>Ga0265798_10003323_pt1 | contig 22932 bp, 19 predicted proteins | sample P3T30metagenome_FD_192430 | JGI IMG/M metagenome (GOLD analysis project Ga0265798, IMG submission 192430) | Plant litter microbial communities from East Loma Ridge, Irvine, California - P3 T30 | ecosystem: Environmental > Terrestrial > Plant litter > Unclassified | place: USA: California... | reverse complement strand
AGGGTAAGGTAGTAGACTCCAAGACGCAAAAGCCCATCGAAAACGTGGTGGCTACGCTGGAGGGGACCGCGCAAACCGCACTAACCAATGCCGAAGGTATTTTTGTTTTTAATGATGTTAAAGCAGGCAGCCTTCAGCTTGTGGTAACCACTACAGGCTATGTGCCGCAAACCTTTATCCTTGAGGTAGAGGCGGGCCAAAAGCTTGACCTGGGTGTTATAACCCTGGAAGATGACATTACCAGCGAGCAGCAGCTTAGCCTTATTACTATTACTGATAACGACCTGGGAGACGACAACTCGGGCAGTGAAAATACAGCAGGCCTATTGCAGGCAAGCCGCGACAACTTTCAGCAGGCAGCAGCCTTTAACTGGGGTATGGCACGTTTTAGGATGCGCGGACTGGACAACCAGTATGGCGTTACAATGATTAATGGCGTATCTATGAATAAGGTATATGATGGACGCCCGCAATGGAGCAACTGGGGAGGACTTAACGATGCCACGCGCAACCAGGAGTTTACCATGGGCTCAGCGCCATCAGACTATACCTTTGCAGGTATACTGGGAACACAGGAAATAAACACCCGCGCCTCTATATTCAGGCCGGGCGCAAGGATATCTTTTAGCGGAACGAATACCAACTACAGCTGGAGGACTATGGCTACATACGCATCTGGCCTGCAGGCTAACGGATGGGCCTATACCGTATCAGGTTCACGCAGGTGGGCGCAGGAAGGCTACTTTGAAGGTACAGACTACAGCGCAAACTCATTTTTTGTTGCGGTAGAAAAAAAGATAAACGACAAGCACAGCATAAACTTTACCGGTATATATGCACAAAACAGCAGGGGTAAAAACTCGCCTAACTCACAGGAGGTTACTAACCTTGCCGGCGAAGAATATAACTCTTACTGGGGATGGCAGAACGGTAAAAAACGCAACAGCCGTGATAAGGATGTTGAAGAGCCTATTTTAATGCTGAGCCACTACTGGAACATTAGCGAAACTACATCGCTTAACACTAACGTGGCCTACCAGTTTGGATCTATAGGTAACAGCAGGCTGGATTACCAGAATGCCAATAACCCTGACCCTACGTATTACAGGAACCTGCCAAGCTACTATATAGGCGAAGGCAACACGCCCGAAGAGGCTACCGGCCTGGCGCAGTTTACCACTAACAAGCAAATAAACTGGGATGCCCTTTACCAGGCTAACCAAAATACAGCCAGCGGCCGCAGCGCCTATGTGCTGTATGAGGACAGGACTGATGATAACACCCTTACCGCAAACACCATTTTGCGCTCTCAGCTTACTGACCATATTGTGCTTAACGGCGGTGCTACGTTTAAGCACGTAAAATCGCATAACTTCCAGAACCTGCTTGACCTTATGGGCGGCCAGTTTTTTGAGGATATTGATAACTATTACACAGGAGATTACTCTCAGAGCGACCTTAACAACCCTAACCGCAACGTGGGCGAGGGCGATACTTATGGCTACAACTACAACCTGTTTGCTAATGTAATGGAGGCTTTTGCCCAGTTTAAATTTAGCTACAGCAAGTTTGATTTTTATGCTGCGGGTAACTTCTCTCACTCCGATTACCAAAGGGAAGGCCTTTACCGCAACGGCCTGTATGCCAACAGTTCTTTTGGCAAAAGCGAAAAAACAAACTTTGAAAACTACGGTATAAAAGGTGGTGCAACCTACAAGCTTGACGGCCGCAACAGCATTGTGCTAAATGCGGTGCACATGACTATGGCCCCTACGCTAAGGAACACGTTTCCTAATGCAAGGCTAAACAACAATGTGGTAAACGATTTGCAGAGCGAGGTAATAAACAGTGCCGATATAAGCTATGTAATAAGGGCCCCAAGGCTTAAAGCACGCCTTACGGGTTATTACTCTACCATTGAGAATGCTGTAGAAACATCGTTCTTTTATGGCGAAGGTGTATTTGAAGGCAGCGAGGCCGATGCCTTTGTGGCCGAAACCGTTACTAACATAGACAAAAGGATGATGGGCGGCGAGCTTGGCTTAGAGTATAACCTTACCAGCACGGTTAGAGTTATGGGTAGCGCGGCTTTTGGCCAGTATACCTACAGCAACAACCCTAACGTTAGCATTAATAATGATGCCCTTGCAGCATTAGGCAATACAGATGGCGGTGTGGGTACCATTGACCCAACCACTACGGTAGACTTTGGTAAATCATACCTTAAAGATTATAAACTTGCCGGCATGCCGCAGCAGGCTTACTCTATAGGTGTTGAGTACCGTGACCCTAAATACTGGTGGATAGGCGCTAATGCCAACTACCTTGCCAGCAATTATATGGATGTATCTGCATTATTAAGGACCGATAACTTTTTTAAAGACCCTGAAAATGGCGGCAGGCCGTTTGCAAATGTAGATCAAGGCCTTGCAAAACAGTTGCTTAAGCAGGAAAAATTTGATGATTTTTACCTGATAAACGTTCAGGGCGGCAAGTCATGGAGGGTGGGCAACCAGCTTATAGGGTTCTTTGCAAGTGTAAACAACGTTTTTGACGTAAGTTATAAAACAGGCGGCTTTGAGCAGGCCAGGAATGCTAACTATGGCAACCTTGCAACTGACAGAGCCAATGGTGCCCCGCAATTTGGACCTAAATATTTTTACGGATACGGAAGGACTTACTTTGTAAACCTTTATATCAACTTTTAATTAAAACGCTATGAAGATATTTTTTAAAACGCTTTTTCTTTCGGCAATAGCTGCTACCTGTATGGTGGGTTGTGTGGCCGATGACGATACACAACTGCCCACGTATATTGCGCCGTTGATTGCAGAAAAATTTAATGAAGGTGCAGATAACACCCTCCTGGTTACACCGGGATGGATAAATTTTGCCGAAACCGGTACTGCGCTTTGGAAAATACAGGTGTACAACAGCAATGGTTATGCAGAGTTCAGCTCTTTCCAGAGCGGCAATGCTACAAATGTGGCGTGGCTGATTTCGCCGGCAATTGAGCTTGCAGAAAATAACAACAAAAAACTGTATTTCCAGTCTTCTCAAAGCTATGTTAGTAATGTTAACAACAAACTTGAGGTATTTATATCGACAAATTTTGATGGTACTAATGTAACGGCTGCCAACTGGACCCCCCTTGAAGCCACGCTGCCGGGCATTACTGCAGAATATTTTGAGTTTATGGACTCAGGCATCATACCCCTTAGTGCTTTTAGCGGCAACGCCCGTATAGCCTTTAAGGTAACCGGCAGCGGTACAAACCAGCAGCTTGACGGATCTTACCAGATAGATAATGTAAATGTTTACGAATAATTAAGGAACATCTTATGAAAATAAAATTTTTAAAACCGCTAGCTTTTGCAGCTGCTTTAAGCACCATGCTTACCGGCTGTATTAATGATGATGATTATGCAACGCCGGTTAATGCCTGTGTAGAGCCTGCCCTTACTGCAAATAAAACGGTTGCCCAGGTTATAGCGGCATCTACACCGGTTATACAACTATATGCGGGCGAAGATGTAATAGAAGCTTATGTAAACAGCAGCGATGAGCGCGGTAACTTCTTTAAGATAGTATACCTGCAAACCCTGCCAACAGATGGCACTGCCCCCGTGGGTATTAGTGTGGCTGTAGATAAAACAACGCTTTTTGGCGCTAACCTGTACCCGGGCAGAAAGGTGTATGTAAACCTTAAAGGCCTGGATTACCAAATGATAAACGGCGCCCTGGCTCTAGGCCGCAAGTACCAGACCAATGAGGGCGAAACGCCTGCGCTATATGCCATTGGCCGTATTCCGGAAAGCGAGTATGCCCAGTATGTACAGCCGTCTTGCAACGAAGTGGGCGAAGACCAGCTGGTAAGGACCATGACCATAGCACAGGCTGCTACTGATGCCAACCTTAACACGCTTATTGAGCTTACAGGCGTACAGTTTGCCGATGAATTTGTGGGTGGTAAATATTTTGATAAAGATGATACTGAAAACACAAGGGGTGGTGCTACAAACAGGTTTCTTGTAGACCTTAATGGCGGCTCTATCGCTTTGCGCACCAGCAGCTTTGCAAATTTTTCAGGCAACATAATACCTGAAAACAGTGGTAAGGTTAGGGGTGTAATTACAAAATACAACGGTGCCTACCAGTTTGTAGCACGTGCCGAGACTGACATTAAACTTGACCAGCCAAGGATGGTTGTGGTGATAGACCCTAATGAGCCAAGCCCTTCTGCAATGGGCGGAACAGCTATTACTTACCCAGGCTCGTTAACAGAAGGTTTTGAGACCTATGCGGTGGGTGTTAATGCTTTCCCTCCGTATGTTAACGATAACAGCGTAGGCACAAGGTATTGGGCTGTTAAGCAGTTCCCTACAACACCGGGTGGCAACAGGTTTATAGAAATGACATCTTTTGCCGGTAGCGGCGCTCCCGGCGTGGCTACAGCATCGCAGCTTTTTGTGCCTGTAGATTTTGGCCCAGCCAATACGCTTAGCTTTGATAAGGAGATACGCTACATGGCAGGCGAATGCCTTAAGGTATACTATGTAACTGATTTGAACTATACACCGGGCAATACTTATGATGTAAGTACTTTTCAGGACATTACAGCCGAGTTTACCAACCTTATTTACCCTGAAAACGGCGCATCTCAATTTAGCTTTACCACAGCAGGTACCTACAACATACCTACCGGCTTAACAGGCCACGGCTATTTTGTGTTTGAGTATACAGGTACTACTACTGTAACAACTACTTTTCAGCTTGACAACATTACTATAAACTAAGTTTATATGTATAGATTATAAAATTAAAACGGGGCCCTGAGGCCCCGTTTTTTTTATGTCTTTTTTTTGCGGAAACATGCAGCCCAAATTTTAGCTGTTGTGCTTTTTTACGATATATCGTAAAAAACCCGAAAAAGATTCTAAAATCTAAAAGTGAAAAATTAGATTTTGGGTTTAGCGTTTCGCTGTATATCCTGATGTTTAGTTTTCGATTAAAAAAGATATTTTTTGGCGTAAATCTCTTGCCCAATTTCAAACTCCAAAAGTGAAAAATTACACGTTTTTGCGAGACGGATTGTAAGTTAAATCTTAGTTTCTTCCCTTCTCTTCAGGATATAATTCGTGCACCGGATCGCTTTGCCAAAACTGCCTGGTATCGACATCCATAAGGGTCAGCGGACCTTTAAATGCGGCACCGGTATCTACATTCCATATATTCGCTTTTTGTACGGGAACGGTTGATTCTATGCGTGTTACAGGTGTATGGCCTATAAAAATCTCTTTATAATGGTTGAGGCGCTTGGGGTAAAAGGGGCTATCTACAGGTAGCTCAGGGTTTAGTGCCAGTGCGGTTTCCCATAAGGTCCTGTCCCAGTAAAACATACGCGGAAAATACTCGTGCTTAACCCCATTGAGGTTGGTAAAACCGGCATGTACAAACAGGCGATTATCATCGCTAAGGTGGTAATCTTCAAGGCTTTCCATAAATAATACATGCAATTGCCTCTTATCCGGGTTCATGGCGGTATAGCAGTCCATGGTAATGCGGCCACCATGGTTAAACCACTCCTCGCTGTACTGCCCCGTTTTGAGCCAGTTCATTAGCAGGTCGTCATGGTTTCCTCTCATAAACAGGCAGTTATGGGTGCTTTTAAGCTGAATCAGGTGGTCTATAACCTCAGGCGACTGCCCCCAGCCATCTACGTAATCGCCTAAAAAGATAAGGAGGTCATGGGGCGTTACCGCTGCACGCTCAAGTAGTTGTATAAGAGCCTTATAGGCTCCGTGGATATCGCCAATTACAAGGGTTCTCCCCATAAAAATGCAGTGTTTTAGTTAAATATGTAAGGTAAATATACTTTTTTTCGCACAAAGGGGAGGATATGTGGTATCCGAATTAAAAAAATATTAACTTTAGTAGCTTAAAATCAATGTGCTATGAAAAAAACTTTACTCACTATCTTATTAATGCTACCATGGCTTGCCCTATCGCAAACCCCGGGAGGCTGTGCACCGCCTACTAATATTATTGTAACCGACATTACCACGACATCGGCTACTGTTAGCTGGGTTAGCCCGCCGGAAGTTACCAGTTGGGAAATAGAAATAATTCCTGCAACGGGAGTACCCACAGGCGTTGGCATTGTTGCAACCACCAATCCTTTTACCTTTACAGGGCTTGGCCCGGGTGCTTATAAGGTGTATATCAAGTCGATATGTCCTGATGGTAGCGGCAGCATGTGGCCGGCCCCCTGCATATTTACTGTGCCGGTTTGCCCGGTTACAGATCAGTGTAATTATACTTTTAACCTTACGGATAGCTATAATGACGGGTGGAACGGCAACAGTATGAATGTTGTACAAAACGGTACCGTTGTGGCGGTGCTTACACTTAGCGACGGTAACTCATCAACGGTTACGGTACCTTTGTGTGATGCGATGCCGTTTCAGTTGCTATGGAATGCAGGAGGAACGTTTCCGCAGGAAGTTGGCATACAGGTTGTTAACGCTAACACGCAAACGGTTTATTCTAAACCGGCTGGTACGGGAGCGCAAAATACGCAACTGTTTCAAGGGCAGGCGCAATGTATGCAGGATGCCTGTTACCCGCCTTATAATGTTGTGGTTACAACACTTGGCACTACAGCTACTGTAAGCTGGGCAGAGGCGCCAACGGGCGTTTGGCAATACTACATGGTTGCCAGCCCCGGGGAGGAACCCAATGCAAACACGTTGCCTTCAGGCACTACAACAGTGAACCCTTTGATAATCAATGACATTGAGCCGGGTGCCGATTATACAGTGTATGTAAGGGCGGTTTGCCCTGCCATGTTAGGCGGAACATTTAATAGTGAATGGTCTCAGCCGGCTTATTTTACTATTGGCAGCGGTAACTATCTGACAGGCAGCGTTTCTGTGGATGTTAACGGCGATGGCCTATGCGATAGTAATGATGTTGTGGTACCGGGCATTGAGCTTGTGGCTACCATAGGCACAAATGCACCGATCTCGGTATACGCTGATAATGAAGGCCATTATATTATAGATAATATTGCCGCCGGCGCTAATGTGCCGGTATCCATAAACCCTGTAGCTCCGGCGGGTTTTGATGTATTAGATCCCATCCTAAATACCTTTACCTTTCCGGCGAATGTAGCACCTGAGGTTAACTTTTGCCTGCCGGCGCCCGCTACTATAGTTAATGATATAGCAGTTATACAGGTGCCTTTAAATAACGCTCAGGCGGGGTTTTATGCCCATTATGCGCTTATTGTGCAAAACAACAGTGTGCTTCAGGCAAATAACGTAACAGTAACCCTTGATTATAATAACAATGTTGTAGAAGTTTACTCTATTGATGATGCTTTTGTTCAGACCGCTGTAAATGTAGTAACCATTACTGCAGGGAACATTGCACCACTGCAAACCGCTACTACTGATGTGTGGTTTTATATTTTGCCTCCCCCGGCAAACGTGGGTGGCGAAGCGGTTATATTTAACAGCTATGCTGCAATGAGCGTTACCGATGCCGTAATTGGAAATAATTACTACACGCTAAATCAAACCGTTGTTAATGCCTTAGACCCTAATGACATAACGGTGCAAGAAGGCGATATGATTCCGATAGAAGATGCAGATAAATACCTGCATTACACCATACGCTTTCAAAATACCGGTACGGCACCTGCGGTTAACATAAGGATTGAGAATGAACTGGATGCTAACCTGGACTGGGCAACATTTGACCCTATAGCGGCGAGCCATAATTTTACCACCACCCGTACCGATGGAAATATGGTAAACTTTGCCTTTAACAATATCTTCCTGGCAGACAGTACCACTAACGAGGCGGCAAGCCATGGTTATGTAACCTACAGGATAAAGCCAAGGACCGATATAGCCGAGGGTGATATGGTAAACAATACAGCCGGTATCTTTTTTGATTTTAACGAACCGGTAATTACAAATACTGCTACTTCAGCCTTCTATCAGGTGCTTTTGGCTGAAAACTATGGTTTGGGCGGCGTAGTGTTGTATCCTAACCCGGTTAAAGATGCGCTGTATATCAACACGCTGCAAAGCAACTTGCAATCGGTTGATATATATGATATTAACGGCAGGCTCTGTATTACATCAGGCTCTGTAGCCACAATAGACACCCATATGCTTAGTGCTGGAATGTACCTGGTTAAAGCCACTACGGATAAGGGCACATCAACGTATAAGTTGATAAAGCATTAACTAACAGATAGTTGTAAAGTAAAAAGGGAGGCTTTAAGCCTCCCTTTTTTTATGTTATACGGTCGTATTTCATTTTGCGTAGTACCCGCATGGCCTCTTTGAACGATACATAAACCGATACATCAGGAAAGGCTTTAAGCAACGGCTTGGCCGCGCCCAGCCGTTGCTTAGCCTCGCTAAAGCCGTTAAGGTGGCAAATCATTAGGGTGCTGGGCAGGTTTTGCATGTCTTTTATCTCCCTGTCAGAGAGGGGTATGCCTTTCTCCAATTTCTCCAGCAATGCCAGGTTGGCATTGTAGATATGATACATCATCTTGCGGTTGTACTGGGGCGGGTCAAAAACCAGGCGCGACTCAATTTTGTAGTTGCCGCTTTCGCTAAAGCGGATGTTGACTTCTTCCAACGGGTAGTAGCTGGTCTTATCGTTAAGGCCAAGCGCTACATATTCGGTTATGCTGAAAGTATCCTCGGTAAAATCAATGCTCACCTCGTCCAGCGCAGAATAAAACAGCTTTACCTGTTCGTTTATGAGTTCAATATCAACACGGTAAAAATACGTTTTGCCCTTAACTACTTTTTTATGCCCCGCCCAGCACACAACAAACAGCTCATTAAACACCTTGTAGCGGGCCGTCATGTCTTTATGCCGATTGTTTATAAAATCAAGCACGCCATCAAGCGTATGGGCTATGCTGTTGCGCGAGCCATTCTCAATATCGGCCACTGTCTGGGTGTTTTGGGCGGGTGGTGGCATTACACCTTCAACAGGCATAGAATTGCTGCCACGGCGCACAAAAACAGTGCCTGCGGTTATCGTGTAAACGTTCTTTTTAAAGTACGAGGTCTTGCCGCTGGGGTTTATGGTAACCAGGCCTACAACACGGTCTTTAGGCAGGTGCGGAAAGGGCACGTTTTCATACTGAATGCGCGGCGGGTTTTCTAAAAAGGCGTTCACCAGGTTCTGGATGCGGCTGTCATCATAAAAATCGGTGCCGGTAATCTCATTGTCGCCATCTTCCACGCCCACCACTATATAGCTGTTGTTGTCAGGGTTAGAGTTAGACAGCGCGCAAATGTGCTTTACAAACTTGGCCTTTCCTTCCTTAGTATGCAGGTTAAGCTGGCGCTTTTTATCATAAAAACTGCTCTCATCGTTGTGAGCAAGCAGGTTTTTAATTAATAGGCGCTTGTTGATCATTATTTTTTGTTCACGTTAAGTTTTAATCTGCAAGATTTGAGCAATTTCGTCTTGTAATAGTTTAGTGTGAGCACGATTTAAATTTAACCACAAGGTTCACAAGGTTTTCACTAAGGATACTATTAGGCTCACGGCGGACAACAAGTTGTCTTACAAAGGACACAAAGCTATGTAGATTAACAGAGAACTATAGCCTTGTGACCTCCAACCTTTAGGTGGTAAACTTTGTGACCCTTGTGGTTTTAGGCCAAATGGCCGTTGTGTCTTTGTGGTAAAAACGAAGCATAGTCCGTACCAATCTTTTAAACAAAATGGCTCTTATTTATCATCGTAGCGCTGGCCTGCGCTGTGGGCAGCACCGTTAAATCGGCTATATTAACATGGTATGGGCGGGTAACCACAAAGTGTATGATATCGGCAATATCCTCGGCTAACAGCGGGTCGAGGCCCTTGTATACATTGGCTGCACGCTCGGTATCGCCTTTAAAGCGCACCTCGCTGAATTCGGTGGCCACCATGCCGGGATTTATGGCGCCTACGCGGATACCGTATTTGTTAAGATCCATGCGCATGGCAATATTAAGCGAATCTACAGCATGCTTGGTGGCGCAATATACGTTGCCGTTAGGGTAGGTTTCTTTACCGGCTATAGAGCCAATGTTGATGATGTGCCCGCTTTTGCGCTCTACCATGCCCGGAATTATTGCTTTGCTAACATACAGCAGCCCCTTGATGTTGATGTCTATCATGGCATCCCAGTCGTCTACATCGCCATTTTCTATAGGGTCAAGGCCATGAGCGTTGCCGGCGTTGTTAACCAGCACATCAATGGTATTAAAATCGGGCGGAAGCGAGGCAATGGCCTTAGCCACTTCCTTTTTTTTGCGTACGTCAAAGTTTAGCGTAAGCACCTGTGTAAGTGCCGAAAACTCATCCTGCAACTCGGCCAGGCGGTCTTCGCGACGCCCGCAAATGATAAGGCGAAAGTTGTTTTTTGCAAGGTAGCGTGCCGTAGCACGGCCTATGCCGCTGGTAGCACCTGTTATTAAGGCTGTCTTCATTTTAGATCGTTAGATTATTAGATATTTCGATTGTTCGAGATCCGTCTTTATAAAGCGTGAGTGAAGCGACTGCCTACTGCCACTGCTTACTGCTACTAAGGAACTTTTTCTCCCATACTTTCCGTCCATATGGCAAACCAGTCTTCCAGTTCCAGTTTTATGCCGGTGGCTTTCATCTGGAATTTAAGCCTCTCGCTCTGCAATGAGCCCGATACCGGCACGATGCCCGCCGGGTGGCGCAATATCCAGGCCAGCAACAGCATATCGCTTGAGGTATCATATTTATCGCCCAGGTCTAACAACAGGCTTTTAAGGCGCTGCGTTTGTGGGTTGGCACGTTTAAACAAAGAACCTACGGGGCTCCATGCCAGTGGTTTTATGTTGTGCACCTGCATATAATCAAGCGTGCCATCCAGCATGGGCTGGTAGGCTGTAGCACTAAATTCTATCTGGTTGCATACCACTTCGGTACGGCTGCGTATAAGGTCGGTCTGGCTGTTGGTAAAGTTACTCACACCAAACTCGCGGATTTTGCCCTCACTTTTAAGCTTTTCTACGGCTTCGGCAATTTCATCGGCTTGCATTAGCGGGCTTGGGCGGTGCAACAGCAGGATGTCAAGGTAATCGGTCTGCAAATATTTTAGCGAGTTCTCGGCACTCCATATTATGTACTCTTTACTGTAATCGTAATGCTTAACTTTATTTGGCCTGTTGCCCACGGTATGCTGTATGCCGCACTTGGTTATAAACTGTATGTTTTCGCGGTTAACGCCGCTTTCTATAAATGCCTGGCCAAACTCGGCCTCGGTTGTGTAGCCGCCATAAATATCGGCATGGTCAAAAGAGGTAATGCCATAGCTAATGCAGTCGTTTATAAGCTTTGCCATTTGTGCGGTGGTAAAGTTACCCTGCCACACACCCCAGTTCATTGTTCCTGCAATTATGGGGGATAGTTGAGTCTTCATTGTGTTTGTTTTTTTATGACCATAAAAATAATAAAAAAAGGCGCCCTATTTTTGTATGCGTGCACCTATTTACACACACCATCCATTTTAATCTACCGCCAAAAAATGCCCTTTTACCACCCTTTTTAACTTTTTTATACTACAACTAAAATAGTTTCGTTGTATGATGGCGCCTGCCGGGCGAAAACCGTGTAGCTTTACGCACAATAGCGGAGTGTAAGCGTTAACAACGCATTAACAACGCGTTTGCGTCAAACGCAATAAATTCGGCAATGAATTTGCAATGTAAAAAAAGCTTATTAAATTCACACTCCAAAATAAACAAACAAATATGGAAGATAACACAGCCACTTTAGACATAAGGGCAATTAACGAAAAGATTGAAAGGGAAAGTGCCTTTGTAGACCTGCTTGTTATGGAAATGAACAAGGTTATTGTGGGTCAGAAATATATGATTGAGCGCCTGCTTATTGGCCTTTTGGGCCAGGGGCATATATTGCTTGAAGGCGTGCCGGGACTTGCAAAAACCCTTGCTATCAATACGCTGAGCCAGGCCGTGCATGGCAGCTTTAGCCGTATACAGTTTACCCCCGATTTATTGCCTGCTGATGTGGTAGGTACCATGATTTATAACGTTAAGCAAAACGAATTTACCATAAAAAAAGGCCCCATCTTTGCTAATTTTGTATTGGCAGATGAGATTAACCGTGCCCCCGCAAAAGTGCAATCGGCACTTTTAGAGGCCATGCAGGAAAAGCAGGTAACCATAGGCGAAACAACGTTTAAGCTGGAAAAACCATTCCTGGTAATGGCTACCATGAACCCCGTTGAGCAGGAAGGTACGTACCCATTGCCGGAAGCGCAGGTAGACCGTTTTATGCTAAAGGCTGTTATTGATTACCCAAAAATTGAAGACGAACGCCTGGTGATACGCCAAAACCTTAAAGGATCTTTTGAGAAAGTAAACCCGGTGGTTTCTATAGACCAGATACTTAGGGCGCAGGCTGCTGTGCGCGAAGTTTATATGGATGAGAAAATAGAAAAATACATTCTTGATATCATCTTTGCCACCCGTTTTCCTGAAAAATATAAATTAGAAAAGCTTAAGCCGCTCATCAGCTTTGGCTCGTCGCCAAGGGGTAGTATTAACCTGGCTATCGCTGCCAAGTGCTACGCCTTTATAAAACGAAGGGGCTACGTAATTCCGGAAGACGTTCGCGCCGTGGTGCACGATGTGCTGCGCCATCGTATAGGCATAACCTATGAGGCCGAAGCCGAGAACGTAACTTCTATGGATATCATCAATAAAATTGTGAATGAGATAGAGGTGCCATAGCAGTCATAATGTCGAAGGTCGTAAAGTCATCAGGTCGTGAACCCGGACTTTATGACTTTATAAACTTTAGACTTTAAGACTTAAAAAATGGATACAAAAGAGATAATAAAAAAGGTCCGGAAGATAGAGATCAAGACCCGGAGGCTTAGCGACCACATATTTTCGGGCGAGTACCACACGTCGTTCAAAGGGCGGGGTATGACCTTTGCCGAGGTGCGACAGTACCAGTTTGGCGATGATGTGCGCGCCATAGACTGGAACGTTACCGCGCGCTACAACGAGCCCTATATAAAGGTTTTTGAAGAAGAGCGCGAACTTACCATGATGCTTATGGTAGATGTTTCGGGCTCCGAAAGCTTTGGTACGCAAAACGCCTTTAAAAAGGATATAGTGACCGAGATTGCTGCTACCATGGCGTTTAGTGCCACAACCAATAACGATAAGATAGGCCTGATACTGTTCTCTGACCAGATTGAGCTTTATATTCCGCCCAAGAAAGGCAAAAGCCATGTGCTGCGCATAATCCGTGAGCTGATAGAATTTGAGCCAAAAAGTAAAAAGACCGATTTATCAGTGGCGCTTAAGTTTCTTTCAGGAGTGCAGAAAAAGAAGGCCATTGTATTTTTGATATCTGATTTTATGAGCGCCGACTTTGAGCATACGCTTAAAATAGCCGCTAAAAAGCACGATATTACAGGCGTTAGGGTATATGATCACCGCGAGGAACAAATGCCCGACATAGGCCTTGTAAACATGCTGGATGCCGAAACCGGCGAGACCATGCTGGTAAATACCGGCGCTAAGAGCGTACGGGTGCAGTATGAAAAATATTATGCAGAGAGGGTGGCCTATTTTAAGGAAACCTTTAGCCGCTGCGGCGCGGGTACCGTTACTACCCGCACAGACGAATCGTATGTAACCAAATTGCTGGGTTATTTTAAAGCCCGATAAGCAGGGGAATAATATGAAAGTAAAGATTTTAAAAAATATTTATGCACTGGTGCTGTTTTTTGCAGTCCTTACTGCTTTTGCACAGCAACCGCAGGTAAAAACCAGTATAGATTCTACAAAGATAAAAATAGGCTCGCAGGCTAACCTGATTATTAAGGCCAGTGTAAAGGCTAAAGACAAGGTTAACTTCCCGCAGGGCAAAAACTTTGGGCAGCTTGAGGTGCTGGAATCCTATCCGGTAGATACCGTAAAAGACGGCGCACGCATACAGCTCATCAAAAAATACGGGCTTACCCAGTTTGACAGTGGCAGGTATGTTATTCCGCGCCTTCCGGTGGTCATCAATAACAAAACCATCCAGACTGATTCGCTTTATCTTGAAGTGGCTAATATTAAGGTAGATACGCTTAAGCAAAAGCTGTATGATATAAAACCTTTGGCAACCGGCGAAGGCGAGGGCTTTAACCCGATGTGGCTGCTGGTTGGTTTTTTAATTTACTGTGCTGTGGGCATAGCGGTTTGGTGGCTGTTCTTCCGTAAAAAAGGGGCAGCTAAAGAAAAAGCCGCACCGGCCATACAGGTAACCCCAATTGAAAAGGCAACGGCACAACTTAAAAACCTTGAAAAGAAAGACCTGCTGCAACGCGGCGAAGTTAAGGAGTACTATAGCGAAATGTCTAACATTGCGCGTACCTATATTGAAGAGGCCATACATATTCCGGCCATGGAAAGCACCACAGGAGAGCTTATTGAGGCCATGCGCAATGCCGTGCAACGCCGCAGGATGAGCCTGAAGCCCGATACCTTTGCCCAGCTGGAGCAAATTTTGCGCAATGCCGACCTTGTTAAGTTTGCCAAGAGCCGCCCGCTGGACTTTGAAATTGCCGAAGACCGTACCCGTATAGAAAAAACTATTGTGGTTATTGACCGCTCCATTCCGGAGGAGAAAGAGGAGGATGAAGAACACACAGCGCTTTGGCTGGAAGAGCAGCGCAAAAAGAAGGAGAAACAAAAAAAGAGGATCATTATATGGTCTTCTGTAAGTGCGGTTACTATTGCTGTTATAGTGGCTATGGTGCTGTGGGGCATTCCGTATATTAAAGATAATTATTTTAGCTACCCTACTAAAGAGCTTGCCGAAGGCGAATGGGTTAAAAGCGAGTATGGCAATCCGGGTGTGGTGGTAGAAACCCCCCAGGTACTAATGCGCCTTGATAAAGAAACCACGCTGCCTAACGGTACTATGGCGCTGGTTAAAGACATGCAGTCGTTTGCTATGGGCTCTGTAGAAAAGCATTTTTATGTTGAGGTGGCCACGCTATCGTTTAAAGAGCCTAAGGATGTAGACTTTAACGAGTGGGCAGACGGCATCATAAAAACATGGGAGTCTAAAGGGGCTAAAGACATATTGCTTAAATCGGAAGACTTTAAGACCGATAAAGGCGTTACCGGCATGCGCGTATACGGCACACTGCGCCAGCCGCTGGTGGCAGGGCAGGGCAATGTAGACTGCAAGTATGAGCTATATCTGTTCAAGCAGCAAAGCGGCCTGCAGCAGGTGGTGGTTATTGGCCGCCAGGCCGATGAGTATTCCACAAATATTATGGAAAGGATTAAAAAATCAATAGAACTAAGGGTGCAGTAGTATGAAAGATATAACGTTTTTAAATCCCGGTTTCTTTTGGCTTTTTGCGGCGCTTCCGTTTGCCATTGCGTGGTACATCTGGAAACGCAGGCAGCAAACCGCTACCCTTACCATCAGTTCGCTTAACGGTTTTAAGGTAAAGCCTTCGCTGCTGGGCAGGCTTAAGCCGGTGCTTTTTGCCCTGCGCATTTTAGCGCTAAGCTGCATTATTGTGGCTATGGCCCGCCCGCGCACGGTAGACATCAACAGCAAAAACCACAGTACACGCGGTATAGATATTGTTATGGCTATGGATATATCGGGCAGTATGCTGGCCGAAGACCTTAAGCCCAACCGCCTTGAGGCGCTTAAAAAAGTGGCTGCCGAGTTTGTAGATGACCGCCCTAACGACCGTATAGGCCTGGTGGTATATGCCGGCGAAAGCTACACCCGCACCCCCGTTACCAGCGATAAGCAAATTGTAAAAGATGCCATTAAATCGCTTGATAACAAGGGAGAAGATATACTGGCGCCCGGCACCGGTATTGGCGTAGGCCTTGCCACAGCCATAAACCGCCTTAGGGACAGCAAGGCCAAAAGCCGCATCATTATATTGCTTACCGATGGTGTTAACAACACCGGGCAGGTAGACCCGCGCACTGCTGCCGATATTGCTAAAGAATACGGCATTAAGGTATACACAATAGGTATAGGCACAAACGGCAGGGCACGATCGCCGGTGGCTATAGACCGTGCAACCGGTAAATGGGTGTACGAAAATGTTGAGGTTAAGATAGATGAAGAACTGATGAAGGAAATTGCTAAAAAAACCGACGGTACTTATTTTAGGGCTACCAGCAACAGCAAGCTTAAATCTATTTATGGCCAGATAAACAAGCTGGAAACCAGCGAAATAAAAGAGCAGAAGTTTTATAATTATAACGAAAAATTCCGCCCGCTTGTGTGGCTGGCCTTTGGCCTGCTGCTGGCCGAGGTGGTGGCGCGCAAAACACTGTACAGGAGCTTTATTTAAAATTATGGACTACGAATTAGACGAACCAAAATATTTATATTTACTGGCAGTGATACCGCTGCTGGTACTACTGTTTTTGGGTAACCTTTGGTGGAAACGCAGAAAGCAGCGCCAGTTTGGTAACCCGGACCTGGTAAGAAAGCTGAGTCCGCAAAGCTCTGTATTTAAGCCTGCGCTTAAGCTGGCATTTATTTGCCTGGCACTTGCCGGTATAATAATGGCCCTGGTTAACCCTAAAACCGGCACGCGTACCGAGAAGGTAAAGCGCGAAGGTATTGATATTGTGTTTGCCATAGACGTAAGCCGCAGTATGCTGGCCGAAGACGTGGCTCCAAGCAGGCTGCAAAAAGCCAAGCAAATAGTATCGCAAATAATTAACACCCTGGGTACCGACAGGATAGGTATTGTGGGCTATGCAGGCAGCGCTTACCCGGTATTGCCCATAACAACAGATTATAGTGTGGCCAAGATGTTCCTGGAAAATATGAATACCGAAATGGTTAGCAGCCAGGGTACCGCCATTGCCGATGCCATTTCGCTTTCGGAAACGTACTTTGACGACCCGCAAACCAGCAAGCTTATTATACTGGTCTCTGATGGTGAGGACCACGGGCAAGATAGCGAGGCAGCTGCCGAAGAGGCTAAGAAGAAAGGCATAAAAATGATAACCGTGGGGGTGGGCACGCAAAAGGGCGGGCCGATTCCGTTAAGGGAAAACGGCAAGATAAAAGGCTACAAAAAAGATGGCGACGGGCAAACAGTGGTTACAAAACTATACCCGGATGCCCTGAAAACACTGGCCGAACGCACCAATGGCGGTTATATTTACGGCGGCAGCACCCGTGCCGTATCTGATTATGTGCAAAAATCGCTGGGTAATGTAAAAAAGACCGAGTTTGAAACCAAAGATATCACAATGTATGAATCGCAGTTTCAGTGGTTTTTAGGCGGAGCACTTTTACTGCTGTTCCTGGATATATTTTTGCTGGAACGCAAAACCAGCTGGATAACGAAACTTAACCTGTTTAACGAAAAAGAAAAATGAGAAAATCAGTAACATTTGCCCTGCTGCTGTGCGCCGGGATGGGCTTTTCGCAGGAAAAAGAAAAAGTAACGGATAAAAAAGAAAAACCGGTTGATGTAAACCTGCCTATGGGTAATGTGCAGTTTAACCAGAAAAAATATGCCGATGCGGAGGCCAACTACCGCATTTCTCAAAGTAAATCGCCCGAGAAGGCAGCGGCAGCCTACAACCTGGGCAATGCCATTTACAGGCAAAAACAGCCGGCAGAAGCAAAAGCGGCCTATGCTAAAGCTATTGAAAATGCTAAAGACGATAAAAAGCAAAAGCACATGGCCTACCACAACCTGGGCAATGTTTTAATGGGCGAAAAAAATTATCAGGGGGCGGTAGATGCCTATAAAAACGCACTGCGCAATAACCCTAATGATGAGCAAACGCGTTATAACTATGCATTGGCTAAAGACATGCTTAAAAATAACCCGCCGCCGCCGCCAAAGAAAAATTCGCCACCGCCACCGCCCAAGCCCGACCCAAAAAGCCAGCAGCCTAACAAAGGCGGCGGTCAGGGTGATGATAAGCAAAAAAACCAGGGCAACCAGGGACAGAACCCAAACCCGCAGGATAAGGGTGATGACCAAAATAAAAATAAAGGCAAAGGCGACGACAAAGATAAAAATGACGACCCCGGCGATAATAAAAATAAAAGCCAGGGCAATAACGATAAGAACAAGGGCGGCGAGCCTGAGGCAACCGGCACAAACCCTAACAAGGAGCGTATGAAAAATATGCTGGATGCCATGAATAACGAAGAGAAAAAGGTTCAGGACAAGATGAACGCCAAACGTGTTAAGGCACAACCAAAAAAACAGGAAAAAGACTGGTAGCGTGCTAACTATAATTTGGAAAAATAACCATTTTCAGATTAAGAGATTTAAAGAAGGATGAAGAGATTTTTGATCATACTATTGCTTTCGTTACAGGGGCTTTATGCACAGGTGGAGTTTAAGGCTGTACCCAGCCGTACATCTATTGGCATTAATGAAAAAGTGCGTGTAGAGTTTGTAATGAACAAAGACGGCGATAATTTTACCCTGCCATCGATAACGGGATTCCAATTATCGGGACAGAGCCAGATGATGAACAATTCTTATGTAAACGGCAAGCGCAGCTACAGCAAAAGCTATAGTTTTTTGCTTACGCCCACCGCTAAGGGTACGTTTACCATTGGAAGCGCATCTATAGAAATAGATAATAAGGTATATAAAACACAGCCGTTTAAAATTACTGTGGGCAATGCCGTGCAACAGCAGCAGCCTCAGCAGCCTTATAACCCATACAACCCGTATGCGCAGCAACAGCAGGCGCCGCAAACATCGCAAAACCCTAATGAGGGGCTGCACCTTGTTGCCGAAATAAGCAATACAAACCCTTATGTAAACCAGCCTGTAAATGTGGTATACAAGCTGTATGTAAGCCAAAATAGCCTTGTAAGTAATTTTTGGGAAACCGAAAGTCCGCAATACAACGATTTTTGGAGCCAGATTGAGGTTGTTACTTCACAAAACATGAAGATTGAACAGGGCACCTACAGAGGCGAAAGCTACAGGTATGTGGTACTTAGAAAAACGGTACTGTATCCGCAAAAAAGCGGCAGGCTAGAGCTGGACCCCCTTGTGGTTCAGTTAATGGTAGATGTGCCTACAGGCCGCGTAGATATGTTTGGCCGGTCTTTTACAAAGCAGGTAAAAACCAGTGCCACAACAGGCAAGCAGTACATTAATGTAAGGCCATTGCCCGAGGCGGGCAAGCCGGATAACTTTAGCGGTGCCGTGGGTAATTTTGATTTTAAGGTAACACCAAATAAAACTACAAGCAATGGCGAGCCCATACAGCTTACCGTAAGTGTATCTGGTAAGGGTAACCTTAAGCTGTTTACACTGCCTAAACCACAGGTGCCGGCTGCACTGGAAATGTATGACCCTGAGCACAAAGAAAATGTAAAAACGCCGCTTACCGGCATGACGGGCAGCATATCAGACGTATATACCATTGTTCCATCGGCTAAAGGCAAGTACCCTATTAAGCCGCTCAGCTTTTCATGGTTTGACCTTGCTACGGGTAAGTACAAAACCATTACTTCAGATGAAATAATGATTAATGTGCTTAAGGTAGACGCTAATGCCGGAGATAATGTGCCGGTATCGCAAAAACAGAAGCTTGATCCGGGAGAGCAGTTCCGTTTTATAGCACTTGATACGCACCTGCAGCCGCAACAAAAAGAAGACTTTTTTGGTTCGGGCCTTTTCTACGCCCTGCTGGCGCTGCCTTTACTGCTTATACCGGTGGTAGTACTGGCTAAAAAGAAGAAAGAAGCTTATGATAGTGATGTAACGGGCAGTAAGATACGTAACAACAACAAGCTGGCACGCAGGTATCTGTCGGAGGCTAAAAAACAGCTGGGCAGCAAAGAGCCGTTTTACCTGGCGCTGGAAAAAGCGCTGCACAACTTCCTTAAGGCCAAGCTGAATATTGAAACATCAGATATGAGCCGTGAGAACATCAGGGAACTGTTATTATCGCGCGGCGCGAACCCGGATACAGTTAATGATTTTGCCAAAATAATGGACAGCTGCGAGTTTGCACGCTACGCGCCGTCGAGCGGCACGGCAATGCAGCAGGATTATGACAGCGCGGTTAGTGTTATAACGGCTTTAGAGAAACAGATTTAGTGAAACAGGCTGCTTAGCCGCTAAGCTTCTGAGCCACTCAGAAGCTAACAAGCTTTAATAAAAATGAAAAATATATTATACATACTATTGTTTTTAACGCAGGTGGTTGCGGCGCAGTCTTTTGATAAAGGCAATGCGCTGTACCGCAAGGGCGATTATAAAGGTGCTGTAAAAGAGTACGAAGGCATATTGGCTAAAAAGCAGGAATCGGCTGAGGTATACTTTAACCTGGGCAATGCATACTATAAGCTTAACCAGGTGGCGCCGGCTGTTTTTAACTATGAAAAGGCGTTATTGCTCAACCCGGGCAGCCGTGATATTGAGGTAAACCTTGCCTTTGCCCAAAAAATGGTGCTTGACGATATTAAAGCCGTACCCAAAGCCGGCGTTTTGAATGCCCTGTATAATGTTGCAGGCAATTATCAGTACAATAACTGGGCGTGGGTTGCGGTAGTGTTTTCGGTTGGGGTGCTCTTGCTGTTTGCAGGGTATTATTTTGCGGGGAGCACGTTGCTTAAACGTATCTTTTTTGTAGCAATGTTTGTAGCCGCTTTAGGTATTGTGTTGAGCGTTATTGCCGCCGGCTTTGTAAAATCATACCAAAATGCTGAAAACCCCGCTATAATTTTTGCCGAAGTAGTCTCGGTTAAGTCCGAGCCCGCTACCGATGCTACCGATGCTTTTGTGCTGCATGCCGGCACTAAAGTAAATGTGGTGGAAACTCTTGAAAACTGGAAAAAAATACAACTGCCCGATGATAGCGTGGGCTGGATTGACAAGAGCGCGCTTAAAGAAATAAAGTAAGTTTCAGCCACCTGAAGGCCAAGCAGAATTTTATGTAATCTTGAACTCCGAAAGTGAAATATTAAGCACTTTTTTGGTGTAAATCTGCGGTCTTAGCTTCGTCAAACCATTCTTTTAAAATCGGAAAAATTGTGGTAGAGACTTTTAAAACCGGGTAAAAAAACATAGAATTGTCCAATGTTTTTTTCTCTGCAAAAGTGTTATTGCTGTTTAACTTCAGGAAAAAATTAAGCGATACGCTGAGTATCAGTGCCATTTTTATAAGCCCGAACAATCCGCCTAACAATCTGTTTACCAGTCCTAACCCTGCAAAATCGGCCAGTTTGGTAAAGGTTTTGGCTAACAGCATTATGCCAACAACAACCGCTATAAACAACAATACAAATGCCGTTATAGCCGCATGTTTGGGGTTATCTATTTGGCCTTCAAGCATTTTACTTACAGCACCGCTAAACTTTATGGCAATAAAAATGCCGGCTAGTAACGATACTACCGATGCCAGCTCTGTAAATAAGCCCTTCCATAGCCCTTTTACAAGGCCATAGGCAAGCAATCCGCCGATGATGAGGTCTATAAATTCCATTGGCCCAAAGGTAGCCTGTTGCGCCTGTAATAGCAAATTGGAGCACGCTAAATCTAAACAACGTATCTTTGCATTTTTAAAAACACCAACATGTCACGCGACGAACAACTTAAAGAACGCTGGGAACAGCTTGTACATATATTATCTAACCGTTTTGCCGACGGCGATACCCTTGATCTTGATGCTATTATCTATTTAATAGGCGTGCAGGAGCTGGGGCAATTCAATAAAAAATTTAAGAAAGACGAGAAGGTAAACCTGATGCACATTGCCATCTGCCGCCTCTTAGAACCATATGGTTACTATGATTTTGCATTTTTTGACGAAGACGGCTGGCCGCACTATACGGTAAAGGAAGAACTTCCGCCACTTAAAGCAGGCGAACAAAGCATCTTGATGAAGGGCGCAATTGTAGATTATTTCCTTGAAAAAGGGCTGATAAAATAAGGATTTTGTATCTTTATTTTAAATATCCCTCCTCATGAAATCGTTTTACCTGTTCTTCTTTACTGTAGCTGTAGTGGTTAGCTGCATGGCGCAACGCATCAATAATGTAACCGATGCCCAATTGGCATTTATACACCCGGTTGAAGGCATAATTGTAAAGCAGGGCGAAACCTATAGCCGGTTTAGAGTTCACGCTGTCTTTTTTGATGAAGCAGTAAAATACAAGCCTGAATTTGACCTGATCACCGCCGAAAAGCTGGAAACCTTACAAAAAGACCCGGGCAACATCTATCTTAAAGACATTAAACCGCTAAACCCCAAAGAACTGCACCAAACCGCCTTTGGCATAAAGGGAAGTATTACGATGAGACACTGAGGTATGTTAACAGCGACTATTTTGGCCTTACAGAGGAAGAAGAAGGCAGGGAATTTTTGAGCGATGTATCGGGGGTATTTTTATGTACAGTTTAAAGGGAAAACCCTTATAGTGCTCCAGGGCGATGTAAATGGCATGATTGTAAAAACTAAAAATGGGTTGAGGTTTTTAAAAGATGGGGGTAAAAAGACCTACACCGCCATTGAAAATAGCTACCGTTTTACAGAAGAGGATATACTAAGCTTCAGGGCAGAAGAAGAGTATATTACTGATACGGTTAACGGCAGAGTGGGCCTGCGCAACGTATTCAAAGAGGTTGTAATTCCCCACCGTTATGATTCGATAGCGCAATCGCATTACTTTGTTGCCTGTTACAAGGCAAAAACATAAACCTGTACAATCACATGCTGCAAAAGCTTGATTTACAGTACCTTCGCGCTTTTATACCTACAACTTATTACATACACGAGGCAAATATCTTACAGGGCAATACTCCACGGACGATTATGGTAACCGGCGAAGAGCTAAAGAAAGGCAGGAGCT
>Ga0265798_10003321_pt1 | contig 22936 bp, 17 predicted proteins | sample P3T30metagenome_FD_192430 | JGI IMG/M metagenome (GOLD analysis project Ga0265798, IMG submission 192430) | Plant litter microbial communities from East Loma Ridge, Irvine, California - P3 T30 | ecosystem: Environmental > Terrestrial > Plant litter > Unclassified | place: USA: California... | reverse complement strand
GGGTAACAAGCCCTGGGTCGATGGCAGCGACTTTGCCGCCCGCGACTTCTGGAATGGTATGTTCAAACCCGCCACCTATGCAAATCATAGCTAACGTCAATACTAGCCAAGGATCAATGGCTTCCAACCTGGGGCAAGGGCAATGACCGTGGTATGACTGTCAAGTCTGTCAAGATGTGGCAGGCCGGCAAGTGCTAGTTCCCTTTAGTTCCGCCCGGGAACCCCTTTTGTGTTTTCTTTTAACCCATTCTTCACACTTTTCTTTTTTGCTGCTAGACGACGAAGTCACCACAGTCCACTGTTTTCTTTCCATAGCGACTAATTGGAGGGCAAAGGCACATTAGACACATTTGTATGCGCATATGGGCATTGGTTAGAGGCGCTTGGGCGCCACCCGAGTAACAAAACTCACATGGCAAATATTACGAGCGGGGCAAGCATGTACATTTCCAATAGAGGAAAATCATATAATCAATAACTTTTCCAAGGCACATAAGCAGCATTACATGGTCATGGTGGTGTGTGTACAGGTCAACGGCTCGTATTCATGCAGCATCTATCGGAACATATGCAGTGCGACATTGTCATACAAACGGGCACAACCGGTAAAATGTGCAACGTTACACCTTACTGTCCTGCACCGCCGTGCGCATGGTTACCATGGCTATTTTTTGCTACGCGCAAGATGCTCGCATCATCGACTCTGGGCGAACAAGGCAGAAACAAGCGAAATCGAAGCGGTCGAGAGTTTGCGACCTTTTTCCAATCAAGCTAACCACCCTAGCCCAACGCCCATCCCGCAAACGGACCAGCACTTCTGCTGCTTTCCCGCGCGTGCGTTTTGTTCGTTTGTCCGTCCGTCTGTCCGTCCGTTTCCCTTCTCTCCGAGGTTTGGTGGCGCTTTTGTTTTTTGGAAGGTTTGTTTTGTTTTGTTCTAGTCTCGCACGCAGAGCCTCTAGTCGTAGCGACGTAAACGGCTACCGGTCCGACCTTATCTTTTTCTTTTCGACCGACATGCACATGCATCCGCGCAAAACGCCTTTTGCAGCAATCCCAACCCTGCGAACATGCTTTCCCCAATTTTCAGCCTCACCGTTATTCCCAGTTTCCCAGTTTCCATAAAAATATCCCCTCCCCCCCACCCACTTTCTAGTATCGCGTACCTAACAGCCAAAAAAACCCCCTTCTATCGCTTTCCACTCGCTCGCAAAGACAAAATGCCAACCTTTCTGTTTTGACTCGTTCAACTCGCCTTGTGTGAAATTTTCCAGCCTCGAGCTCAAAAGCCAAAGCCAAAGCCGCATGTAGCCAGCAACGCTCTAGCGCGCTCATCTCTGAACAGTATGTAACCCGAATCCAGTTTGTACATAGCGTTTGCCAAGTGGGGAAGAAGGGAAAGAAGTGGAAACCCTTTAAAGAGAAGAAACCCACAACAAAGTCGGATTCGGGTTACTAGTTAGGCACAGAGTATGTATGTAGGCCGCCGCCCCACCCATTTGACAAGTGGAGCGAAAAATGAGAACCTTGGGGCGGCCGAGTGGGGCGGGAATTCCCTACCTTGGCCGTATCTTCTAGCAAACAATGTGTGTGTGCATGTGTGTGTGTTGGTGCCAAAGTAGAATTAGGGCGAGGATGAAAAGGGGATGAATGGGACGATGAACTCGTATCTTTTGCATCTCGCCGCCGCCGCCACCGCCCGCCCGCCCCGGTTTTCTCTCTTTCTCTGGATGGGAGTCAGCTCAAGCAAGCTCAAGCGAGGCTCGAACCGCTTTCGGAGCGTTTTGCCCGCCGTTTCAGGTTTTAAGCTTTCGGGGTTTACAGCAGGCAATCTTTTTTAGCTTCTTCTGCCATGTGAGCGCGTTAAAGTTTTTTTCCTTTTTTAGCTCCCCTTCTTCTTCTTCTAAACTTTCGGCACATTTTTTTTAAAGGTGGAAATGGTGGCTTGAGGCTTTTTGATTTCTTTTGAAGGGGGGGGGGGGGGGGGGGGGAGGTCATGGTTTGGCATGTAATGGCCATGCGATAACCATGCGGGTTTCAGGGACCGCTAGGCTAGGCTAGGGGGGTTTGGGGTTGGGGTTACTTGCAGTAAGCGTGGAGGCGGCCGCCACGTGATAGGTTGGTTGTCGTATCTGCCGTATTCCGCGGATGCTAGCAAAGGTCAGTCAGACACACGCAAGGGTGGCCAGATAAGCAAGGTATACGGGTACAAAAATTGGACGAGTGAGACATTCTACACAGGACTACTACTACTACTACTACTAACATCGCATCATCATCTGTATCGCCCAAAGTGCTTTTTCGCTTTGTAAAATTGCAACGCAATGGCGCACGTTTCAATCTCCAGCAAAGTAAGCTACCGTCGTTGATTTGATAGCAGACACAACACAACAACCAACTCGGATAATTGTACCGATTATGCATGCCCAGTGCAACATGCATTGCCGCCTGAATAACGTGCCGTGGCTTGCATGGTCATCTACCGTAGGGCGGACCACGCCGCGGACGGGACGCCTTGGAAATCCTGCGAGACCATTCTCGAAGGACTTCCTCACAAACAAGGACGACGACACGGGAAGTGGGCGTTTTTTTTCTTCCTTTCTTCTTTTCCTCGATACGGTACTACTGTATGTCGCTTACTCTCGCTTATGCGGGATTTCTTCTCTCGCATGCTGCGCTTCAATCAGAACCTAAATCTTACTCGATGGCAAGGCAAAAAAAAACGGGCTGTTATCTACAAACATGAACTCATACTTGCATATTGGTCCTTCCCCCACCCCCTGAGCCTTGTTACACCTACGCAGCTACTATACGAGATGATAGGCCTAGTGAGAATTCCCATTTTATCCCATGCATACCCGGTAGCCAGCGATCCGTAAAAGATAGGGTGCTCGACTTCCCGACCGGCCCGCCGCCGCTCTCTCATGTTTTACTGGTGCCGTACCTTGACCTTGACCTTGAACCCCTTTGGCTTTACAAACCAGTAGTTTCTCGTCCGCCACTCGTTGGCTTGCAGGTGGCTGTCGAGGGTAAAGTCAAAGTCGCGAATCAGCGCGGGCAACAGCTTTGACATTTCCAGGTGGGAAATGTGACGCCCAATGCAGGTCCTGGAGCCTAGCCCAAACTACGGTGAGGATTACCAGTTAGCAATCGTGGGGAGGGGGCGACAAGAAAGGATGACGAAGTGACCATAGTTTGTGAGAGGCTGGCTGAAGGATGCAATGCGCTTGGCGATACGAGGGTGGAAAGTAAAGTGGCGACAAGAGTGGGCGGGGGCGAAAGTGACTTACCGGCATCCAGCTTCGCTCCATCAAACTCAGTCTCTCCTTGTCCGAGCTGAGCCAGCGCTCTGGCTTGAAAAGGTGGGCGTCTGGGCCAAAGACTGACGTGTCACGGTGCGCGACCCAAGAATTGACCCCGACAATAGTCTAGATTCCAATTGTTGTTTAGTATTGGCCCATGCAAATTCCCAGTGACAAGATAAAAGCAAACACTTACACCTTCTGGGAAAAATCGACCACATATCGTTGCTCCACCTGCTGGTACCACGCGCTCGAGTGGGAGACCAACGACCGAGTGCATCCTCAGCGCTTCCTTCATGACCGCCTGTAGATACGGCATCTCTTGGCTCTCCTTGAAGGAGATGAAATGGCTAGTCTTGCGGTCGTCAATCTCTTTGCGGAGTTTCTCAAACGTCGTCGGGTTCTTGAGGAGGTAGTATAAGATGGCAGAGAGACTAATGGCCGTAGTATCCGAACCAGCCACCATATTCGACACACAGCCCGCAGCGAGATGATACATGGTAAAGGCCTTTGGATCATCCGCATTCTTCTTGAAGAACTTTGTCAGAAAGTCCATACTTGTCCTCCCCTCTTCTGCCCCGTCAACCGGTATTCCCTTGGTCTGTCCCTTCTGGTGCTCGGCGATCCTCTCCTGCGTGAACTTCATTACATATGCTCTACCTGTTCCCGCGGGCCCCGCCAGCCAGTTCCTAACGGGGAACAAGTATTTGTGCAGCCAGGAGAAGATGCCGACAGAGGTTGCATACCACAGGTGATCTTCCAGCGCCGCAATCACGCCCTTGACATCCTCGCCCCTATCCAAGAAGCCCAATCGCTTCGAATAGGTTATGAGTCCAATAACATCAAAGGCGTAGCACTGTAGCCAATGGCCCATGTCGGTGTACGCGCCTGCACTGGCTACTTCTTGCAGCCGCTGGCTGAACAGGTCCGCACACTCGTCCACATACGGCTCGTAGGTGACGAGCGAAGACATACTGTAGGTACTTTGGTACTGCCGCCTGCTGTCGCTGTGGCGTGCCATTGATTGATCGGCGAAGAGACTCCATTGCTCTGGCGGCGGGTTCTGCCACGTCGAATACCACGACGACTTTGGGAATTTGGCGCCGTGGCCGTAGATTGTCTTCTGCGCTTCTGTAGCCGAGATTGAGTACCGGTTTGGGCCGTATCGAACCACGTCGCCTGGGGTTACAGAGCTGTTAGTCTGAGTGAGGCACTACAACTACCTAGCTGATACTGATCAAGACGGGTAGGGCAAGGGCACGCACCATATTTCCGATGTAATTCAATATTATCCCATTCAAACCTGCCCTGCCTAACTCGCCAGAGATACCATAGATTCGTGAACCGAGCAGCGAGCGGTCCCGGTACATTGCGCAACGGCGAGAAGAAGGCCTGCAGCAAAGGGAAGAGGATACGCGCTATCAGCGCCACAGCAGCTGCGCCTACGAGGACGGAAAAGTGCATTTTGGACAACAAGGTGCTGGGTATCTGCACAACAGTTCTTTTTTTCTGATTACAAGCGTCATCTGGTACGGTCTGCAAACTATTTGTTCAATCGGACGTATGTGCATCATCGCCTGTGCGGGGAAGGCTCTCGAGAGGAGATGTCACGGAGACGGTTCCGCTCTTGATCTCGGCAGATGGTCGATGCGGAGTGGAGCTTTCCCCCATGGCTACGGCTTCGTCAATCAGATCTTGGAAGCATGCGACATGTCTCCAATTTGCTGGGTTTGCCATCGTCGCGGAAAGGGCAATCGGATGTAATTCGTGTGATTTGAGAGAAAGTACAAGGCTTTGCCGAGGTTATGTGCGAATTCGGACCAAATTACTTTGAGGGGTTAGGAGCATAGTACGTTCGATCATGTTCCGGAATGTCCGGATCTAAATGTGAATGTTCCCGGAGAGTCCTTGTACGGTCTGTAAAAAATGGTCCAGGCTAATCGTTCATCCAACTCAAAGACCATCTAGAGATCTGCCCGGGTTTCCGTACTGCTTGATCACTTGATAGGGAGCCGATCAATCGTTCCCGACTATTTGGATGCTACTATCTTCCTATGCTATCCTTGGGGTTGAACCGTTACTTCATAATACATAATGAACCGGTCGTTGAAACCTGGTCAAGTTTTCTCTATCTCTATCTCTCTCTCTCTCTCTTACTCCTGTCAAATCTCCCAGTAGCGCATGACGCTCCGATATCCATTCATCTGGAGTGATCAGGAGCGTCAGTCATTCAAATACTAGCACTTACACCAACCCAGAGTACTCCAACGACTCCGAATGCACCCCCATCGAGCATGTACAAAGACACCACTCTTTACTTACTGATATCCTCGCCCCAGACCTGCTTGGCGATTTCTACACTCAACCTGACCTTGGCCCACTGCTCCTCCTCGGTCAACTCGTTGCCCTCAGCAGTCGAACTGAATCCACACTGGTGGCTCACACACAGCTGGTCGAGACCCTTGGGAGCGATCTTGGCCGCCTCATGAAGTCGCTTGATAATCTCCTCCTTGTCGTCCAAGGTGTTCTTCTTGCTGGACATTACACCCAACACGACGACCTTGTGCTCTGGGAGATGACGGAGAGGAGAAAAGTCTCCAGAACGAGCATCGTCGTACTCGAGGAAGTAGGCATCGACGTTCAGTTCCTTGAAAAGGACCTCGGAGACGGGCTCGTAGCCTCCTGATGCGAACCACTTGGAGCGGTAGTTGCCACGGCAGAGATGAATACCGATCTTCATGTCTGCTGGCCTCTTCTCAATGGCCTTGTTGATCAGCTCGGCGTACTTTCGCGGCAGAGTGCTGAGGTCTTCGTTGCGTTCTTGTTCGGCGGCCTTGCGCATGTCGGGGTCGCAGAGGTAGGCCAGGTTTGTGTCGTCGAGCTGGACGAAACGGCAACCAGCCTTGTAGAGAGAGTCGAGCTCCTCCTGGTATACACGTGCGAGATCGTCGAAGAAAACATCTAGGTCGGGGTACGCCGAGATGTCGATGGAGGCACGTCCACCACGGAAGTGGACCATTGTAGGGGATGGAATGCAAACCTTGGTCGTGGCCTTTCCGCCATTATCCGCAATGGCCTGCTCAAGGAACTGGAAGTCCTTGACCTGAATTGCCTCGGGATGACCAAGCTTTCCCTTGACGACAAGTGTTGGTGGCGAGAAGCCGTCCTTGTGTCTGATGTTTCCGACTTGGCCCTTCTCTTCGATGCCAGCAAGGTGCTTGAGGAAGTCAAGATGGAAGTACGCGCGGCGGAACTCGCCGTCAGTTATGGAGCGGAGACCGTTCTCCATTTGCTTGTTGGCGACGTAGGTGATGTGTTCATCCTCGACTTTGCGGAGATCCTCAGCGGAGATCTCTCCGTTTGCAGCTTTTGTGCGTGCCTCGAGGACAGCTTTGGGGCGGAGGAAAGAACCGACATGGTCGGCGCGGTATACGCCGGTGGGGAGAGGCATTGTGTGTGTGGTTGTCTGAGACCATCAGCATGTTGTTCTGCCTATAGCTATGTCAACACTTACGTTTGGTGGTTGTTCGGCGTGATGCTTCTCCAAGATCACGTCGTTTACAGTGTTTATGTGTTTGGCTCAGCTAGAAACTCGGTGATGAGATGAGGAGCCGTGAGGTATTTGCCGGATTACCGAAGATTTGTACACGGCCGCATCCTGAGCCATGGATCGCATAATGTACCTCTTCATACCTATTCGTGAAGCTACCCCACCACGGCAGTTGTTAGGGCCAAACTAAAGGCATGGGTTCATGGTCCCGGAGAAAAGCCTGCACGGACAATCAGCTGCGAACAGTAATTCCACCGCTTGATGGCGACATGTAATCAACTTTGAAACACACGTAAAGACCTTGTGTACTGTGTGTGCGCCATGTTCCGTGTTTGTATCTGTTCGTACTTTGCATGGGGTGATAGTCACCAGCCCATGAACCCATGGAGGGGTTCCTAGTGACGTTTGGCGGGGTAAGTAGATGCGCCGAGACCCTGGCTGGAGACCGAAGACCGAAGACCGATCGGAGTTTCTGTGTCCCGTAGGTCACGTAATGTTCACGATATGTTTTGAGCTAAAATAGTTGGGTATATTGAAGATTATGTAATGAAAGTAATATAAACATGAGGCCGGTATACGCTGTGAAGCACTCGGCTAATCAATGACAGCCATATCTCCGGCGGCACATGTACTGCGAGGAGCAATGTGCGCTCTTCAGGCAGCCTTCAACAGCTTTGCTTCCAAAAGCTCACCAAACATCCCCTCCCACAAACCCGCCTCGTCGTCGTCGTCCATTAAAAGAGCGTCGGCGGCGTTGTATATGCGGTTGCCCTTACTGTCAAACTTCTTCTCCTTCTTTGGGAGATCGCGTGCAGCAATCTTTAGCTGTATTGTGCCGGCACCGGGACCCGAATCGCCTTCGTGCTCAACTGTAGCCGTCTTGTAATCGCTAATCTCGGGTGTGATAGTAATGGGATTTACAGTGAAGAACTTGGATATTATGATGGCGCCTACCTTCACGTCAGAAGAAGTAAGGTTTGGCAACGTCTCCAAGTCCTCTGGCAACGGCGGCAGATCTGTTTGGCCAGCTGTTGCAACATCGTTGCGCAGCTGATCCTCAATGGCTGCGTCAGTGTTCTCAGAGCTGGGATTGATCGCAGGAGCATCGTCGTAATTTAAAACGATCTTCACATTGTCCTGTTCCTGTTCCTGTTCCTCCTCATCCGAACTTAGAATGTTAGCCTCTGGTGGTGGAGGGCGGCGCTTCTTGTGCTTCTTCCTGGCCGCTTTTTCGCGCATGAGCTTGCTGGCTGGATCCCAGTGCTGTTGAAATGGGAACGGCGGGGCACTAAGCTCGAACTCTTCCTCCCAGCATTCGAATGCGGAGAGATTGATTCGCGACTTCCAAAAGTCTGGGTCGGATGCTCCCTCGGGCTCTGGAGGTTCTTCAACTGCCTTCACCTTGGCTTTTCTAACAAAAGGAGCAGCTTGTCGAGCAAGTATGCGACCGATCGCAACCGTGTCTGGGCGTAGCCTCCTTTGAGGCGCTTGTTTCTCTGTGGGTGATTCTTCTTCTGCCCGTTCGATAACCGGGGTTGAGGGCTCTATGGACTCGTCCGCTGGTGTTGTGGTGTCTGAAGTTTCCCCCAACATTGCCATTAGTTCCCGCTTCCGTCGCTCGAGCTCTGTCGTGTCCTCCTCAACTGACACAGCTGGCTCTTCCTCATCCAACCGCTTCCTCTTTCCCTGCGATTTAGAAAATGGCTGTGTTTGTATGGGCTCTTCCGCAGGCTGTCCTTCTTTCCTTGCGTCATAGTCATGTAAATCGCCCAATGTAGCATGCTCAGGAAGTTCGCCCAATGCCTTTAGATAACGCAAACGGTTGACCCTAGTACGTCGTGAGTTCCTGTGTTTAGTGGCCTTGAGTCCTTCGCCAGGAGGTGTATGCTTTATGGGTTGTGTGGTGGTTCCTCTAGTCTTGCTGCCGTCTTTGGAAGATAGAATATCGGGTGGAGAGCTCGCATCGCTATCGTCAGAGTCGCTATCGCTAACCGGGCTGGTGTCTGATTCCGAGCTATCTGAAGCGCTAGAAGCTGTTTCCGACTTTGCGTCTGAGCCTGAGCCTGAATCTGAATCGTCGTCCGAACCTTCCTCAGAGGCCGCTTCCTCTTCGTCCACCCCTCCGGGTGCAAAGTCTTCGTCATATTCATCGTCTTCGTCGCTGTCGTCAGATCCACCAGACTCAGGTTGTAGAAATTGCACTGATTTGGCAGCTTTTCGTAGCGCCTTTGGTTTGCTTCTTGAGACGGAATGACCGTTCAGGGACGGCATGACCTCATTCTCTTCAGATAACTCTCCGTTCTCTGTAAGCAATCCTATAGCTTCAGTTTCGTCATCTTCCTCTCCGTCCTCTAATCGGCGTCGTTTGCGCGGAGGTATGCGAACGGCGGGTCGGTTTGGCTGGCGTAGGTAGGGTCGACCGAAGGGAACGCCATCGACAAGGTGTTGGCCTCCGTCAGATATCTGATGGCGCCCGGTAAGGGTACGCGCGCGTACTTCGGCAGTCATGAGCGGTCGAATACTAGTTGGGTGATTAGCAGGCACCAGCGTAGAAACCGAACATGTACATACGAAACGTGATCATCTTCCTTGAGCGCGTTGATGACGGGCATAAAGTGCAGACACTCGAACCCGGCCACCTCAACAACATAATGCTCCAGGCCCCAATGTTCTGCCTCTAGCGGGATGATGAGGTTGACGTCTTCCAGCAGGCGCGTGATTGTGTATGCCTGTGTGCTGTTCGTCTCGGGTATGCTCCACAGTACATTGGCAGCGGGAAGGCCATTCCTCTGCACAGTCAGTCGGAGCCTCATGGCTGCGCTGTAAATCGCGTGCGTGTGTGTGCAAAGAAGATGGCTATAGGTGAGTCGCGAACTTTTGGGTCTTGGAGCGGGCCCTGCAGCTACGCCAATGACGATCTATGCTTGTACGCTAGTCTCTACAGGCTAGCGCGTCTTCATGTACAAGGTCACTCAAGTACCGGTATATCACCACCCGTCGAATGACGTGTTCTTCGAGCTTTTCTAAACTCTATTAGTAGCCCTATTATCCTCCCGCTCATCACTCTCAACTTCATGCCAAGCCCTATAGCCACGTTGCGAATACCCCGCTGCCTCTCAGTATGCCAATCAGCACTCTCAAAGGAACTTGGAAACGGCTTTCGAGCGATGAACGACTACGACGTTCCTCACAAGTTGTTTCTGTCATCGGACAGAAAGTTTGCATCTTTGGTGGGGAAGTGAAGCCCCGAGAACCCATCGATGACAAAGTCGACATCTTTTCGCTGACGTCTGGTATGTGCCCTTTGTTTTATAGGCCATTGGAGTAATACGCTAAGAACACTACAGATGTAACAAGTCTCGAGACAAAATCTGCATCCCCAGCACCCAGCCCAAGAGTAGGAAGTGCATCAGCCACAATGGACGGCAAAATGTACCTCTTTTCCGGACGTGGCGGCGTTGACATGGCCCCTGTAGAAGAAGACGGTGCAGTGTGGTGCTTCGACCCTACGAGTTCGTCATGGTCAAAGATATTGCCTGCCGACTCATCCAAGCCATACCCACCAGCGCGCAGCTACCATTGCTCTACTAGCGATGGGAAAGATACGTTTTTCCTTCATGCCGGCTGTCCGGCAAATGGTCGCCTGTCAGACTTGTGGAAATTCAACATCCATGAGCGCACATGGACACAGGCCCCCGATGCTCCTGCACCTCATAGAGGGGGCACCTCCATCGCCTACAGTGGCGGGAAGCTGTATAGGATGAACGGATTCGACGGGAGCACCGAACAAGGTGGCAGCCTGGATGTTTTTGACATTGCCAGCAACACATGGACTACGGAGAAATTCGAAGCCGATGGTTACAACGGGCCTGGAGCACGTAGTGTATGTGTTCTTCTCCCCGTTAAACTCGCCAGAAGAGATAAGCTCCTCACACTCTTCGGCGAACACGACCCCTCATCACTTGGTCATGCTGGGGCTGGCAAAATGCTAAGCGACGTCTGGATCTATGACATTGGCGAAAATTGGTGGACACAACTCCATCCTGAAGGCAGTGAAGGTATTCCTGATCCTCGTGGTTGGTTTGATGCCGATGTCATCAAGGCAGAGAATGGCAACGACAGCATCGTGATCCATGGTGGCCTTGGTGAAGACAACGAGCGACTAGCGGACATGTGGCAACTCGAATTCTGAGGAATACCGCATCATATACTCTGTAGAGCAAAAATCATGCTTTTGAACTGAGTACTATGGCAGTTGCAGAAGAAACATGTATGTGTACATTAACTGAACCTACTCTTATTCACACATTTCAATGCCCAATACCTACCCGATTGAGTAAGATTTATCGATTTCTTCTTCCAGCGATTCATCCAGCTTGTTGATATGGGCGACCTCCTGACTGAATAGCTTACTCACAATTCCCAACACAGTGTTGAGAAAAAGGCGAGTTGGAGCAGTCTAGAAAATCAAATCAAATTGAAGGGGTTTTTTTGATACACCTCAAGTAAGCAGATTCTACATACATAGTGACTTGGCAAAGAAACCAGCTGGTTTTGGAACACTCTCAGCAGTCTTGTCGTAGAGAGCAAGATGTCCTCTGCCCTCAATAGCCTCCCTAGTGTAATGGGCCGTATCGGCTGGACCTCCCGTACCCCTGTCTGCTTCGCTTCCAGTAATCATCAACAACGGCCGCGGTGAGATCCAGCCGATGAAGGCAAAAGAAATGTATGTGGCCAGCATGTCGACACTCCTTACAAGTTGCAGATTGGTACATCTGGGATGCTGGCCACGGGGGGTCTCGTAGTATTCCTTGGCCTCCTCAAAAACTTGCAGCGTACTGATTGCGGTGGGCTGGCTTCCCTTTGCTTCTGCTATGCGGTCCTTGCCGGCGAAGAGAAGGCTCTGGCGCAGTGTTTCTTGGTCGATGACGCCAGAGCTGTTCTTCATGCTGTCGCGTGTCATGGCACCCAAGCAAACACCGCAGACAGTCGCCACGGCCTTGAGGCGAAGGTCGGTTTGTGCTGCGGAGACCACGTAGCCCCCAGAAGCGCAGATTCCGACGGTTCCAATCCTTTCGGGGTTAACCTCGCTGTCGAGAGTTGAGAGGAACGTCACAGCGCTCTTGAAGTCTTCGATTCGTTGGTATGGATCTTCTAGGTAGCACGGCTCGCCACCACTCTCGCCATGGTGTGCTGCGTCGAACGCGAGAGTTGTAAAGCCATGTTCCGCAAGTTTCTTGGCGTAGAGGCTAGATGCTTGTTCCTTGATGCCCGTACCAGGGTGGCCAACGATAACGGTGGCATTTTTGCGGTTTGGTGCAGTTGGGGATGGCAGGTACAGATCACTGACGACGTTGATGCCGTGACTGGGAAAGTTGGCCGTGCGAGCGGTAGCCATTATGAATAATGTCCAAAAAATACTGTTCGATAGTATTGAGAGTGCATATGTAGGAGACGGGTTCTCTCTTTGTTACAGATGAAAGGTTTAGATATCACAACCGTAAATGCAATGCTGACCATAGACGTTTATATGTTCGCACCGAGACTAGAGCGTAATTTTTGTTAATACTATGGTAGGGCCTCTAGTTGATTTGCTGAGAGACTAGCCTACGGCTTTGAGAGCTTCCGGACCAACCGCGCATATTTATTTATCCATACAGGTTAGTCCGTATACAAAGACGGACTTTTGGGAATTTCCCGGACCCAAGGACCGCCCACGTCTTGCCCTGGTAGAGAGATGCTTCTTTGACTCCACGTTTTGCTGCCGCTCAAATGAAACCCGCATTACATGATGGTTTCCATAGATTGCTTCTTTCTATAAAATCGTACGGAGTACAGGTCACCCAGGAATTTCCGCATGTCACACTGCTTGTTGGTCTTACCTCATGTTCATGTGACTGCCGATGTCAATTTGTAGAGAAAAATGTTACTTTTCAGAAATTACGCGACTCCTTAGTTAGCAGAGTCCAGCTTAGGGAGGCTGAATACCTTGTCTCTCAACCCAAGTACACATACTTAGCCACCATCACGATGAAACCTCCATGTAGACCTTCGCCTCTGAAACGATCGCTTTTCTTGATATACTGGTGTAACTCCGCCTACATCACCACGCAGAAGCTAGGCATATTGAGCCCAAGTACAACCATCCGGGTCCCTGTACGCATCTTTCTCTCTTGGTAGTCTACACGAGCACCAAGGAACAGGTTAACGACGTTCACTGCGAGAGGTTTTGCGAGCAAATTCTCATCTCTACTGGTAGAAAATGAAATAGAGTATTGGTGTATGCAATACAGACGCTAATCTTTCAAGTAATCCACCTCACACACCATCTACCCCTCCACTTCCCGCTTTGGATCCATAATCCTCGCCAATTCCAGCATAAGCCGATACAGGTAAATCGTAAAATCTTCTCTTCTCAAAACCCTCCCATGCCAATCTCGGCTTGCATCTGCAATCTCCCTTGCCCTACGCATCCCATCCTTGTCACTCGTCATGTACCGCATAATCTCCGGCAGCTCCTCCATGGATAAGCTAACGGGGATGTAGTGGACCCAGGGAATAAGGCGCTCGTCGTGCCACTCGCGTAGAACGGTTTGCTTGAGCACCACGCTGCGCGATTGCAGGAGCGTGTAGAAGCGGCCACTAAACGAGTTCCCGTCGGTGTCGAAGACGAATTTGGAGTGAAACTGTTGGCTTCTATCTTCTTTGTCACCGAGAGCGAAGAATTGATTTTGCTCTTCGCAGTCCGCGTTGTCGCATTGGATGATGGCGGTGAGCTTGACGTTGAATAAATCGCCGTGGTCTTCGATGGCTTTGTAACTCGCCCATTTCCCTCGCTGGAATTGTTTGAGATACGTGTGATTGGTTTCGTTTAGCGTTTGTACTAGCTTTACAAAGCGTTGACGGTGTGAATGCTGCCAGCTACTGTTCCAGCTGTAGCTACCAGTTGTACTGCCGGCCCAGTAGAGAGTGTTGGCTTTTTGTTCCCAAGAGGGGTCTTCCGCGTTCTTGTATACCCCTTGGTCCATTTTGGCAGTGTACCATGGACTGGGATACATGATGTCGCCGAATGATGTAGGCGCTGCCTGGGAGAGGACGGGTATCGGAGCATCTGTAAGTAGACAAGTCATGGGTGATGAGAAGAAACCATGTTGAGACGCAAACTCGGGGTGTGAGCAGACGTCTTTGGCATGGTACCAATCTTGCACGAAAGGGAGTCCATAGTCATGAATGGCAGGCTTGTAGTTGGTATCAGAGGTGGCTGGACACGAGCTGGTGATGCGATCCCAAATGGACTTGTGATTGGCGTCTTGAAACTCTGGCTTTGAGACGCCACCAGCATTGAGCGTTTCCTGCGAGATAACAACTCTAGGCTCGTCCACGACGTCAAAAGCGAACTCAACGTCAGGAAGATTGGTAGACACTTCTTGAAGCAGTTTGCCCAAATCTTCAACGATCCAACCCCCACCTTGGCCATGATACTGTCCATTAACGAAGCCGCACTTGCGCAAAGCAAGGTGTTCGATATCCGTTACATAGTTGATGCTCTCAAGTAAGCGCTGGGGAGTGGCTTTCCAGAAGGGCTTCAGATCCTCGTTAATCATATCGAACTCGTCGATCAGAACGGACTGTTTAGACTGCGCATATAGGAACCATTTGTCGAAGCCTGGAGGTGGTTCGCGTGAGTATCGCCTGCGGTACTCTGCCTCGGCGGCCTGGAGTGTTCTGGACTGCCGTGCGACTAGGCGTCCAAAGCCAGCTTGAGATTTCTGAATAAGCTGTTCGATAGGGTGATACGGGGTATCAATTGGTACAGATGGCCAGGAGAGTAGGTGGTCGTTCAAAGAAGTGTGTTGTACAAGCGAAAGCATAGGCCAGAAAACAACGATGCCCAACAGAAAGCGTCCCCTCGTGGTCCTGAAAAAGAAGTTAAGGATCCAAAACGGCGTTGTTGCCCGAGCCAGGCTACTAGATCGTGTTTTGCCCGAATATTCCATTATGGTACGAGAACTGAAGTTAAGACGAACGCTGCTGTCCAAGGAAAGTGAGTGCCCATCGACGCAATACACAGCGCACCGGTAATAAGAAGACAATAGTAACATCATGTCAGCAGCATGGGTTCTTATAACGGCCCAACACAGTTTGTTCGTGGCACGGTTGATCTCCATTGCCGTGCCGCTTCCTTTACTAACCGTTCTCTACATACGGCGCACATCTTTCAATAGATAGCATAGCCACCTTGGATTCCAACTCTAAGCGCTCGGGAGTTACTTTCCTATGGAGTAACGAAGAAGGGCCGGGAGCTGCCGCCCGGTTGAACACATACCCTAGTCGCGTTCGAAGGATGACGATCGCAAGGGCTCACCTCAACCGCACAAACTGCGAAGAGAGGCGAGCTTGCAATACGTTCCAGCGAGACTTCCAAGCTGAGCCAAAATCTTACGAAACTTGGTTGCTAGTCCATGATGATGCAGCGTTGTCTCAATGTTGTCGGGTGGTCATGGGCGAGGGCAAGAGCAGGCCCCGGTCGTTCACGCGAGGGCTAGTGCCAGAACTAAAATACGCGCCTTCTCCACCAAACGCTCTGCCGCACCCTCATCACACCTTGGCGAGACTTATCCGTTTGTGCATAGACTAATGCTTGCTGCTTATGAGTGTTTAAAGTTCGTAAAACTTCTAGCATAGAAAAACCTACATTACGCACGCATAACTCTTTAGCACACCCTAAGCCATCAAGGGACGCCATCCAAGAAGCTTGTATATCCACTACAAAGTGACTCTACAGTGTGAAAGTATTTGTAAGTTAAGAACAAGTCGCATTGCGCGCATATATATATATATACTGGTACATATCCCAACCCAATAATGAGCGGCGTAAAACATTATCAACACCTCCAAACGCTATATCCAACCGCTAAATCAACAAGAATTGGCAAGAGAGATTACTCAAGGGAAAACTAACAAAAGCTTCATGTCTGCGCCTTGAACGGCTAACTCGCAAGCTCTCCAACAACGCCAACGACATAGCACGCAGTAGCAGCCCAAATCGCCGTCTTGACCACGCCAGCACCCCGCCCACCCTTCTTGCTACTCTTTGAATTTTGCTGATCTCGGTACTGCTCTTGTTCGGCCCCTTCGATGCTGCTTAATCGCTCGGCTGCTAGACGGCGCTCAGTAAACTCCTTTTCTAGCTGTTCTGGGCTCTCTGCTGGGCTGACGTAGCCGGTGGGTGAGAGGCGTGTTGTACCGTCTATCGGGTTGATGTTGCCCCTCTCCATGATATTCTCGCGTTCTTTCGCAATTTCAGCCGCAGATGATGTACTAATTGTCTCGAAAGATTTGGTAGACGTAACAGGGTCTATGGCATCACGGAGAATGAGCATGTCCTTCTTCGCGGTAACGATTTCGAGACCCTCAGTAATATAAGGCACAAACTTTGCAGGCTGGTCGAGTGTGGCTAATGCTTGATGCAACGGTACCACGGGAGAAGAGTCGCGCGGTGGATCGGAGGTAGAAGTGGTGAGCGAGAGCTTCCCGGTTTGCGGGTCATGAATAAGAATGGTGTAGTGTGTTGGGAGATTTGCAACTGATGGCGACGATGCGGGTTGGGCCAGTGCCTCACTGTCGGACTTTCTAGGCACCTCATTAATTTCAAGAGCGATATCAGCAGATTTCGCAGCAGACGTTGCTTGAGTGTCTACCGAAGGATCTTGTGAAACTTCATGTGAGACCTCCACTGCTGTGATCTCTTGACGGCAGGTTCTGTCCTGAGCACTTGGTGCAACGACACTAGCAGAGCTGTCTGGGATGGTCGTAGGATCGTCCTTCAGCATATCGAATTTTCTTACATCAGAATCTTGTTCAAGCTTAGCATCCGCAGTCGCTTCAGCTAAGTGCTTGTGGACAGCGGCGATCGGTCCGTAGGTATCTTCGTATGCGCTCTTCACCTCGACGACCAATTTATCATCGTTGGACTTCTGTAGCGCCTCCTCAGCCTTCGTCACCTCCAAGTCTACAGGCTTCTCAGTCCCTAGGCTTCCGAGTACCGGCCCAAAGGGTCTGAAGAGACTGTGCGCAAGAGGGCCTCGTTCTTCAATCGACTTCCCCAGGATTGGCTTTGGCGCACGGGAGTACCCGTCGTCTGAGAGACCACGCATCGCGGACTTCTGCGCGTCGACTTCATTAGCGAGTCGTTCCTCAGCAGCTATCTTGGCACGCAGCTGGGCTTTGTCGACCTCATTCAAGCCAGGAGACACATCTTGCGGAGAAAACCGATCATGCTCGTTTGGTGTTTCCACGCCATTACCTTGGCTCAGTTTTTCGATATCTTTTAGAGTCTGCGCCGACACACCATACACTAGCATGACACGTTCCAATAGTCGAGCCAAAGCCATCTGTGTGTCTCTAAGAGTCAATAGACTGTTCGCGACAGCTTTGTAGTTAGGCAATAAGCTTTGCTCTATCTCTGGATCCTCCAGACGGGCCTGTAAACTCCAGATCAAGTAACGTGTGAGGTGAGCGTTCTTTTGGGTGATTTCCACTGCGATGGCAAGCCGTCTCTTCAAAGCGGTCGAGGCGTTCTTGGCAGCGTCTGAGTTGCTAATCTCCTGAAGGGTTGCATATGCCTTGTTCAACTCAATATCTGTGTTTTGAAACCGTAGCCGCATAGCTTGAATCTCTCTGATCTTTCTCGGCGTTAGCGAAGAGGTTTTCCCACTAACCGCACGTTGCCGAAGGGCATTGATGGCTGAGTCAAGCAAATCTTCGTCTGCTTTCATGCGTTTCAACAGAGGCTTAGATGCTGGAACATCACTCTCCAGGTCTTCAATGACTTGTTTCATCGTTGTACGGCCCTTACGAATACGTGCAAGAACCTTGTCAAAGTAGAGGCGGGTCTTCTCCACATCTGCTTCTATGGTTGGGTCTTGCCAGAAAATACTCGAGAACGCAGCACCGCTTTGCTCGAGCCAAGACTTCGGTCGCTCGACACTGGGTTCGACCACCCCCTCGTTTTCTGAGGAGGCAGACTCAAGCTGTGCGGCTGACGGTGACTCACTGGGCTGCTCGGGCTTTTGCATTTGACGCTCCAAGCGACGCACCAGTTGATCATTGATCACGTTGGACTCTATCATCGGATCAATATCATCAGGTGTGTTATGCGCGTCCACAAAACTCTTCTCTAGTTCCAACCGGTCAGCTTTGATCTTTTCGTCGCTGATGATCTTGCTCTTTCTTGTTCCCATGGATGCACGAATGTCATCCGCGCTTAATAGATCAATGTCATCCTCAGGCAGTTGTCTTAGAATTCGTGAGGTTGACCGCGTAGGAGTACTACTGTCTTGTTTTGTTAATGTGTCCTGAATCACTGTTGGTTCTGACTCTGCAGACTTGGGCGCAACTGGGATTTCCAATTCCACCGATGACATCGGAGAGAGCCTTTCCGTAGCTATTTTAGTAGACCATTGCGCATCCTGGCCAGACGGCAAAACCGACGAAGGTCGATGGGGAAAGCTAGCCAATATACCAGACTCTACGTCAGGTTTAGGGGCAGCATTTGTTGACGATCTTCTCTGTAGCGCAGTTTCTCTCCATGTACTGGCCCTAGTGGGATCTTTGATAACCGGGCCTTCTTGTTGGGGCGTATCCATGAGAAACTGATTCATGAAAGATGAGTCGTTTGGAGATCCAGTTCTGCTTGACCTCTGAAGCTTGGCGGCGGCATCCGATCGTGTCTTCATAATGTAGTTTTCGAAAGACTCTGAACTCTTTGGGGGACCCGGATCTAAGGAAGGGGGATTTTGGTGAGCTTTTGATGGATCCTCCGCATTCGGAGTGAGTTTCGGGGCGACAGAAGGTTGCTCTTGAGGTCTCCTCAAATCAGAAGGCGATATAACACCACTAGAGTCCTCGTGACCAAGTCTGATTGCCCTGAAGGTAGGCTGTGGGAAGTGGGAGGTCTTCTCATTGGATAAGGCTGGTTCTTCATCTCTTGTCTCTACCGGCTTTGGAGGTTTGGATAGGGTGGTGTCGTTGTGAGTCACCATGTCCCTCAACATCCACTTAGGGAAGCTCTTGCTTATCCATTCCCAGTCTTTCAGACCCTTTCCACTTAACATGTCGTTACTAGCCCCGAAGATGGCTTGGTATGGATCGTCCATCAGCCTCTTTCGCCACCGCTGATAGTGTTGCAGCTGCACCCATTCGAGGTTAGACATGCCCGCTGGACGCTTGGGGTTGCTATCATTTTCATGTTGGGCTGAACTGGACGGCGTGCGGGAGAAGCATCGGGTACGTAAGACGGCTTCATGAGAACGCAGAAGGCGCTGCGCGTATCGGTGGACAGGGGAGACAGTCGCGTCGCGACGCCACCAGGTCATGATGAACGAATTTGGGCGTCTTGGAGAGAACGGGGTGTAGAGGGAGAATTTCCGAGATCTGTTTCTTTTCACAGTGTCAGCATAGGCATACCGGCACAGCTCAGAGGGGGAATACCGTTGTACCTATTAGAGGTCCACTGTGCAAGGCTGCAGCGGCCCCTCGGATCAGGACTGAGTGACGGAAAATGGCTACATCAAACTGTGGTACCGAACTGGATCAAGGAGAGATGAAGCAAACTTGGAGCAATTCCGATATGCTTCCGAGATGATAGAACAACGATGGGATGAGCATCACCAGGATCGAGTGCACTGGCAACAGGGAGTGATGACGGTGCCCTATCCCCGCGTAAGCTCCGTGCCGCCGCTTATCATGTTTCGCGGGGTACATTAACAGGCGCGTGATCACTCGTTCGCCCCACAGCTGGCTAGACAATACGGCCTGGTGCTCTATACACCGTGTAGATATGTGGGCTTATTTGGGCATAAAATGGCGCTGTTGGGTAGAACTGAACATCTGGCGCATGTGCATTTGATGAGGTCGACGCGTCGTAGCTTCCCCCGCGGCCCCGATAAGGCGATAAGGTAGTTGTGCTAACCAGCTCCGCTCGGATGTGTGGAGCTTTCACCCCTTACGCCACATCATCATGACTCCAAGACTAGGTTATAACTAGTATGCATTGCTGTATCCAGAGTACGCAATGCTCTGAAAGAGTCTTCCGCACATCTGTCCCAAACCATTCACCAGTTCTCGTGTCTCCACAATGGCGGTCAGCTCTCCAGCTACACACCATGTCACGTGAGGCTCCTGGAAACAACACAAGGCTCGATTCATTCTACCATACTGTACCCAAGCCATCATGCTCGCAAAGCATTCGCCATTCCACTCTCCTCGTGACATCCAATGTACTCGAAAAACTGCTGGCCCTGCTCAAGCACATAGATCTCATGGAACAATCGCAAAGACAGCACGTTGTTCAGCTTCTTCGCATACATCAAGAAGCCGCCAAAGATATTGACATGCGTCTGATGGCTTTTACTCCAGTCCTCGAGCGAAGCCAGGTCATCAAAGAAGCCAAGCCCAAATGTTCGATCCTGGTTAGCTGCGTATGAGTTGGAGTCTACGACATCCCACAGGTTCATTGCATAACAGCCCGTTTGGCGACCCTCGTCGCGCAAAAAGTCCATGCCCTTGACAAGTACCGGATGTATCGTTTCGAGATATAGCTTGCGCTCTTCGGGCAGCGTGTCGGACCAGTCCTGGCCTGATCGGATCACGCAGAGGTTCGGCTTGCCTGGTACACGGACGCGCTTCGATGGCATACCGTTAGCATGTGACTCGTTGCCGCCGTCGTTCCACTTGGTGCCCTTAAGCTCATCGTCTTGGGCGGCTGCAAGACGGTCACGCATACTACCCCAGTATGCATGTTCCTCCATTTCGCCGGAGATTTTCTCCTGCATGTTGGCTGCGCCTTCTGGATGTTCGGGGTTCGAGAACACCGTCTCAAAACGATCGAGGGTCGGGCATAACACTTCCTGAAACCAGCCATGGCCGTCCATCTCCCGATCAGAGCTCTGCCACCATGTATTGAAACCCGCCTTTTCCTGCCAGTTCCTATGCACGTCCGTACTGGGCCAATACGCTACCACAGCAATGTTGTAGGCACCTTTCTTGTCCACCACCGAGGTGACTTCCCAGAATGAGGGCCGCAGCGACTCCGGCGCATTGCAGATGAACTTCTTAATTATCGAAATGCCAGCAGTGTCGCCGCCTGATGGCGAGGCATGCTGCGCCCCCATGATTGCCATGACAAGGTTGTCCATCTTCCTCCCGAACCGTGCGCAGTATGCAGGAAAAGGCGGGACATAATTCGGGGGTGTGCTGACCGGGCATTTTCGCTCCCGGCGAAGGTGGTCTGGGATGGCGCTCTCCAGCATCTTGGAGACGACTTCAGATTTGTGTGAAATATTGAAAGGAGGTGCCGTGGAGCGCGCAGATGAGGCTACGGTCACTCTTATTATACGGCGTGTTCCGTAGCGTAGTAGCCAAAAAGACGCGGAACAGCCCAGTGGCCGCGGTCGGTCGGTCTCTATGCGTCCAAGATGGACCAGTGCGGGACGACCTCAGTATGCAACACGGCGCTAGATCTGTCTGTCACGGCTTCGGTACGGCACGGTACGGTGCGCACATTGCTGACATGTTGGCCCCCAGGCTGAGCGCATAAGTGCCATGGTATAGATGCTGACTGTCTTCACCCAACTCTCATCTTACGATCGCAAAATGCACACGACTCTCGGTTGCACGATGCAACGCGCACGTACACCACATGCCTGCATTTTCACACTAATATTAATGTTCCGGCCTCTGTCACATACATATCCATGCAACTGTCGTAGTCTTCGCTGATTACCCCGAGGTCATACCGCCCCGCTATACCAAGTGTGTTGTCGGCCCAATGAACATGTATCCACCACCTCCACTGCATCAAGCAAATGATTTTCGATATGTTCATTTTTTCCTAGCAGGGAACACGCATCTGCCCAATCACTTCAACAGCTTGACGAGGCCAAGGGCCGATCCTGGTGCTCCCGCACGCTCTGCGCGGCAGAGCCCTGCACTTATCAAAACGCCTAATGGCGGCGATCACCGTCTTTTCTTTTACCCATGATGCCGCTTTCGAAATGCGCCTTTTGCGCTACGGAATCCCGAATCGAAAATATAACGGACGCTGAGCATCCGACCTGATCCTCACCACCGAAATGTACAATCCCTTTACAACTGAAGCCTGGACCGAATATGCGGTCGGCATACTTATTTTGCTTGCTCGAATAACAGCGCGATGTTCGCGAATCGGCCTGAATTGGGAAGGAGATGACTACTTCGCTTTGCTGAGCGTCATCTTCTTCACCGGTGAGCTAGTCATGCTCCAGATGATTGGGCAGTTCGGCTCCATCACGGGTATGACTGACGAGAAGGCGTTGACACTCACTCCCGACGAAACTCGACACATTGTCATCGGAAGCAAATGTCTACTCGCAGGCTGGATCATCTACACAACGCTAATCTGGTGCTGTAAGTGCTCTTTTCTTTCTGATCAAATCTTGGCCATAATCGTGGCGGTCAGCCTCTATCCAACGTTTGTATACTAACAGTTCCCGCCACAGTAAAAGGCTGCATGCTGTTCTTCTACAAGAGGCTTACGTACGAGTATTCCAGCTTCTTCGGGTCCGAACATGCACTGATATATACACAGTCTCAACCTGCGGCAGCAAAGTCTGGTCAACATCACGGGCGGCGTCTGCGTCGTTGCGTACATCGCTACGATAACCGTCTACCTAACGCACTGTCACCCCATTAACCGGCTATGGCAAGTATATCCATACCCCGGAAACGACTGTGCCCTCAACATCTCGAAATACCTAGCTCTGGTAGTCACAAATGTAACGTAAGTAGCTTCAAGCCAGCCACTCCAGAACCCGAAACCATACTTATACACTCCCAGAACCGATGCCATGATCCTATACATCCCACTCCCTCTGCTCTGGACCGTCCAGATCCCCGCCCGAAAGAAGGTAATTTATGGATTCTGGCTCTGCACAGGTATCTTCATCATGATCGCCACCCTCCTCCGCTGCATTCTCTGTCTCCAGGACGTCTCCCAAATCAATGTCGGCACAATCTGGTCGATCCGCGAAACGGTACTTGCCGGGGG
>Ga0265798_10003318_pt1 | contig 22941 bp, 22 predicted proteins | sample P3T30metagenome_FD_192430 | JGI IMG/M metagenome (GOLD analysis project Ga0265798, IMG submission 192430) | Plant litter microbial communities from East Loma Ridge, Irvine, California - P3 T30 | ecosystem: Environmental > Terrestrial > Plant litter > Unclassified | place: USA: California... | reverse complement strand
TTCGTTCTGGCGGTGCGTCGACCGCAGAACGGATGATCAGTGCCCCGCCTTGCCTTGCGCATCCCGCCACGCCTGATACGCCTCGACCGCCGCCGAACGGCGCAGCACGCGCGCATCGGGGTCGATCACGACATGCGCGTCCGCCGGTACCGCGCCCCGGCCGACCCCGCCCGCCATCGCCAGCCGCACCGTCTTGCCGGCGACCTGCACCGCCACCGGCATCGGAAACACGGCAGCGCCGGGCGCTACCCAGTGCAGGCTGAGCGTTCCGCCGTGCCGCTCGCTCACCAGATCCGGCAGAGCGGCGTGGCGTAGATAGGTGTCGAAGAACCAGCCATAGTCCTTGCCCGTCACGCGGGCGACGATCGCCTGATAGCCGGCGGTGGTGAGCGTGCGCGGCGTGAAGTTGCCCGGCTTGGGGTCGGGCCGTCCGTAGACCGCGAGTCGGGTCACGTCGCCGAACGCCTTGTCGCCGATCAGCCAGCGCAAGGTGTGGAGCATCCATGACGCCTTGAAATAGATGTCCTGCCCCGGCCCACCCCTCTCGGTGCGGTACACATCCTCCTCGGTCCGCGACGCGCCCGACACGATCGGCTGGAGGTTGGCGATCTTGCCGCGCTCCTCGTCCAGCATCGTCGCGTAGCGCGCGTTACCGTCGCGCCACAGCCCGTAGAACGGCTGCATGTAGGTGGCATAGCCCTCGTGCAGCCAGAAATCATCCCAGTCCGCCGCCGATAACTGGTTGCCGAACCATTCGTGCGCGAGCTCGTGCTGGAACAGCCAGTCGAATCCCTCCGGCGCCTTGGCATACGCATTGCCGTAGGCGTTGATGGTCTGGTGCTCCATGCCCTTGTGCGGCGTTTCGACCACGCCGAGTTTCTCGTCGCCGAACGGGTAGGGGCCGACCTCGCGCTCGAAAAAGTCGAGCGTCGGCGCGAATTCCGCGAACAGGCCCTTTGCCTTTGCGCTCTCACCGGGCAGATACCAGTAGAACATCGGGATCGTGTTGCCGAACCGGCTCTTGTAGCTGCCCGACAGTTCCTCATACGGCCCGATGTTGAGCGCGATGCCGTAGGTGTTGGGGTGCTTGACCCGCCAGTTCCAGGTGGTGCGCCCGTCACCGAGCGTGTCCACGCCGAGCAGCTTGCCGTTGGACGGCGCCTTCAGCCCCGCCGGCACGGTGATGTGCAGCGTGGCCACTGCAGGCCGCCCGGTCGGAAAGTCGAGGCATGGCCAGAACAGGTCGCAGCCATAGCCCTCCGCCGTCGTCGCCACCCACGGTCGCCCGTCCGGCGTTTTCGACCAGACGAAGCCGTCGTCCCACGGTGCCTTCACCGCGATGTGCGGGGTACCGCCATAGGCGATCCGCGCGGTGACGTGCCCGCCGGCGGCGAGCGGATGCGGCAAGCTGATGGCAAGTTTGCCCTCCGGGTTCGCCCACGCATTCGCCGGCAGCGCCACCCCGTCGATCGCGATCGCGCGCACCGGCAGGTTGCGGTCGAGATCGACCAGCAGCCGCGTCAGCGGTGCGCGCGCGGTGAAGGTCAGCGTCGCCACACCGGTGATGCGTTCCTCCGCCGGGAACACCTCGAAGGCGAGATCGGCCGCGTCGAACGCCAGTTTCGCCTGTTCCGGATCGACCGGCCCGCCCGAGCGGGCGGTCTGCGCGGTGAGTGCCGGCTCGCCCGGGCCGGGCAGGCGGGTCGCCCCGGTCAGCATCACCGCAGCGGGCAGCAGCGTCGCCACGATCAGCCGTTCATACGAACGAAGATTGATGGAAAGGTTCCGCGCACCATATAAGGAAGAACAGGCGCCTGGTTTGCGCCGCCCCGGAGTGTTCATGACCCAAATATTCCCTGTACTGCCGCTGCGCGATATCGTCGTTTTTCCGCATATGATCGTGCCGTTGTTCGTTGGTCGCGACAAGTCGGTCGCGGCGCTGGAAGCGGCAATGGCCGCCGATAAGGAGATTTTCCTGGTCGCACAGCTCGATCCGGCCGAGGATGATCCTGGCCGGGACGATCTTTATGATATCGGCGTGACGGCGACCGTACTGCAACTGCTCAAGCTGCCCGACGGCACTGTCCGCGTGCTGGTCGAGGGCAAGCGTCGCGCGAAGTTCACCCAGCTGGATAGCGAATCCGGCCATCTCACCGCCTCGGTCGAGCTGCTCGACGGCGAAGAGGGCGAAGAAGACCTCGCCGAAGCGAGCAAGCAGGTCGCCACCGAAACCGCCGCGCTGATGCGTTCGGTGGTCGACCAGTTCGAGAATTACGCCAAGCTCAACCGCAAGCTGCCCGCTGAAACCGCCGTGCAGCTCGGCGAAATCGAGGAGCCGAGCCGGCTCGCCGACTCGGTTGCCGCCAACATTTCGGTAAAGGTGTCGGACAAGCAGGCGCTGATGGTCGAACTCGACGCGGGCAAGCGGCTGGAGATGGTCTACGCCTTCATGGAGGGCGAACTCGGCGTGTTGCAGGTCGAGAAGAAGATCAAGAGCCGCGTCAAGCGCCAGATGGAGAAGACGCAGCGCGAATATTACCTCAACGAACAGTTGAAGGCGATCCAGCGCGAACTCGGCAACGAGGGCGAGGAAGGCGAAGGCGACGAGATCGCCGAGCTGACCCAGAAGATCGCGACGCTCAAGCTGTCGAAGGAAGCGCGCAGCAAGGCGACTGCCGAGCTGAAGAAGCTCAAGACGATGGCACCGATGAGCGCCGAGGCGACCGTCGTGCGCAACTATCTGGACGTGCTGCTCGGCCTGCCGTGGGGCAAGAAATCGAAGATCAAGCGCGACATTTCGGCGGCGCAGGCGGTGCTCGACGAGGACCATTATGCGCTGGAGAAGGTCAAGGACCGGATCATCGAATATCTCGCGGTGCAGGCGCGCACCAACAAGCTGAAGGGGCCGATCCTGTGCCTCGTCGGCCCGCCCGGTGTCGGCAAGACCAGTCTCGGCAAGTCGATCGCCAAGGCGACCGGTCGCGAGTTCATCCGCCAGTCGCTTGGCGGCGTGCGTGACGAGGCCGAGATCCGCGGCCACCGGCGCACTTATATCGGCTCGCTGCCCGGCAAGATCGTCACCAATCTCAAGAAGGCCGGCACCAGCAACCCGCTGTTCCTGCTCGATGAGATCGACAAGCTTGGCCAGGATTTCCGTGGCGATCCTGCATCGGCGCTGCTGGAGGTGCTCGACCCCGAGCAGAACAGCAAGTTCAACGACCATTATCTCGAAATTGATGTCGATCTGTCTGACGTGATGTTCGTGACGACGGCCAACACGCTCAACCTGCCGCAACCGTTGCTCGACCGTATGGAGATCATCCGGCTGGAGGGGTACACCGAAGACGAGAAGGTCGAGATCGCCGAGCGGCACCTGATCGCCAAGCAGATCGAGGCGCACGGCCTGAAGCCCGGCGAGTTCACGCTCACCACCGAGGGCCTGCGCGCGCTGATCCAGTATTACACGCGCGAGGCGGGCGTCCGCACGCTGGAGCGCGAGATCGCCAAGCTGGCGCGGAAAGCGCTGCGGCGGATTTTGGAGGGCAAGGACACCGCGGTCACCATCACGCCCGACAACATCGGCGATTTCGCAGGCGTGAAGAAGTATCGCCACGGGCTTGGCGAGGAGGAGAACCAGATCGGTGCGGTCACCGGCCTTGCGTGGACCGAAGTGGGCGGTGAATTGCTTACCATCGAAAGCGTCACCGTGCCCGGCAAGGGTGCCGCCAAGGTAACCGGCAAGCTCGGCGACGTGATGAAGGAATCGATCGAGACCGCCTACAGCTTCGTCAAGGCACGCTCGCCCAGCTACGGCATCAAGCCGAGCCTGTTCGCGCGCAAGGACATCCACATCCATCTGCCCGAGGGTGCTGTGCCCAAGGACGGACCGTCGGCGGGCGTGGGTATCGTCACCTCGATCGTCTCGACGCTGACCGGCGTGGCCGTCCGGCGCGAGGTCGCGATGACCGGCGAGGTGACGCTGCGCGGCCGCGTGCTGCCGATCGGCGGCCTGAAGGAGAAGCTGCTCGCCGCGCTGCGTGGTGGCATCACGACTGTGCTGATCCCGCAGGAGAACGAGAAGGATCTCGTCGATATCCCGGCGAACATCCGCGAGGGCCTCAAGATCATTCCGGTCAGCCATGTCGACGAGGTGCTGCGCCTCGCGCTCACCGCGCCGATCGAGCCGATTACGTGGAGCGAGGAGGACGATCTCGCCGCGCAACCACCCGCCGGGGTCGCGCCGATCGGTGGTGAACGCCATCATTGATCTTGGTTAAACGGCCGGGTCGGTAGTATTCCGCCACTTTTTGCCGGGGCTTGTCGCAAATTGCTTTGACAGCCCCGGTTTGCCTGCCCTTACTGCTCCACCGGCTTTCGCAGTCGAGAATCAGTTTTCAATATCATGGGGGTTCCGCAGGCATGAACAAGCAGGAGTTGATCGGCACCGTTGCCGACGCATCCGGTCTGAACAAGGGTGATGCGAGCAAGGCGGTCGAAGCCGTGTTCGACGCCATCGGCGCTGCGTTGAAGAAAGGGGACGAGGTTCGGCTGGTCGGGTTCGGCACGTTTTCCGTCAGCAAGCGCAAGGCATCCACCGGTCGCAACCCGCGTACCGGCGAGCCGATGACGATCGCAGCATCGTCGCAGCCGAAGTTCAAAGCCGGCAAGGGCCTTAAGGACTCGGTGAATTGATGATTTGATGACGGCGGGGCTGGACAAGCCCCGCTGGCCTGTCCTAAGGGGCTGGCACAGGGCGGCGACAAGCCGCCCTATTTCGTTGGCCTGGTTTCCAGGCTGGCGAAACATCGCGGTTCCGGGTTTGGAGCCGAAGGCGATGGGCGCGTAGCTCAGCGGTAGAGCACACCCTTCACACGGGTGGGGTCACAGGTTCAATCCCTGTCGCGCCCACCATCGCCTAAACGTCCGGTTTAACTGGGTTTATTCGGTAGGTTTCTTGACCACCAATCTCTTGCCGTTTGGTCCGTTGGTCAGCAGATGGTCAGCAGAATACGCGCTGGCGAGCGCTGAGATCCGCATCCAGATCGTGGTCAGCGCGATTGCGGCCTCGGCGAGATACTCAGGTCGGTACTTCGCGTAGATCTTGCTCGTGCGGCGCAGCCCGCCTCCGGGAGCGTCATGGCCCAGCAGCTCGCTCACCTGGCGTTCGGGCACCTTCGGGTCCGCATAGAGCCACGTTGCGATCGTGTGGCGAATGGTCTTTGGGAACACGTCGTCCGACAGGTCGAGCACAGATCGCATCTTCCGCCATGCCGTCTTGTTCGATCCGACCGGATGGAAGCCGTCACGCTGCCAAGCGCGCAGCACGACGCGAGCGGGGCGAATCGCCGGGATAATCGCGTTTCGTTTTTTCGATCGGCCTTTGGCCTCCGGCTGTAGATCGATTAGGCCCAAACGATCGTTATATTGCGTGATCGGGTTGAAGCTCTTGGCCGCCTCCGGCCGGACGCTCGTCACCATCTGCAACACCACGAATCGGAACATCGGAGCGAAGTGGAAAGCGTACCAAGCGATTCGCGCCATCTCATGCTCGGTCAGCACGCGCTCGCGCAGCGGGTTGAGGTGCTTTTCCTCCACCGATTTGATCTTCGGCGCATACGTGATGCGCATGTTGTCCTCGGCATGATTAATGCCGGCCCGAATGTCGTTGAGGTTGCGGACCCCAGATCGCGCCGCGCGGGTCCGATCCGGCAATCAACAGATAGCGCCGCCCTGGTCGACTCCGGGACGCGACCGATACACGGGCGTAGCGTTCCCATTGCCGGTCGAGCGCACCAAGATCCACTCCGCCGTCACGCGCCACCGCAGCCACCAGCCGCGAGCCACGCGTTCCCACGACGATGCACGATTGCGGGCAGGACGCGAGGTCGGTTGATACGCGGGGGCAGCGCCGCTCACGCTGCGGATGTCGTGCGCCAGCATTTCGGCGGCGAGCGTCAACGGGCGGGTCGGTTCATGGACGATCCCGGCGACCGTTCTGCGGTCGGCGAGCACGACCGGTTGCGCGATCGCCTCAGATGCGACCATCGCCAGCGCGGCAATGGCTGGAAAAGCGACGCGACAAACCCTCACCAAATTTCCTCCCGCTGAAGGAGGGTTTCGCACATTATGCAACCACGTGCCATCATTTGCGATCCACGCGGTAGACGTCGATCGCACAGCCTCGCAAACACTCGCGTCAGCACGCCGGATCTTATGTTTTGTCGTGGTTTGTTACGCGTTAGCCTCTCGCAAAGCAGCGATTCAGATAGCGAGAACGGTAAAAGTTCAGCCCCACGGGCGCTCCCGAAACCATTTCGTGACGACATATTTGGTGCCGGCGCGCACCTTCATGCCGTGGTGGATCGACGCGGGGTTCAGCGTTCCGTCCGGCCGCCGGTTGTTCCAGATCACCAGCTTGCCCGCCTCCGGCTGGATGATCTGTCGATCGCCCTGAAGCGGGTCGCGCCGCCTGCTTCGGGTGTGTTGAGGTAGATCATCGCCGTCCACGTACGGTTGCCGGCCACCCCGCAGAAGCGTTCGAAATCCAGCCCGTTCGGCTCGAAATAGTCGGTATGCTGCTTGAACTCCTGCCCGACGGCATAGCGCTGGCCCTGCATCGGCTCGCCATAGCGTCCGTCCAGGCCGGTCAAGGCGAGCATCGCCGCCTCGACCTCAGCGACCAGCGGCTCGGCGGCGGCGAGGTCGCAGGTCTCGCTGGTTCGGTAGCTTGCGTCGCCATTATGGTCCGAAACGGTGGAAGGTCGGCGGGTTCGATCGATTCGCTCGCACAATGCCGCACAGGTCGCGGCATCAAGGAAGTGCCTGCGAACAAAGACAGAAAGTTTGGGCGACGGTACGCGCTGGACGTGCGGCTGCGCTGCGAGATACGCGGTGATCGCGGCTGACGGCTCGCCCGAGCCGAACTGCGCGTGCGGGAAGGCGTCGGTTTGCATAGGCTGATGTTTAGCGAAACAACCGCCGCACTGGCCAGTGCCGAACGAAGCCACACGAATGGCTGCGGAAAAGGTTCACAGGATCGCCGTGTCGCTGTAACAAACCTTTCCTAGCGGTGCTGGTGTGTGGGGTGGGATTCTCGAATGCGGTTGGTTCTCGATCCCCGCGCGCGCGCGCTGCTGCGCCGGTTGCCCAGGGTGACGGTGTATTCCGTCGCCGAACTGGTGCTGCTGGCGGTGCTGGCGGTGCAGTGCGCGCGGCTGGTGTGGGTCGCGGTGACCCCGCTCGGTCCGCTCGGGGACTGGCGACCGGCGGGCGTGTCGGTTCCAGGAGCGCCGGGAGACTTGCTGCGCGGCTTCGACCCGTTTTTTCGGCTGAGTGGCGACGATGCGCAGCCATCTACCGTCACCTCCTTGCAACTGACACTCTACGGTACGCGGATCGACAGCGCGATGGGCGGCGGGTCCGCGATCATCGCCGGGCCTGACGGCGTGCAGAAAAGCATCGCGGTGGGCCAGGAGGTCGTACCCGGTGCGACGCTGAAGGCGGTCGCGTTCGATCATGTTACCATCGACCGCGGCGGTGCCAGCGAGGATCTGTTCATCGCGCAGGGTGACGCCGGCAGCGCGCCGCCGCCCGCGCCGGTGCCGGCCGGAGCGCCGCTGCTCACGCCGCCGGCAGCCGGCGGACCGAGCGCGCCGCCAACCGCCGCCGGCCTGACGATCTCCCAACTCCGCGCCGATATCGGCTTTATCCCGCAAATTGATGGCGGGCGGATCAGCGGTCTCGTCGTGCGTCCGCAGGGGGGCGCCACCGCCTTTCGTCAGGCCGGCTTCCGCGAGGGGGATGTCGTTACTGCGATCGGCGGACGGCCGATCGCCGGCGCGGCCGATCTCGAACGCCTTGGCCCGCAATTCGCCAATGGCGGCAATCTTTCGGTTACGGTCGAACGCGGTAGCCAGACGCTACCGCTCGCCATCACGATAGCAGGTCCATGAACAAACTGATTCTCGCCCCCATGCTGGCACTCGTCGCGGTCGCTCCGATCGCGGCGCAACAGACGATGAACGTCCGCGACGCCGACATCCGCGCCTTCATCGCCGATGCCGCGCGGGTGACGGGCCGCACCTTCATCATCGACGCGCGTGTGCAGGGCAAGGTGACCGTCGTCACCGACCGCCCGCTGTCGCGTTCCGAATATTTCGAGGTGTTCCTCTCGACGTTGCGTGCCAACGGCCTCGTCGCTGTGCCGACCGCGAACGGTGCATTCCGCATCCAGCCGCTCGACAACGCCGCCTCGCAGCCAAGCCGCATCGGCGTCGGCGGCGCGGCGCGCAACAGTCTGGTCACCGAGATCGTGCGGCTGCGCTCGATCGATTCGGCCTCGGCGGTGGATACCGTGCGCGGGCTGGTCAGCGCGCAAGGCTCCGTCACCGCGAACCGCGCGGGCAATTCGATCGTCATCGTCGATTTTGCGGATAACGTGCGGCGTGTGCGCGAAGTGTTGCGCCAGATCGATACCGACAACGCCTCGACCCGCGTGATCGCGCTGAAAAACGCCGGCGCGCGGGAGATCGCGACCGCGCTTCAAGCCTTGGTCGGGCAGGGCAGCGGCGGCGCGGGCGGGCAGGCGGGGAGCCCGTCGTCGGTCAGCGTGGTCGCGGTCACCAGTTCCAATTCGGTGGCGTTGCGGGGCGATCCGTCGAGTGTCTCGCGGCTGGCGGCGGTGGCGCAGGACCTGGATGCGCGCGCCAAGAACGGCACCGAGATCAAGGTGATCTTCCTCGAAAATGCCGATGCCGAGCAGTTGTTACCGGTGTTGCAGCAACTCGTCGGGCAGGCGCCGACGCCGATCCAGACGCAGCAACTCTCCGCCTCCACCTTCGGCGGCACCGGCAGCAACGGATCGAACGGCTCGTCGAGCGGCTTTGGCGCGGGATCGCCCAACACCAACATCGTGCCACCGCAGACGCAGACCAGCCAAGCCGGCAACGCCCCCACACAGGCCGCCGTCACCGCCGAAGGCGGCAAGACCGCGGCCGTCGTCACGCGGTTTGCGGGCGCGAACGCGATCGTGATCGCGGCGCCGGCAGAGGTGCAGCGGCAACTGTCCGACGTGGTCCGCCAGCTCGACACGCGCCGCGAACAGGTGCTGGTCGAGGCGATCGTCGCGGAGGTGTCGGACGCTACCGCCAGCAAGCTCGGCGTGCAGTTCCTGCTCGCCGGCCTGCCCGGCAGCGGTGTGCCGACCTTCGCGACGAGCTACAGCAACTCGTCGCCCAACCTGCTCACGATTGCGGGAGCGATCGGCGCGCGTCAGCTCAACAATACCACGGTGACCACCAACGGCACCACCACCGTCACCAGCAGCGGCAGCACGGTGAGCGACTCGTTGGCGCAGAGCGCGCTGACATCAATCCTGGGCGCGACCGGCGGCTTTGGCGGCGGTGCGTTCAACATCGGTAAGAACGCGATCTTCGGCGCGATCATCAACGCGGTGAAGTCCGACACCACCTCCAACCTGTTGCAGGCGCCGTCGCTGACGACGCTCGACAATCAGGAGGCGCGGATCCTCGTCGGGCAGGAGATCCCGGTCACGACGGGCCAGGCGCTCAGCCAGAATTTCGACAACGCCTTCCGCACCGTGCAGCGTGAGAATGTCGGCATCCAGTTGCAGGTCCGCCCGCAGGTCAATTCGAGCGGGTCGATCAAGCTGATCCTGCATCAACAGGTCAGTTCCATCGCTGGCCCGGTGTCCAGCGACAACAGCGACCTGATCCTCAACAAACGCGAGGTGGAGACGACCATGACCGTCGATGATGGCCAGATCGCGATCATCGGCGGCCTGCTCAGCGATGACGAGCGCCGCACGATCGAGAAGATCCCGCTGCTCGGCGATATCCCCGCGATCGGCCAGTTGTTCCGCTCCAAGGCGAAGCAGCGCACCAAGACGAACCTGATGATCTTCATCCGCCCGACGGTGCTGCGCTCGCCGGAGGACACCCAGCGCGTCACCTCGCAGCGCTACGGCTATCTGCGGCTCCAGCAGGGGCAGCAGAACCCGGTCGACGAGCCGTCGATCGACGAACTCGTGCGCGATTACATGGGGGCCGCCCCGCCGATTCCGAGCGCGCCGGTGCCCGGCAACATCGAGGATCCGCGCATCGGCGTGCGGGTGGTCAAGAACACCACGCAGATCGTCCACCCGGAGAACCAGTGATGGCCACCGCTGCCGACCTTGCCGCGTTTGACCTTGCCGAGCCGCTGGTGCTGCCGACGGGCATGGTGACGATCCCCTACATGTTCGCGCGGCGTTTCGGCGTGGTGATGGGCGATGCGACGGACGGCCGGCTGTCGGTGGCGATGCGCGAGGGCGGAGATCCCAAGGTGCTGCTCGAACTGCGGCGTCATCTCGCACGGCCGTTCGATGTCGGCATCGTGCCACCCGAGGCGTTCGACCGGCTGCTGTCGGATCGCTACGCGATGGACGGTCAGGCGGCCGCGCTGGCGGCGGGCGGCATCGGCATGGGCGACGAACTCGATATCCTCGCGGGTGACCTGCCTACTGCCGACGATCTGCTCGACACCGCCGACGATGCGCCGGCTATCCGCCTCATCAACGGCATCATCGCCGATGCCGCGCGCAACGGCGTATCGGATATTCACATCGAGCCGTACGAGACCGGCTTGGTGGTGCGGATGCGGATCGACGGCGTGCTGCGCGAGACGCTGCGGATGCCGCCGCACGTCGCGCCGGTGGTGGTCAGCCGCGTCAAGGTGATGGCGCGGCTCGACATTGCCGAGCGGCGTATCCCGCAGGATGGTCGCATTGGCCTGACGCTTGGCGGCAAGCTGCTCGACGTGCGCGTCTCGACGCTGCCGAGCCGCGCGGGCGAGCGGGTAGTGTTGCGTATCCTCGACAAGGAAAATGCCGGCATCACGCTCGACGTGCTCGGCATGACGCCGGTGATGAACGAGATGCTGAAGGCCACGCTTACCGAGCCGAACGGCATCGTCCTCGTCACAGGGCCGACCGGCTCGGGCAAGACGACGACGCTGTACGCGGCGTTGCGCCTGCTCAATGATGGCACCCGCAACGTGCTGACGGTGGAAGATCCGGTGGAGTATGCGGTGGAGGGGGTCGGCCAAACCCAGGTCAACGCCAAGGTCGGGCTGACCTTTGCCGCCGGCCTGCGCGCGATTCTGCGGCAGGACCCGGACGTGGTGATGGTCGGCGAAATCCGCGATCGCGAGACGGCAGAGATCGCGGTGCAGGCCTCGCTGACTGGGCATCTCGTGCTGTCGACCGTCCATACCAACGATGCGGTCGGTGCGATCACGCGGATGCGCGACATGAAGATCGAGCCCTTCCTGCTTGCCTCCACGCTTCGCGCGGTGATCGCGCAGCGGCTGGTGCGCCGGCTGTGCGAGCACTGCCGGCGGCCGGTGCAGGCGTCGGGCTCGGTGTCGGCGCTGCTCGGCTTCGACGCGGGAACGGTCGTATTCGAGGCGGTCGGCTGCGAGCAGTGCAACCACACCGGCTACAAGGGGCGGATCGGCGTGTTCGAGGCGGTGCGCATCGACGAGACGATCCGCCGGCTCATCAATGACGGCGGCGATGAGTCGCTGATCGCACGACACGCTTTTCTGCATGCGCAAAATCTCGGCGCAGCGGCGCGGCAGCTGGTACGCGACGGCAGGACCACGCCGGAAGAAGCCGTGCGGGTGTCGCGCCGCGACATGGCTGATGCCGAGGCGCCGATCCTCGTGCCGGAGCCGGAGCCGGTCGCCAATGGCTGAACGCAGCATCCTTTCGTCGCGAGCGAGGTCTGCGGGCGAGCATCGTCCAGACACACGGCAGCCGGGCGTGTGGCGATATGGCTGATTTCGACTATCTTGTCATCGATGCGAAAGGGCGGGAAGTGCGCGGTCACCTTGCGGCCTCGTCCGTCGATTCGGCACGCACCACGCTCGATCGTAAAGGGCTTTACGTCCTGAAGCTGGAGGCCGGCGCGCCACCACCACCCCGCAGCAAGGCGTTGTTCTCCGACCTCCGCATCGGGCGGCGGCGGATGAACACCAAGAGTTTGACGCTGTTCACGCGCCAGCTCGCCACGCTCAACCGCGTCTCGCCGCTCGAAGAAGCGCTCCGGACGATCACGCGGCAGACCGAGCAGGATCATGTCCGCGAGATCGTCCAGTCGGTGCATGCCGGGGTCACCGAGGGCCGCCGCCTCGCCGACTCGATGGCGCGCGAACCGAAGAGCTTCCCGCCGCTTTACCGTGCGATGGTCGCGGCGGGTGAGCGGTCCGGTGCGCTGCCGTCGATCCTCGAACGCCTATCGGTGCTGCTTGAGCGGCAGGCGGAGATCAACGGCAAGATCATCACCGCCATCGCCTATCCGGGCGTGCTGGCGCTGGTCGCGACCGCGGTCGTCACCGCGCTGATGATGTTCGTCGTTCCGCAGGTGGTCGAGCAGTTCGATACGGTAGGGCAGCAGCTACCGCTGCTGACACGGATCGTGATCGGCATCTCGCACTTTCTCGTCGGCTGGTGGTGGCTGATCCTGCTGGCGCTGGTGCTCGCCGGAGTCGGCTTCTGGCGGGGGATGAAGCAGCCGGCGATCAAGCTTGCGTTCGATACCCGCATGCTGAAACTGCCGCTGATCGGGCGGCTGCTGCGCGATCTTCACGCGGCGCGGATGGCGCGCACGCTGGCAACGATGGTGGCGAGCCGGCTACCGCTGCTCGACGGCCTCGCGCTCACGTCGGGGACGATCCATAATGCGAGGCTGAAGCTGGCTACGGACGAAATCGTGGAGGCTATTCGCGGTGGTGGCAGCCTGTCGGCGGCGATGCGGCGGGTCGGTGTGTTCCCTCCGTTGTTGACCTATCTCGTTGCCTCGGGCGAGGCGGCGGGACAGCTTGACGAAATGCTCGCGCGTGCCGCCGAATATCTCGAACGCGAATTCGACCGCTTCACCGCGACCGCGCTTTCTTTGCTGGAACCGCTCATCATCGTCGTGATGGGGGGTGTCGTCGCCGCGATCGTGCTATCTATCCTGTTGCCGATCCTCCAGCTCAATACGCTGGCCGGCCAGTGACCATGAGGAATGTTATGACCGCCAAGCGCCTGATCCGCAAACGCCGCAGGGAAGACGGCTTCACCCTAGTGGAGTTGATGGTGGTGATCGTCATCATCGGCCTGCTCGCCGCGATCGTCGTCATCAACGTGTTCCCGAGTGGCGACAAGGCGCGCACCACCCGCGCAAAGGCTGATATCTCCACGGTCGAACAGGCGCTGGAACTCTACAAGCTGTCTAACGGTAGCTACCCGTCCACCTCCGACGGGCTGAACGCGCTCGTCAACGCGCCGGCGGGGGCGGACGCGTCGAAATACCAGAAGGGCGGCTACCTGAAGAAGATCCCGCTTGATCCCTGGAACCATCCATATCTCTATGCCTCGCCCGGTCAGCATGGCGAGGCCGACATCTGGACGCTTGGTGCTGACAACAAGGAAGGCGGCGAGGGCGTCGATGCCGATATCGGTAGCTGGCAATAAGCCCCGTTCTGAGGACGGTTTCGCGCCCGCTCGGCGTTCCGCCGAGCACGGATTCACGCCCGTTCGGCGCTCCGCCGAACACGGCTTCACGCTGGTCGAGTTGATGATCGTGGTGACGATCATCGGCCTCGCATCGGCGGCGGTGGTGTTGAGCCTGCCCGATCCGCGCGGGCGGTTGGCCGATGAGGCGTCGCGGTTTGCGCTGCGCGCGCGGGCGGCACACGACCTTGCCATCGTGCAGGCACGGCCGGTCAGTATATGGGTGACGGCGGCGGGCTATGGCTTCGACGTGCGGCGGGGTGGCGCGTGGGCGGCGCTTGCCGACAAGCCGCTACAGGTCACCAAATGGGGCGCTGGTACGCAGGCGGTAAGTGGGATCGCCGGGCGCGACCGGGTGGTATTCGACTCGACCGGCATTGCCGACCGCCCGTTCGATGTGCGGCTGCTGCGCGATGGGCAGGCGAGTGACGTGCATGTCGGAGTCGATGGGACGGTCAAGGTCGATGGGTAAGGCACGCACCGATGAGCCTGCGGTCCGTAGCTTGCGGAACGCCAGCGGCTCGCGCGGTTTCACCCTGATCGAGATGATGGTCGCGCTGGCGGTCTTCGCGCTCGCCGCGCTGGCGCTGATCCGGCTGGAAGGCGCGACGATCCGGGGCGCGGGCATCCTCGACTCCGCGCTGACTGGGCAGATCGTCGCACGTAATGTCGCGATCGAAGCGGTAACCGACGCCAAGCCGCCGACGATCGGGATCGCCAGCGGCACCGAGCAGAATGGCGGCAAGGCGTGGACCTGGACACGCACGGTCGCGGCGACCGGGGACCAGCGCATCATGCGCATCGACGTGGCGGTGATGGACGCGAACGGCCGCGCGGCCGGGAAGCTGACGATGGTCCGTGCGGCGACCGCGTCGTGAGCGGACTCGCGTGTTCCGCCGCACGGCGAAAACCTACGCTATCACCGAGGCGCCAACCGGACCATGCCGTTCGGCGGGAAGGGGCGGGGCAGGCCGGCTTCACGCTTGTCGAGATGATGGTCTCGCTGCTGATCTTCGGGATGCTCGCTGCCGCAGGCGTCGCGCTGCTGTCGTTCAGCGTGCGCGCGCAAGGCGTCATGGCGGGCAAGCTCGACGACACCTCCGCGCTGGCCCGGCTGTCGTCCGCGCTGGAGGCGGACCTCGCGCAGGCTTCGCTGCGGCAGACGCGCAACGATCGCGGCGACCTGCTGCCCGCCTTCACCGGTGAGAACGGCTCCGGCGCGGTGCCGATGCTGCGGCTGGTGCGCGGCGGCTGGAGCAACCTCGACGGGGCGCGGCGGCCGGGCGAGCAGAAGGTCGAATACCGGCTCGATGGCGATACGCTGATGCGCGTCGCCTACCCGCAACTCGACGGCGCGCAATTCTATCCGCCGACCGCGATGCTGACCAAGGTGCGGCAGGTCGGCTTGCGCTACCGCATCAACGGCGCGTGGAGCGACCGCTGGGAAGGGTCCGCGAAGACGCCGCTGCCGCAAGCACTCGAATTGCGGCTCGTCCGCAGCGACGGCACGCAGTTCCGCGAACTGTTCCTCGTCGGCACCGGCTATGGCGAGCGCAAGAGTGGCTGAGCGGAAACACTCCGAAACCGGCGCCGCGTTGCTGACGGTGCTGCTGCTCGTCGCGGTGATCGCGGTGCTGGCGGCGGGGGCGCTCGAACGCCTGCGCATCGCGACCAAGCTTGGCGGCAACGCGGTCGCGCTCGATCAGGCGCGCGCCTTCGCGGTTGCGGGTGAGGCGCTCGCGGTCAATCGGATCAGCGATCTGCTCGGGCGGGATGCGAGCCGCGTGTCGCTCGCCGGCGGGTGGAGCAACACGCCGATCCCGTTGCCGGTGAGCGGCGGCATCGTCACGCTCCGCATCGTCGACGGTGGCAATTGCTTCAACCTCAACGGCCTCGTCACCAAGGGCGCAGACGGCAGCTACACCGCCAACACGATCGTTGCCGACCAGTTCGCCAAGCTGATCCGACTCGTCGGTGCGCCCGCGCGGTCGCCCGAGGGGATCGCGGCGGCCGCCACCGACTGGATCGACAGCGACACCACGCAACTGCCCGGCGGTGCCGAGGACAGCGATTACAGCGGCTTGGAAACACCGTACCGCACCGCCAACACGCTGATGACCGACCCCAGCGAACTGCGCGCGGTAATGGGCGTCACGCCCGAGGTGTACGAGAAGCTGAAACCGTGGATCTGCGCGCTGCCGATTGCGGACGCGGCAAAGATCAACGTCAACACCTTGCAGCCCGAACAGGCCCCTTTGCTGGCGGTGATGCTGCCGGGCACGCCCAACGTCTCGGCGGTGCGACGCGCGCTGCTCGAGCGGCCTGCGCTGGGGTATGACAGCACCGTCAAGTTCTGGCAGTCTTCATCGTTCGGGGCGGCGGGTGATACCGGCGATGCTCCGTCGCAAACCGACGTGACGACCAAATGGTTCGATCTGCGTGTCGATGTCACCGTCGGCGGCACGGACCTGCAACAAAACAGCCTGATCGACGCATCGACGCTTCCCGCGCGGCTCGTCTCGCGGCAATGGGGCGAAGCATCATGAGGGAAACACTCGTCATCTTTCTGCCACCGGGCGACGCGCCGTGGCGATGGCTGCGCATCGCCGGCGACCGGGTATCCGCGCGTGGCGAGGGCCTGCCCGTGCCGGCGAGCGACGATGCGACGCTGCCGGTGGTGGTGACGCCGGCGGACGCGGTGACACTGCACTGGGCCGACCTGCCCGATCGTTCACCCGCGCAGGCGGTGACGGCGGCGCGGATCCTCGCCGCCGAAGCGAGCGCGACGCCGATCGGCGATCTGCACGTCGCGGTCGGCCGCGAGGAAGGCGGCAGCGAACGGCCGATCGGCGTGGTGGCGATGGGGCAGATGCGTAGCTGGCTCGACACCTTGGCGGCGAGCGGGGTGGAGGCTGGCGCGCTGGTACCCGCACCCATGCTACTGCCGCGCCCCGAAAGCGGCTTCGTCGCCGGCGATCTCGGCGGCGAGAGCGTGGTGCGCGGGGCGACTACGGGCTTCGCGGACGATGCGGTGCTGACCGGGCTCATCACCGGCGGTATCGCACCAGAGCGGCTGGACCGCAGCGCGCTCGAAGCGGCGATCATCGCGGCGGTGGCGGCACCCACGCTCGATCTGCGGCAGGGCGCGTTTTCGCGGCGCACACGCTTCGCGGTCGACTGGGCATTGGTGCGGCGGCTTGGGTGGCTCGGGCTGGCGATCCTGGCCGCGAGCCTGGCGATCTCGATCGTGCAGATCGTGCGTTACAATGTCGCGGCGGGTGATCTGGAGCAGCGCGCCGACATCGCCGCGCGCGCGGGCCTGCCGCAGGGCGAGACGATCAGCGACGCCGACCGCCAGCTTGATCAGCGGCTGGCGCGGCTGCGCGGGCCGGGGCTTGGCTTCAGCCGGACCGCCGCAACCGTGTTCGGGGCTGTGCGGGCGGTACCGGGGGCGGAGGTGACGAGCCTCGCCTTCGACACTACCGGAGCCTTGCGCGTCGGGTTCGCGACGGAAGGCGAGGGCGCGGCGACCGATCTCCAGCAGCGTTTGCGCGCGGCGGGGCTCTCGGTCGATTCGGGCGGCGCGTTCACCGCCACCGGCGGGCGGATCACGGGAACGCTGACGGTGAAGCAACCATGATCGCAAATCTGAAAATCTGGTTCGACGGCCGGGCGCCACGCGAAAAATATCTGGTAATGGGCGCGGCGGCGTTGTTCGTCGTGACAGTGGTCTGGGGCCTGTGGCTGCCGATCGGCGATGCGCTCTCTTCGGCGAAGACGCGGCATACGGACGCGGTGATCCGCTACGGCGAGACGCAGGCGCGCGTGCGCGCGATCGAGCAGATCGGCAAAGGCCGTCCGGCGCAACTCGCCGGGCCGCTCGACACCGTGATCCGTGACCGCGCCAATGAGGCGAGCTTCGAACTCGCCAGCGTCGGCCCGGCGCCGGGCGGCGGCGTGCAGCTTGCGATTGCCAAGGCGAAGCCGGCCGCGCTGCTGGGTTGGGTCGCGACGCTGGAGAACAGCGGCGTGCTGGTTGATTCGTTCTCGGCGACCGATAATGGCGACAAGACGGTGGCGGTGCAGATGACGGTGAAGGCGCAAGGTTCATGAGGCGCATCAGGCTGACGACCGGCCCGGCGGCGATCTTCGGCGCGGTATTCGTGGTGGCGCTGCTGGTGCTGCTGCCGATGCGGCTGGTGCTCGGCGCGATCGGCGTCGGCGAGCAAGGGCTGAGCGCGCGCGCGGTCGACGGCAGCGTGTGGCGCGGCAGCCTGCGTGAGGCGCAGGTCGGGCGAATCGCGTTGGGCGATCTTGGCGTGGCGGTGTCGCCGCTCACGCTGCTGGTCGGGCGGGCGCGGATCGGCGTGACGGGACAAGCCACCGATCTCGGCCGCAGCGTACACGGCGCCATCGAGATGAGCCGCCACAGCGTCGGCATCGACGGCATGACCGCAACGCTGCCGGCGGGCAATATCTTCGCGCCGGTGCCGATCTCGGCGCTGGATCTCGATTCGGTGGACGTGAAGTTCGACGGCGGCCGCTGCCAGCGCGCGAGCGGCCGGGTGAAGGCGACCCTGAGCGGCGATGTCGCCGGCATCAGCCTCGCGCAGGGCATGGCTGGCGAGGCGCGCTGCGACGCCGGTGCGTTGCTGCTGCCGCTCGCCAGCCAGGCCGGCACCGAGCGTGCGGTGGTGCGGTTGTGGCAGGACGGGCGCTTTCACGCGGACCTCACCATCCAGTCGGACGACCCCGCCGCGCAGAAGCTCGCGCTGATCGGTTTCCAGCATGGCGACACCGGATATACGCTTTCGATCGAAGGAAAGCTTTGACGCCTTGACGGGCGGCCCTCCCGACCGCTAGGAGCGCGCTTCCTAACGGCGATCGTAGTTCAATTGGTTAGAGCGTCGGCTTGTGATGCCGGATGTTGCGGGTTCAAGTCCCGTCGGTCGCCCCATTTTCCCTGTAGTCAGTTTTAGTCCGCAACGTGCGCGAAGCGGTGTGCGTCGGACGCGATCAGCGCTCCAGCAGGCGTGGCATCAGCTCGACGAAGTTGCAGGGCTTGTGCCGGCTGTCGAGCTGGTCCTTGAGGATGCCGTCCCACCCGTCCTTCACCGCTCCGGTCGAACCGGGCAGCGCGAAGATGTAGGTGCCGCGCGTCACGCAGGCGCAGGCGCGCGACTGGACGGTGGATGTGCCGATCGTCTTGAAGCTCACCCAGCGGAACAGTTCGCCAAAGCCGGGGATCATCTTGTCGGCGACGCGCTCGACCGCTTCGGGCGTCACGTCGCGGCCGGTTACGCCGGTGCCGCCGGTGGTGATGATGCAGTCCACCTCCGCATCGTCGATCAGCGTGTGCAGCCGCGCGACGATCAGGTCGGCATCGTCCTTGATGATCTCGCGCGCGGCGAGGACGTGCCCGGCCTCGCTCAGCCGCGCGACCAGCGTGTCGCCGGAACGATCGTCGGCCAGGATCCGCGTGTCGGAAATGGTGAGCACCGCGATCCTGACCGGCAGGAACGTGGCGCCGAGGTCAATTGGCACTGGCGATCGACACCGGCTTGGCACCGTAGGCGGTCATCCGCACCGCGCTCGCGCCGGGCATGCCCGGGAAGCGCGGCCACAGACCCTGCGCCAGCGCGGCGCGGCTCGGCGAGGCTTTCCTGCCGGTCTGGCCTTCATAGACCCAGTAGTTGCGCAGCACCGTCGTCACATAGCCGCGCGTTTCCCAGTACGGGATCGATTCGATGTAGAGCAGCGGATCGCCGCCGTCGTGGCCTTGTGCGTTCCACAGGGAAACCGGCACCGAACCCGCGTTATAGGCCGCGATCACCTTGGGCAGCAGGCCGCCGGTGCAGGGCTGATCGCGCAGTTGCTCGAGGTAGGACTGGCCGACCTCCATGTTCGCGCCCGGACGCGTGAGCGCCGCACGGTCGTAGCTGCGGCCCTGCTTGCGCGCGATATCGCTGGCGGCGGCGGGCATCACCTGCATCAGGCCGTAAGCGCCGGCCGGGCTCGTGACGGTGGTGCGGAACCGCGATTCCTGAAGCGCGTGTGCATAGACCAGCGCCTTGTCGACGCGCCAGCCGCCGTCCGGCGTCCAGTTCGGTGCGGGGAAGCGCGCCTCGACCGGCGGCGTCGCGCCGACCGGACCGTTATGCGACAACCAGACAAGCGTGCCCGGCAGGTTGAGCGCCTCGGTAAAGCGCACCAGCGCGGGGAACTCGGACGGATTGCCGATCCGTGCCTGCTGGCGGATCACTTCGTCGGCAAGGTCGTTCTCGCCGATCTCGACGAGTGCGGCCGCGACGCGGATGTTGGGGCGGCGCGACAGGAGATCCCAATCGCGCGCGAAGGCGATCGGGCTCGTCTTCGCCAGCGGATCGTGGATCGCCAGCGTCTGCCGCGCGAGCAGGCCGTAGAAGGTTTCCTTATACTGCGCTGCGCTCTTCAGTCGCGCCTCGATCCGGTCGGGGCGCGCGCACACCATGTCCGCGCGCGATGCCCAGTACAGGCCGGCGGCGCGCATATCGACATCGGACGCGCGTGCGGCGACCGTCTCGAAACCCGTGTCGGCGGCGGCGCAATCCTTCTGGCGCCAGGCGGCAAGCGCGCCGACCCAGTTGCCCTGCACCGCCCAGTCGCCATAGCCACCGGCGGCCTTGGCAGCCATCATCCGCGCATTGGTATCGTCGCCCGACAGGAAGTACATCCAGGCGATGCGCTGCTGCCATTCGGTGACGGCATCGCTCGACAAATTGGCGGTCGATTCGAGCAGCGCCTGCGCCGATACCCCGTCATCCGCCTTTACGAACGGTTGCATGCGGATGGCGAGCTCGCCCGCGACCATATCGCTCTTGATCGCCTTGGCGCGTTTCCGCTGCGGTGCGCCATCGATCCAGGTGAGCTTGTTCACCTCCGGCAGCGCCGGGAGGCCAACGCCGCCGCGCGAAGATGCGAGCGCGTAGATCTGCTGCGCCTGCGGCAGTTCGGGCGCATCGGCGAGCAGCTTCATCAACGGATCTAGATCAGCCTTGGGCGAGCCCTTGGCCGTGACCATCTCGGCGCGGGCGATGGCGTGGAGCGGGCCGGGCTTCATCGCGTCGAGCTGTAGCTGCGCGTCCTGCCACTTCTGTGCGCGGATGCTGGCAAACACCGCGACATAGCCGGCGCGCTGCTCTGCATCGAGCTGTACCGGCACGCCGGCGGCGAGCGTTTCGACCTTGCCACGCGGCGCGGCCGGTTCCGCCTTTGCAGCGACAGGGGCTGCCAAGGGCAGCAGGGCAAGCGTGCAGGCGAGTGCGAACTTCGCGGTCACAGGTCGGATCCCCCGATCAACAATTGCAAATCTCTCCAGGCTTCCGCTTTCTGCGCCGGCCGTTCGAGCAGGAGGCGAGGGTGAAAACTGACCACCGCCTCTGTTATAGAGTCTCTTATGTCGGATGGTTGGTTAATCCGATGTAAACCGTTGCGTGCCCGCGCGGAGTCCGTCGCAAGCAAGGCTCGGCTCGTCGTATTGCCGAGGATGAGCAGCCGCTTGGGCGCGATCAGACCGACATAGTGGAACGCGATTTCGGCCAGCCGCGCCTCTACTTCCGGCGCAACACGCCCGGCAAGCGGGCGGACGGTGCATAGCGATGCGAGGTACACGTCATCGCGACTGCGCCCAGTCGCCATGAGCATCCGGTCGAACAAGCGCCCGGCCGCACCATCGAGCAGGCGCCCGGCGGCGGCATCTTCACGCTCCGGCGTGTCGATGAGGATCATCAGGTCGCTGTTTGCAGGCCCCTGCGCGGCCAGCGGCGGACCTCCGCTCCAGGTGGCTTCGGGGGCATCCGGGCCAACCCGCCAGGTGAGAAACGCATCGAGCGTGGCGGGCAGCGGAACGACTATGGCGGCAGCGGGTTGATCCGCCATGACCCGTCTGGGCGGTGCCGGCGGCGGCGCGGGTGCCGCGAACCAGTCGCGCGGAGCCTCATCGGCGAGCGAATCGATGCCGGCGTCGCGCCACCATTCCAGCGCGCTGGCGATTGCATCCGACCATGCGATATTTTGGTCCGCCCCCATGGCGGCCTTAGACTCCATAGTTGACGTAACCGTCAACTCGCTGGCACGCGGGGTTGGACGAGATGGTGCGAGCGCGCGACGAGTATCCGTGCCGCCAAGGAGAAGACGATGAGTGACCGGGAGTCGATGCCGTATGATGTCGTGATCGTGGGCGCGGGGCCGGCCGGCCTCAGCGCGGCGATCCGGCTGAAACAGCTGGCCAATGCCGCCGGTGCCGAGCTGTCGGTATGCGTGCTGGAAAAGGGTTCCGAAGTCGGCGCGCACATCCTGTCCGGTGCGGTGGTCGATCCGAAGGCGCTCGACGAGCTGCTGCCGGACTGGCGCGAGCAGGGCTGCCCGCTCGCCGAGGTGCCGGTGACCGACAACCAGCACTGGATCCTCTCGAAAACCGGCAAGTTCGCGGTGCCGCATTTCGTCACGCCGGGCTTCATGCACAACACTGGCACCTATACCGGCAGCCTCGGCAACCTGTGTCGCTGGCTGGCGACCCAGGCGGAGGAACTCGGCGTGGAGATCTTCCCCGGCTTCGCGGCGGCGGAAATCCTGTTCGACGAGAGCGGCGCGGTGCTGGGTGTAGCCACCGGTGACATGGGCGTGGCGCGCGATGGTACGCACAAGCCGGACTATACGCCGGGCCTCGAACTCCATGCCAAATACACGTTCTTCGCGGAGGGCGTGCGCGGGCATCTCTCCAAGGAGATCATCCGCACCTTCGATCTGGCCAGGGATGCGCAGCCGCAGGTTTACGGGCTGGGCATCAAGGAATTGTGGGACATCCCCGCTGCCAGCCACGTTCCGGGCCGCGTGGTCCATACGCAAGGCTGGCCGCTCAAGGAAACGCCGGGTTCGAATGGCGGCGGTTTCATCTACCATCAGGCCGGCGGGCAGGTCGCGATCGGCTTCGTGACGTGGCTGTCGTACACCAACCCGTATCTCTCCCCGTTCCAGGAGATGCAGCGCTGGAAGACGCATCCCGAGATCGCCGCGCTGCTGAAGGGCGGCAAACGCGTATCGTACGGCGCGCGCGCAATCAGCGATGGCGGTTTGCAGTCGCTGCCCAAGCTGACGTTCCGCGGCGGCGTGCTGGTCGGGGACAGCGCCGGCTTCCTCAACGTGCCGCGCATTAAGGGCACGCACACTGCGATGAAGTCGGGCATGATGGCGGCGGAGGCGGCGTTCGCGGCGGTGCAGGCGGGTCGTGCGCAGGATGAACTGGCGGCGTATCCAGAGGCGTTCGACGCGAGCTGGGTGAAGGCAGAGTTGTCGATCGTCCGCAACGTCGTGCCGCTTGTCGAGAAGTTCGGTGAGCGGATCGGTGC
>Ga0265798_10003317_pt1 | contig 22945 bp, 18 predicted proteins | sample P3T30metagenome_FD_192430 | JGI IMG/M metagenome (GOLD analysis project Ga0265798, IMG submission 192430) | Plant litter microbial communities from East Loma Ridge, Irvine, California - P3 T30 | ecosystem: Environmental > Terrestrial > Plant litter > Unclassified | place: USA: California... | reverse complement strand
GCCTGACCCTGCGCGCCGACAAGCCCGGCGTCTACCGCGGCCAGTGCGCCGAATACTGCGGCGCCCAGCACGCGCGCATGGCGCTGCAGGTGATAGCGCTGCCGCCGGAAGAATTCAAGGCATGGCTTGCGCGCCAGGCACAGCCGGCGCTGGCGCCCGATACGGCCTTGCTCGAGCGCGGACGCACCGTGTTCCTGGAACAGCGCTGCCAGTCCTGCCACACCATCCGCGGCGTGTCCAACACCGCGCGCCTCGGCCCCGACCTGACCCACGTGGGCAGCCGCATGCAGATCGGCGCCGGGGTGCTGCGCACCCACCAGGGCACGCTGGCCGGCTGGATCGCCGACCCGCAGGCGGTCAAGCCCGGCGTGTTCATGCCCGCCGCTTCCGGCATCGACGGCGAATCGCTGCGCGCGCTGGCGGCCTATCTCGCGCACCTGAAATGAAGCAGCCGATGACCGATCCGACCCCATTGCCGAACTCCGCCCCGCGTCCCGAGGGCGAGCTCGAACGCCTCGAGGAGGTATGGCGCACGCCCAGCGGCTGGCGCTTCTTCAAGAGCGTCAACAACACCAACATCGGCCTGCTCTACATCGGCACCGCGCTGCTGTTCTTCGTGCTGGCCGGGATCCTGGGCCTGCTGATCCGGCTGCAGCTGGCGGTGCCGGAAAACGCCTTCCTGGCCGCCGGCACCTATAACCAGGTGTTCACCATGCACGGCACGGTGATGATGTTCCTGTTCGCGATCCCCGTCGTGGAAGCGCTCGCGGTCTACCTGCTGCCGAACATGCTGGGCGCGCGCGACCTGCCGTTCCCGCGCCTGTCCGCCTATGCCTACTGGGCCTATGCGATCGGCGGCCTGGCCTTTTTCTGCACCCTGTTCGTCGGCCTGGCGCCGGATGGCGGCTGGTTCATGTACCCGCCGCTCACCGGGCTGCAGTATTCGCCCGACATGAACGCCGACTTCTGGCTGCTCGGGATCGGCTTCATCGAGATCTCGGCCATCGCCGGCGCGATCGAACTGATCGTCGGCATCCTGTTCACCCGGGCGCCGGGCATGACGCTGGGACGCATGCCGGTGTATGCCTGGGCCATGCTGGTGGTCGGGTTGATGATCGTGTTCGCCTTCCCGGCCGTGATCGCCGGCACCGCGCTGCTGGAGATGGAGCGCGCGCTCGACTGGCCTTTCTTCATCCCCGAGCGCGGCGGCGACCCGCTGCTGTGGCAGCACCTGTTCTGGTTCTTCGGCCATCCCGAGGTCTACATCATCTTCCTGCCGGCGGCCGGCATGGTCTCGACCATGGTCCCGACCATCGCCGGCACCGCGCTGGTGGGCCGGCGCGCGATCATCGCGGCCCTGCTGGGCGTGGGCGTGTTCAGCTTCGGCCTGTGGGCCCACCACATGTTCACCGCCGGCCTGGGCGTGATGGAGGCGGGCTTCGTGTCGGCCGCCAGCATGGCGGTGGCGGTGCCGACCGCGATCCAGGTGTTCGGCTGGATCGCCACGCTGTGGAAGGGCAAGGTGCGGCAGGGCGCGCCCACGCTGTTCCTGCTCGGCTTCATGTTCATCTTCGTGCTGGGCGGCCTGACCGGCGTGATGGTGGCGGTGATCCCCTTCGACTGGCAGGTGCACGACACCTATTTCATCGTCGCCCACCTGCACTACGTGCTGATCGGCGGGATGGTGTTTCCGGTGTTCGCCGCCATGTACTACTGGCTCCCGCTCATCAACGGCAACCGATTGAGCGAGCGCCTGTCGCGCTGGGTGTTCGGGCTGATGTTCACGGGCTTCAACGTCGCCTTCTTCCCGATGCACATCACCGGCCTGGTCGGCATGCCGCGCCGCGTCTACACCTATCCGGCCGACATGGGCTGGAACGGCCTGAACATGCTCTCGACCGTCGGCGCCTTCGTGTTCGCGGCCGGCGTGCTGCTGTTCGCCGTCGACGCGGCGCGCACGCTGCGCCGTCCCACCCGCCCGGTCGGCAACCCGTGGAACGCGCCGACACTCGAATGGCTGACCTCCGAGGACTACGGCAACCGCAGCATCCCGCGCATCACCAGCGCCGATCCGCTGTGGGACCAGCCGACGCTGTCGCGCGAAGTCGACGAGGGCCGCCACTACCTGCCCGATACCGCCACCGGGGCGCGCGAGACCATCGCCACCAGCCCGGTCGCGGCCGAACCGCGCTACCTGATGATCCTGCAGGGCGACAGCTGGCTGCCCCCGGTCGCCGCCTTTGGCACTGCCGCCTTCTTCCTGCTGCTGACCATGAAGCTGAACGTGGCGGCCTGGATCGGCGGCATCGTCGCCATCGTCTGCGTGATCGCCTGGCTGTGGCAGACCGACCGCCAGCCGACGCAAGGCGAAGCCCGCGTCGGCGAAGACCTGGTGCTGCCGGTGGGCGCGATCAAGAGCGGCTCCCACTCCTGGTGGGGCACGATGATCATGCTGATCGTCGACGGCAGCATCTTCGCTTCCTTCGGCTTCGCCTACATCCACGTGTCGATGCGCCTGCAGGTCTGTCCGCCGCCGGGCGCCTCGCTGGCGCCGCTGTCGCAGGCGCTGGTTTCCGGCGGCCTGCTGGTGCTGGGATCGGTGCTGGTCTGGCTGGCCACGCACGCCATCGGCAAGCGCCGCCTGCCCTGGCTGGCATTGGCGGCGCTGGCCTGCGCCTGCGCTTCCTTCGCGCTCGACATGCACGGCCTGCGCAGCACCGGCCTGGATGGCAGCAGCAGCGCCTGGGCCGCCGCGATCTCGGCGCTGTCCGGCTACCAGGGCCTGCACATCGTGCTGCTGGCCATCGTCGGACCCTACCTGGCGCTGCGTGCCTGGCGCGGCCACCTGAACCACAGGAGCCGCGCCACGCTCGACAACGCCGCCCTGATCTGGCATTACACGACGCTGCAGGGCATCGCCATGCATGCGCTGATCCGGCTGATGCCGCTGCTGATGGAGTAGCGCCATGGACGAACATTTCCTGCGCCGCGCCTTGCGCGCCACCCTGCCGCTGATCGTGTGGATCCTGCACTTCGGCTTCGTCTACGCCACCGCGGCGGCCCAGTGCAGCCCGGGCGGCTTGCGGCCGGGCGGGCCGGACCGGGTGCTGCTGGGCTGCGTCACCGTCGTGGAGATGGCCATCTGCGCGCTGCTCGCCTGGCGTGCGCGCTCGGTGCCAGGCAGTCCGCATGCCGGCCTGCTCGACTGGACGCGGCTGGTGCTGGCGGCGCTGTCGCTGGTGGCGGTGACCTGGAACGGCATCCCCTTGCTGCTGACCTCGGGCTGCGCCTGAGTCCCCCCCAAAAAAAAGCCGCCCGGGCATCGCTGCCGCAGGCGGTGAATCCAGGCGGAGGGCCCGGAGGAGACAGGGAGCCACCAGTGAACTGCCACTCACCAGAGGTATGCTCCATAGATAGGGCTGGTCGCGCCTTCCTCAAGACCCGATGCGGGTGATCCAGGGCGCGCCGGCGTGTGGGACCAGGCCGACGATCAGTGCGCCATGCCCTCGAGGATGGCGTGGGCCGCTTCGACCCGGGCCGCGTTTGGATAATTCTTGTTTGCCAGCATGACGATGCCGATCTTCAGGTCGGGCACGAACAGTACGTAGGCGCCGAAGCCGCGGGTCGCGCCGGTCTTGTTGAACAGGGTGCCGGGCGGCGCCGCCGTCGCCGTCACCCTGGCGACCGGGTTGGCCTTGGCGCTGACTTCGCTGGAGTTACCCGCCAACAGGACCGGCAGGGCCGGGTTGCCGCGGTACTGTTCCCAGCCCAGTCCCTGCACCATGCCGCCGACCTGGAACCAGCCTTCATGGGTGCATGCCAGCGCGCTGCGCAGCGGCGGCGCGGCCTTGCCCGGATCGATATTCGCCTGCACGTAGCGGATCATGTCCGCGCTGCTCGACTTGAGGCCGTAGGCTTCCGCGTCGAAGGGGCCGGCGCTGACCCGCACCGGCTTGCCCTCCTTGTCGTAGCCCCAGGCGTAGCGCGCCTGCGCGCCGTCGGGCACGCGCAGGTAAGTGTGCGACAGTCCCAGCGCCGGCAGCAAACGCGCTTCGATGGCGGCGCCGAAATCCTCGCCCAGCGCGGCGGCGGCGGCGCGGCCGAACAGCCCGATGCTGGGATTCGAGTAGCGCCGCTGGACGCCGGGCGCAGCATCCGGCTGCCAGGCCCGGTAGTAGGCCATGGCCTGGGCGTCGTTCTCGACGGCGTCGGGGAATTGCAGCGGCAGGCCGCCGGCCGTGTAGGTGCCCAGTTCGAGCAGGCTGGCCTTGTCGACCGGGCTGCCCTTGAGTGAGGGCAGGTACTGCCCCGGATGGTCGCCGAAGGACAGCTTGCCCAGCGCGCGCGCCTGGCAGGCCAGGGTCGCCGTGAAGGTCTTGCTGACCGAACCCAGTTCGAACAGGGTGTCCTGGCTGACCGGCGTGCCTTGCTCCTTCGAAGCCAGGCCGTAGTTGAAGAACTGCGCCTTGCCGTCGACGCTGACGGCGACCGCCATGCCGGGCACGCCGTGTTGCGCCATCAGCGGCTGGATGGTGCGGTCGACGAGGGCGCGCAGCGAGGCGGCGTCGGCGGCATCGGCGCCAAGGGGCGCCAGGCTGGCGCAGGCCAGTGCGAGGGCCAGGATGGTAGTCGGTCGTGTCATGCGCTCTCCAGTATCGTGTGTGCCGCAAAGTGTAGCCGCGGCGATGTCCTTGCTGCCAGCCGCGCCGTCCCCTCCAGCCGGGTTTTCGTCACATCGCCGCCTTCAGCGCCTCCAGGTGGCGCTCGCTGACGGCCACCTGGGCGCCGCAGCGCAGGGTCAGGCGATAAGTGGCGTCGCCGGTGGTGTCCAGGCGCGCGAGCTGGTCGCGGCGTACGATGGCGCCGCGGTGCACGCGCAGGAAATCGGCCGGCGCCAGCAGGGCTTCCAGGCGGTTCAGGGTAATGCGGTGCAGGACCGTGCGCCCGGCCAGGTGCAGTTCGACGTAGTTGCCGGCCGCTTCGATCCACAGGATGTCGGCCACGGCGATGCGCTCGATGCGCCCGACCGAGCGCACGTTCAGGTGGGCCAGCACCTGCGCCGCGCCGGCATCGACATAGTCGCGCAGGGCGGCGCCGTAGGCTTCGCGCTGGCGCTGGCCCAGCATCGCCTCGATGCGTTCCACGGCGCGCGCCAGCCTGGCATCGCCCAGCGGCTTGAGCAGGTAGTCGAGCGCGTGCACCTCGAAGGCATCGACGGCATGCTCGCCGTAGGCCGTCACGAACACCACCAGCGGCGGCTCGCGCAGGCGGCTGAGCTCACGCGCCAGCACCAGGCCGGATTCGCCCGGCATGCGGATGTCGAGGAACAGCACGTCCACCTCGTGCGCCGCGAGCGCGGCGCGCGCGGCGGCGGCGCCATCGCACTCGGCGCACAAGGCCCAGCCGGGGTAGGCGTCCATGGCCAGGCGCAGGTTGCGCCGTCCGGGCGCTTCGTCGTCGACGATCAGGTAGCGGACCGCCATGGCTAAGCGCGCCCGGCCAGCGGCAGGCGGATCTCGGCGACGTAGCGCTCGTCCCGCACCCCGGCCTCCAGCGAGGCGCCCGGATGCATCAGGCGCAGCCGGTCGCGCGTGTTGGCCAGGCCCAGTCCCGCGCCGGGATTCGGCGGCGCCTGGCGGCTCAGCGGATTGGCGACGCGGATGCACAGCACCTCGCCGGCGACGGCGAAGTCGAGGCCGATGTCGCTCGCGCCGCCGTGGCAATCGAGGTCGTGGCGCAGCGCGTTTTCGATCAGAGGCTGCAGCAGCAGCGGCGGGCAATCCACTTCATGCAGCAGGTCCGATTCGCCTTCGATGCGCACCTGCAGCCGCGCGCCGTAGCGCAGGCGCTGCAGGTCGAGGTAGTCGCGCACGAACTGCAGCTCGCTGGCCACCGTCGCGCTGTTGCGGGCGCTGGCCGACAGCGCATAGCGCAGCAGTTCGCCCAGGCGTTCGATGCCGCCCAGGGCCAGGGTCTTGTCGCCCTCGCGCACCAGGGCGCCGATCGCGTTCAGGGCATTGAACAGGAAGTGCGGCTCCAACTGGGCGCGCAGCGCCAGCATGCGCTGTTCTTCCAGCGCCAGGCGCAGGGCCAGCATGTCGGTCTGGGAGCGCTGCCAGGCCAGTTCGCGCTCGCGCGCGCGGCGCCGGTAGTGCAGGGCCAGGATCGCGGCGAAGGTGCCGGTGGTGGAGAACCAGCCGACCAGCAGCATTTTCCGCAAGAGCTGCCAGGCCTCGTCCGCGCCGGCGACGGGCAGGTAGCCGCGCAGCCAGGCCATCCAGGTCCATTGCGCCGGCTGGAACAGGAACACCAGGGCGGCGAACAGCAGGACCACGTTGCGCGGGCGTTCGACCAGGGCCGGCCAGCGCCCCAGCGCCAGGCTCAGGCCCGTGCTCAGCACGACCAGGGGCAGCGCGTACTCGACGAACCAGGTCAGCAGCAGCGCCGGATAGTGGCTGTCGATGCCGCCGCGCAGGTTGTCGCTATAGGTCTGCAGCGCCCCCAGCGCGCTGATCGCGCTCCACAGCAGGACGGTGGCGATGAGGGTCCTGACGGCCGGCCGGCGCGGTGTATTGGACAGGGGAAGGGCGGGCTGCGGCGTCATCCAAAAAGTATAGCAGCGCCGTCCGGCCGGCCACACGGCCGTCGGCGGCGCCGGTCACGCCGATCCGGGGTTTCGTCCCGCAGCTGCTGCCGCACCGGTCAGGGCCACGCAGAATCGGCGGATCGACAAGGAGAACTCATGCACATCACCGCCAAGCTGCTGGTCCTGGCCTGCCTCGCCACCGGCGCCGCATTTGCCCCTGGCTCGGCCGCCGCCGCGCCACCCTATACCCTCGACAACACCGAGGTGCAGGAGCTTCACTCGACCCTGCTGAAACGCGACTACCAGCTCTTCGTCGCGCTGCCGGAATCCTATGCCGGATCGCAGCGCCGCTACCCGGTGCTGTTCCTCGCCGACGCCGGCTATGCCTTCCCGCTGGTGCGCAGCATCGCCCAGCGCCTGGCCAGGCACGCCGGCATGGAGGACGTCATCGTGGTCGGCCTGTCGTATGCGAAGGGCGACACCCCTTCGTACAGCCGCCGCCGCGACTACACGCCGAGCGCGCCGCGCGGCCAGACCTACGCATCCGACATGGCGGGCCGCGCGCCGGCATTCGGCGAAGCGGCGGCCTACGGCGACTTCATCGCCGCCGAGGTGTTCCCGCTGGTGGCCGCGCGCTATCGCGCCGACATGCGCCGCAAGGCCTTCGTCGGCCATTCCTACGGCAGCCTGCTGGGCCTGCAGATCCTGCTGTCGCGCCCGGGCACCTTCGAGCACTACATCCTCGGCAGCCCCTCGCTATGGTTCGACCGCGGCGTCCTGTTCGAGCGCGAGAAGGATTATGCGAAGGCCCATCGCGACCTGCCGGCCTCGGTCTATTTCGGCATCGGCGCGCGCGAGACGCTGGCGCCCGGGAAGAAGCGCTCGCGCAGCGAAGAAGATGCCGACATGGTGGCCGACCTGCGCGAATTCGATGCGGCGCTGGCCTCGCGCCGCTATCCGGGCCTGGCGGCGCGGCTCGAGGTCTTTCCGGGAGAGGACCATGCCAGCGTGTTCCCCTTCCTGCTCACGCATGGCCTGCGCGCCTGGCTCGGAAAAGCGCGCTGATCAGGCACGGCAGCGGAATCGCCAGGCCGAACGGCAGGGCGACGGCGACCGGGCCGGCATGGCAAGGTCACCACAGGGTGGTCAGACAAGTGTCCTCGAAGATACGCGGCGGCCAGGCTCACCCTTGCATGCCTTACCGGTGCGGAATCTTCCGCTGCCGGCCGTAGATAACAGGCGGACACTACCCGGTCAACGATTGATGAAGGTGGCGCGCGAGGGGGGTATACTCGGGTCATGAACGAGATCCGCTGCACCTGGGCCAATATGGCCAATCCGCGCTACATCGCCTACCACGACCATGAGTGGGGCGTGCCCTGCCATGACGAGACCACGCTGTTCGAGATGCTCAACCTCGAGGGCGCGCAGGCCGGGCTGTCCTGGGAAACCATCCTGAACAAGCGCGACACCTACCGCCTCGCCTTCGACGGCTGGGACGCCGGGCGCATCGCCGCCTACGACGACGCCAAGGTGGCCGAGCTGCTGGCCAACCCCGGCATCGTGCGCAACCGCCTGAAGGTGGCCGCGGCCATCAACAACGCCAAGGCATACCTGCGCCTGCGCGCGGAGGGCACGAGCCTGGACGACTACCTGTGGTCCTTCGTCGGCCACGCCCCCATCGTCAACGACTGGCCGGACGGCGCGCGGCCCGCGCGCACCGAGCTGTCCGACCGCCTCTCGAAGGACCTGGCCAAACGCGGCTTCAAGTTCGTCGGATCGACCATCGTGTATGCCTACATGCAGGGCATCGGCATGGTGGACGACCACGACCGCGACTGCCTGTGCCGCCGGCGCCGGGACTAGCACCATGGACTACCGCGAGGATTGGCACGCCTGCGCGCGCTACACCGTATTCGATTCGCGCCACGGCGGCGGCGACGATCTGTGCGTGCTGACCGACGTCTGGCGCACCGATCCGAAGCGCCCGCCGCACCTGCACCTGATCGCCGTCTGCACGCACCTGCAGCCGGGTTTCCACCGCCTGCCCCAGGCCGAGCCGGGCCTGACGCTGGACCTGATCAGCGCGCCCGTCGAGGCGGCGCTGGCCCAGCTGACGGCGCGCGTCGACCTGTTCCGCCTGCACGGCCTGGAACAGGCGGGTACCGGCTTCGTGCGCCCGCTGGCGCGCGTGGCCGCCGCCAATGCGCGCCTGCTGGGCTATGGCTTGAGTCCGGAACAGGTGGCGGCGCTGCAGGCCCAGGGCTTCGTGTTCGACGCCTGCGGCCAGCGCGCGCGCCTGGCCAGCCGCAAGCCGCGCCCGCAGCCGGCAGCGGCGCCCGAGCGGCGCGCCGTCGTGCTCGGAGCCGGGATCGCCGGCTGCGCGGCGGCCGAGCGCTTGTGCGCGCGCGGCTGGCAGGTGACCCTGGTCGAGCGCCATCCGCGTCCGGCCACCGAGGCATCGGGCAACCGCGCCGGCATCTTCATGCCGCTGCTGTCGAAAGACGACAACATCCCCACGCGCCTGAGCCGCGCCGCCTTCCTGTTCGCGCTGCGCCACTGGGAGCGCCTGGGCGGCATCGGCCGCGCGATCGAGGGACAAGCCTGCGGCGTGCTGCAGCTGGCGCGCGATGCCGGCCACGCCGCCACGTCGCGCGAGATCGCCGCCGCCGGCGGCGTCCCGCGCGAGTTCGCCGAATGGCTGGAAGCGCCGGCGGCGCAGGCGCTGCTCGGCCTGCCGGCGGCGGAGGGCGGCTGGCTGTTCCGCCAGGGCGGCTGGGCCAGGCCCGGCAGCGTGTGCGCGGCCCTGATCGCCGCCTGCGGCGCGCGCCTGGAGCAGCGCTTCGGCGTCGGCGACGTGGCGATCGACTACGCCGACGGGCAATGGCAGGTGCGCGACGCCGCCGGCAGCGTGGTGGCGCATGCGCCGCACCTGGTGCTGGCCAACGGCGTGGGCGCGGCGCGCATCGCGCAGGCGGCGCCGCTGCCGCTGACGGCCATGCGCGGCCAGGTCAGCCACGTGCCGGCCGCGCTGCTGCCGGCATTGCCCGTGGTGCTGTGCCGCGAAGCCTACCTGACGCCGCCGCAGGACGGCGTGTGCAGCGCCGGCGCGACCTACGACCTCGACCCGGATCCGGCGCTCTCGCCGGCCAGCCACGCGGAAAACCTGGAGCGCCTGCGCGGCCTGCTGTCCGACCCGCACGCGGCCGAAGGCGCGCCGCTGCAGGGGCGCGTGGGTTTCCGCTGCATCGCGCCGGACCGCCTGCCGCTGGTGGGCCGCCTGCCGGACTTCAGCGCCGCCGGCGGCACCGAGCGCCTGCGCGACGTGCCGCGCCATCCCGGCCTGTACGCGCTGCTCGGCTATGCCTCGCGCGGCCTGATCTGGGCCGGCCTGGCGGCCGAACTGCTGGCCGCCCAGATCGAGGGAGAACCGCTGCCGCTGGAAGCCGGCCTGGTCGATGCGCTCGATCCGGCGCGCTTCGTGTTGCGCGCACGCCGCAGTCCGCGCGGCCCGCACAGCGCCGAACTTTGATTTTTGCCGGGAAACCGTAAGTTTCAAAGGTATAATTGGCGTATAGCAACATTTTGCAGAGTACGGTCATGGACGAACCCTCAAGCGCCCCGGAACACGAGCTTTTCCTGTTCCTCGCTTCCACCGCGCACGACATGAAGAATTCGATCAGCGTCCTGTCCGGCACGCTGGAGCGCCTGCTGGGCGAGGCCGCGCCCTCGGCCAATCCGGATTACCCGCAGCTGGCGCACATGCTGTACCAGACCAGGCGCCTGAACGACAACCTGATGCAGCTGCTGGCCCTGTACAAAAAGGTCGGCAAGCCGGAATACCCCTTCGACTTGCGCCCGCTCGAGATGGGCCACCTGGTCGAGCAGGTGGTGGCGGTGGCCCAGGTGCTGCTGGGCTCGCGCGGCATCCGCCTCGAGCTCGACGTCGATCCGGCCCTGGTCTGGCACGTCGACGAAGACCTGGTGGTGGGCGTGCTCTCGCATGCGATCAACAACGCCATCCACTACACCTGCGACACGGTGCGCCTGGCGATCCGCGAGGTGGACGGCTGGCTCGAACTGCGCGTCGAGGACAACGGCCCGGGCTATCCGCCGGCGCTGCTGAAGGCCGGCGCCAGCGCCGCGCGCGAGATCGGCGGCGTCAACTTCATGACCAACAGTACCGGCCTGGGCCTGTACTTTTCCAGCGAAGTGGCGAAGATGCACCGCCACCGCGGCCGCCATGGCGCGCTGCGCCTGGAAAACGGCGGCCATTACGGCGGCGGCTGCTTCGTCCTGAGCCTGCCATGAACGCGGCGGCCCATGCCGGCACGGGTGCGCTGGCCGGCAACGGCGCCGGCAAGATCGACGAGGTCGACTGGGCCGGCAAGAACTACCTGGTGGTCGACGATTTCGTCGGCGTGCGCCAGCTGCTGCGCGAAAGCCTGCGCAGCCTGGGCGCCAGGAACATCGACCAGGCCTCTTCCGGCGGCGAGGCGATGGGCCTGCTGGCGCGCATCCGCTACGACGTGGTGCTGTGCGACTTCAACCTGGGCGACGGCAAGAACGGCCAGCAGGTGCTGGAAGAGGCGCGCGCGCGCAACCTGGTCAATCCGAGCACGGTCTGGCTGATGGTGTCGGCCGAAAAGAGCGTGGAATCGGTGATGGGCGCGGCCGAGCACCAGCCCGATGCCTACCTGATCAAGCCGATCACGGAAGGCGTGCTGCTGACGCGCCTGAACCGCGTGTGGCAGCGCAAGCAGGTGTTCCGCCAGATCGACCAGGCGTATGCCGAGAAGGACTACCTGCGCGCCGCCAGGCTGTGCGACGCCCAGATCGCCGCGCACAAGGCGCACGAGATCGATTTGCTGCGCCTGAAGGCGCGCCTGATGGAAAAGAGCGGCGAGCCGGCGCGTGCGCGCGAAGTGTACGAAGCCGTGCTGGCGCAGCGCGAATACCAGTGGGCGCGCGTGGGCATCGCCAAGATCCGCATGGCCAACGGCGAATTCGAGCAGGCGCGCCAGATGTTCCAGGGCGTGATCGCGGAAAACCGCCATTTCGTCGAGGCCTACGACCAGCTCGCGCTGGCCTACCAGAACATGGGCAAGTCCGAGGAATCCTGTGCGATCCTGGAGCGCGCCGCCACCATGTCGCCGAACTCGGTGCCGCGCCAGCGCCACCTCGGCAACATCGCCCTCAAGATCGGCAAGGTGGGACTGGCCGAGAAGGCCTACCGCAAGTGCATCGCGATCGGCGAATATTCCGTCATGAAGACGCCCGACGCCTATCTTGGCCTGGCGCGCGTGTGCGGTCGCAAGAACGACCCGAAGGAGGCGCTGCGCCTGCTGATGTCGGCCCAGCGCGAGTTCGCGGCCGAGCACCCGGATATTTCGCTACGCGTGAAGATCACCGAAGGCCTGGTCTACCACGAGAGCGGCGACGAACGCCGTGCGCGCAAGGCCGGCGCCGAACTGGAGGACCTGCTCGCGGCCAGCGCCGAGCGCCCGGACGTGCCGACCTGCCTCGAACTGGCGACGCTGCTGTTCGGCGTCGGCGCGAAGGAGGCGCCGGTCGAACTGCTGTGCTACGTGATCCGCAACAACCACGACAATCCGCTGCTGCTGGAAGAAGTGCAGAAGATTTTCGATGAGGCCGAGATGGGCGAAGAGGGCCTGGCGCTGATCCAGGCATCGAAGAAGGAAGCGACCGACCTGATGAACCAGGGCGTGCTGCTCTGGAAGACCGGCAAGCTGGGCGAGGCCGTCGACTGGATGCGCGAGGCGCGCGGCAAGGTGCCGCACAACCAGCGCATCCTGTTCAACGCGGCCCAGATCATGGTCTCGCACATGCAGCAGCAGGGCTACGACGCAGGTTTGTCGGCCGAGGCCTATGAAGTGCTGCACCACGTCGACCGCCTGCTGCCGGGCCAGCAGCGCTTTGCGCAACTGATGGAGCAACTGGTGCTGCTGCAGCCTCAGCCGGAGGGAGAGGGCGTGGAGGAGCAGGAAGACGCGTCGGCGTCCGCGGGCCGGACTGTGGATACCGTGGCCTGATGCCGCGGTAAGGGGCCGGTCGGCTTCCCAGGGTGGGCACGCCGTGCCCACCGGGCCTGCCGCAAACGCCTGCTCAGGGCTTGTCCGACTTCGGCTTGCTCGCCCTGGCCTTGACCGCACCCGCATTCCCCGCCGCCCCCTTGGCATCCGCCGGCGCCGCCCCGTCCGGCGCTGCGGCCGCGGCGCCGCCATCCACGGCGTTCCCCGCCGCCTTGTCGCCATTCCCCGCCGCCTTGGCCTGTGCGCCCGCCTGCTGCGCCGAAGCCGAACCCGCAGTCGACGACGACGATGCCGACGCGCCCGTACCCGCAGCCGCCGGCGTCATGGCCGCATTCACCGCTTGGGTAAATTGATCCTGCAACATGTTCCACCAAGCCATCGCAGCCGGCATGCCCATCGCGGCCGCCGCCGCCGCCGCGCCGTCGAGCGGCGCATCGGCCGCCGCAGGCGCCGCCGTGCCCGGCTGGCCCGTGCCGCCGCCACCCGCGTTCTTGCCCGGCGCGGCCGCGCTGGCCGGGGCCGGAGAAGGGGCTGGGGAGGCGGCCGGGAAAGCGCCAGGGAAGGCAGCGAAAGCGGACGGCTCGGCCGGCTTGCCGCTCGCGCTCGGCTGGCCGAAGAAGGCGCCGAAGGGCATGCTGGCCATTTTCTCGGCGCTGGCGCCGGACTGGCGCATCGCTTCGGCCATCGAGTTGCCCATCGACTGCAGCGTGACCAGCGTGCCGCGCTGGACTTCGATCGCCTGGATGCTGCCGCGCAGCATGCCGACGTTGAGGTTGAGCCAGGACTCGACCGCCTTGAGGTCGGCGATGCGCTTGTCGAGGTCTTCGATGGACATCGGCGGTGCGGACATGGCCGACATGCCCGTCAGGCCGGTGCCGGGCAGGTGCATGGACCCCCACAGGTTCTTGACGAAATCCAGTGTGTCCGTCATTCCGGGGATGGTAGGGCCAGGTGGTTTCAGCATGATCGTCTCCCTTGGTCATTTATCCGCTGTAGCCTAACAGATAAGCACCCTGGCCGAAACCCGTTCGATCAGGCGAGGAGAGGGAGGACAAGCTACACTAGGCGGATGAGCAGAGCTACCGTACCGAACCTTCGCCGCCGGCAATTGGCCCTGGGCGCGCTCACGGTCCTGCTGCACGTGCTCGTGTTCGACTGGTTCGGCGGCCAGCTCGGCCGCTCTTCCGGGCGCCATGGCGCCGTTCCCGAACCGGTCGCGGCGACCCTGCTGGCCCAGGCCGACACGCCGCCGCCGGTCCCGCCGGCGCCGGCGCCGCCGCAACCCGAACTGGCGCCGCCGCCGCCGCTGCCCGAGATCGCGCCGGAACCCTTGCCGCCGCCGCCGCCCGATGCCGGCGCGGCGCCGGCGCTGGCCGCCGATGCGTCCGCCGCAGCGCCCGCCGTACTGTCCGCTGAAGCGTCCGGCCAGGGGGACGCCGCCGCCGCGCCGTCCGGCGTAGAATCACGACAGGCGCCGCTGCCGGCCGAGGTGCAGGCGCAGCCGGCGGCCGAGACCGCCGCAGCGGCGCCGGCGCCGCGCCGCTACAAGGTCGACCTGCCGCCGCCGGCCGACATCACGCTCGACGTCGTGCGCGTGGATGCCGACGGCACCAAGTGGAATGGCGATGCGCTGCTGTCGTGGTCGGTGTCGCCGGCCGGCTACCGGGTGCGCGTCGAGGCCGGCATCCGCGTGGTGTTCGCCCATGTGAACCTGCTGACGCTGACCAGCGAAGGCCGGCTTGGCGACGAGGGATTCGTCCCCACCTTGATGACGGAAAAGCGGCGCGGACGTGCGACGACGGCCTCGCATTTCAGCCGCGATCTCGGCCTGATGACCTTTTCGGCATCGCAGGCGCGCTACGGCATCGCGCCCTATGCGCAGGACAAGGCCACGCTGCCGCTGCAACTGGCGGCGATCGCGCGCGCGGACCCGAAACAATTGTCCGGCAAGCTGGATTTCCAGGTCGCCGAAGACCGCGACGCCGCCATCTACAGTTTCGAGGTGGCCGGGCAGGAAGAGATCGAGACCAGGCTGGGCCGCATCGCCACCTGGCACCTGGTGCGCCCGCCCAAGCCTGGCGCCTATCACTCGCGCCTGGAGCTGTGGCTGGCGCCGGCGTATGGCTGGTATCCGGTGCAGATCCGTAACGTAGAAGCGAACGGGGCCATGACGACCCAAACCGTCAGCAAGATCGACAACAAGAATCCAGGAAGCTGATATGAAGAACATGATGAAACTGGCAGGCGGCGCTTTCGCGCTGGCGACGGCCTTCGCTGCAACTGCCCATGCGGCCGACGACGACCATCCGGCGGTCAAGCGCGCCTTCGACCTGCCGCCCTCGGCCGACCTGGCCTACACCATCACCGCGCGCAAGGGTGGCCTGGCGCTGAACGGCGACGCCACCATCACCTGGCGCGCGGGCGAGGGCAAGTATGCGGTCGGCGCCGAGTCGCGCGTGGCGGTGCTGGGCAAGCTCACCGAGAATCACAGCAGCGGCGCCATCGATAGTTATGGCCTGGCGCCCGAGTCATTCTCCGAAAAGCGCATCCGCAAGGAAGAGACCACCGCCACCTTCGACCGCGCCGCCAAAACCATCGGCTTCAGCGACGGCGACAAGACCTATCCGATCCGCGGCGGCGAGCAGGACCGCGTGTCGATTTCCTGGCAGCTGGTGGGCGTGGCGCGCGCGGCCAAGGACAAGTTCAAGCCCGGCTCGGAGTGGCAGTTCTTCGTGGTCGGCCCGCGCGACGCCGATCCCTGGACCTTCCGCGTGGTCGGCCGTGAAAAGGTACAGACCGGACTGGGCGAGCTCGACGCCGTACACGTCTCGCGCGCGACGCCGCCGGGTTCGCGCGAACAGACGCTGGACATGTGGCTGGCGCCGGCGCAGGAATGGTATCCGGTCAAGCTGCGCTTCACCGAGGGCGACCGCGAGGTGGTCGAGCAGACGCTGCAGAAGGTCAGCAAGAAATAAGGCCGGCGCGAAGCCGGCCTGGATGCGGACGCGCTGCCTGGAAGCTTATTCCTGCACGCCCGGATCGTCCGGCGAATCGTTTTCCCAGTGCAAGGTCATTTCTTTCGGCGCAGTGCCGAGCTTGACGGTGCGCTTGAAGGTCTTGCCTTCGGCGGCGGCGCTGATGCGGTAGGTGCCCGGCGCCAGCTTGGCGAAGAACAGCGGACCGGCATTCGCCAGGCTCAGCAGGGTAGCGCCCTTGGGATCCATGATGTCGAGCTGGACGTCGGAACGGAAGGCGCCGCTCTGCCTGGTGGCGAAGGTCAGCAGCAGGTTGTAGTCGGCGCGCAGGGCGCGCATGGCGTTCTGCTCGTCCTGGCCGACGCCGCCGTTGATATAGTTCACGCCGTTCTGCTGTTGCTGTTGCTGCTGTTGTTGTTGCTGGGCAGGGTCGGCAAAGGCGGGCAGGGCAAGACAGGCCGCCAGGACGACGGCCGCGCCGGCGATGGTACGTTGCATGGCATTCCTCCTCGAAGTAGAAGCTTGCCTTATAAATACTCCTTCAAGGCAAGAGAATCATATAAATGTGACAACGTTCATTATCTATCGCCTGCACGGGACGGGGCGCGCGCCTGCCGAGCCGGGCTGCAAGGCGATTAATTGCCATGTCGGCAAGTCAAGCACCGATGCGATTCCGTTGCATATTCGCCAGATGTGAAATCGACCGCCCCCTTCTTATTAGTTGCCAGGTCTTAACTGTTATACTGACGACCCCGCGCCCGTCCGCCACGGACCGCTCGCGCGATCCGCGAAACTGCAAAGCCTTACGATGATCGACAACCTGGCAGGCGCTTCCGCCGCCGACTCTCATTCCCCCGCGCTTGACGACCTGGACCCGCTGCAGGGCCATTTCCATGAAGGAGTGGCCCCCGACGAGATCGAGCAGGTCTATCACCTCAAGCGCGCGCAGCCCATGCTGCAGGCCTTCACGGCGCTGTTCCACGGCTCCCAGGACGGCGTCATCGTGCGCCTGCTGGTGCTGCGCGACCTCGCCGCCGACAGCGCGACCTCGGCGTTCTCGCGTGCGGACATCAACCAGAAGTTCGCCTACCTGATCCCGGAAAGCCTGGAAACGGTACTGGGCCGCCTGCGCAGCCACGGCCTGCTGGCCTGGGACAATCCGGCCGCCGTGTACCGCATCACGCCGCTGGCGCGCAACGTGCTGGCGGCGCTGGACACCCTGCTGGCCCTGGGCCAGCCGGAAGGGGACCAGGCCGAGATGGGCTTCCTGCTGTCGCAGGTGGCCGGCGCCCAGGCCGTGGGCGGCATCACCGTGGAGCAGTTGAAGCACCTGCTGGGCCGCCTGGTGGAGCTGCACGAGGAATTCCGCGACGCCATCGCTTCCGGTTCCGAATTCCGCCTGCGCGCCTCGCAGGCCAAGTGGCACATGGCCTGCGACTGGGTCGAGAAGGGCTCGACCATCCTGCGCGCCATCACTTCCGACGAGCGCGCCGACTTCGCCACCCACCGCGCCGCCCAGGCGATCGGCCGGGCCCAGTCGCAACTGCTGAACATGCAGGGCATGTTCTCGCGCGCGCTGAACCAGATCGAGCGCCAGCGCGTGCACCTGGGCCAGTCGGGCCTGTCGACCACCGACATCAAGCGCTGGCTGCTGGCGCACGAGGACCTGGCCAGCCTGGCCGAGAACGCGATCGACCGCCCGGTGGTGCCGCTGTTCGCCACCCCGGCCGAGATGATCGACGTGGCCGAGACCGAGCTGATGACCGAACGCGTGCCGAACCTGGCGCCGGGCGGCCTGCCGAACGGCGAGGACGCGCCGCTGACCATCAACGACAACCCGGCGATGCAGGCCGAGCTGGACGACTGGATCAAGCGCCTGTCCGACTTCGCCAACCTGGGCAACTTCCCGGTGATGTCCGAGGATTCGCCGCGCAGCGTGCCGATCCAGGAGTCGCTGCTGCCGGCCAGCTTCGCGGTGGCGTCCTACCGCGCCTCGCTGCTGCCGCTGCTGGGCGACGCCGCCGAGGCCAACCTGCAGGGCGCGACCGCCGAGCTGGCGCGCCTGCCGGTGAAATTCATGTCCGAGGACGAGATGGTGCAGCTGGACGATCCGCACGTCGCCGCCATGTCGCGCGCGACCCTGTCGCTCGACTTCGATCTCGAGCTCCATCCCGATTCCGAAAGCAAGACGCAAGATGAATGACGACGCCCAAATCCTGATCGCGCGACTGCTCACGCACCAGACCCTGCGCCGCGACGACAAGATGGTCAAGCGCGCGCTGTCCGACGACACCTTCCGCGCCGAAGTCGACAAGCGCCTGCTCGAAAGCGGCCTGAAGCTGCTCGACAATGTGTACGCCGACCACGTCACGCTGGCCCTGCACCGCAACGTCGAGCCGAAGATCTTCGGCGCCAAGGACATCTGGCAGAACAATAATTTCGGCCTCACGCGCGACGGCGTGGCCCTGCTGGTGGTGCTGTGGGCGCAGATCATCCTGCCCAAGCGCGAGCGCCAGGAGAGCCACCAGGCGGTCCACGTCGACCAGTCCGACATGTTCGACAAGGACAACCCGATCCCGCGCGCCGAGGACACCTCGATCGGCATCTCGTATTCCGCGCTGCTGGCCGACTTCGGCGACAAGCTGGGCAAGAAGACCCGCATGGACATGAACCTGGGCCTGCTCTCCAAGCTCGGCTTCATCGAGCGCCGCGGCGACGTGGTCCTGGAAGGTCCGCTGCTCGACCTGCTGATGGACACCGACGTGCTCAAGGAACGCATCATCAACGGCGCGCTGGCCGAGGTGTTCAAGCGCGCGCCGCTGGCCCGTGCCCCGCGCCGCGCGGCCACCGAAGCGGCCAACGACGCCGCGACCGAGAGCGCCGCGGCCACGGCCGCCGACCCGGACCCGACCCAAGGTTAAGACGACATGTTCCACATCAAATCACTCGAGCTGGTCCACTGGGACTACTGGCAGCGGATCAAGAACATCCCGCTCGACGCCAAGATCATCACCATCGCCGGCCAGAACGGCTCCGGCAAGACCACGCTGCTCGACGCCATGCGCACCCTGTTCGGCCTCGATTGCTCGATGGGCCGCACCTACAAGCACTATGCGCGCCATTCGGGCCAGCAGAGCGCCTGGATCCGCGCCGTGGTGGACAACAAGCCGAGCGGACGCCAGCTGTCGAACCGTCCGTTCCGCCATTCCGGCTTCTTCAGCGACGACGAAGTCACGCTGTTCTGCCAGGTGCAGAAGAACGGCGGCGACTGGAAGCGCCAGTACCTGATGCGGCCGGGGAATATCCAGATCGAGGAAGTCACCGACGCCAGCGACTGGCTGGGCGTGGAAAACTACCGCAAGCGCCTGGCTTCGGCCGGCCTGTCGCCGGCCATGTCGAAGGTGCTGGCGCTGGAGCAGGGCGAGACGGATAAACTGTGCGAATACGCGCCGCGCCAGTTGCTGGACCTGGTGTTCCAGGTCTTCGGCGACAAGGAAGTGCTGGACGCCTACGACGAAGCCAAGCGCCACCAGCGCGACACCGAAGCTGAACTCAAGCGCTTCGAGGCCGAACTGGAAACCTCGCGCATCAACCTCGAAGGCCTGCGCCTGCGCGTGGCCAACTTCCACCAGTTCGAAGACCTGAACAAGGAACGGCGCAACCTGGTGGAAGAGGTGCTGCCCAGCCTCGACTACCACGAGGCGCGCGAAAAGGCGGCCAACGTCAGCCGCGCGCTGCGCGAAGCACGCAAGCCGCTGGCCCAGGCCGACAGCATCCTGACCGAGAAGCGCAATGCGCTCGCGGCCCAGCAGCGCGCGCTCACCGAAGCGCAGCAGCAGGAAGTCAAGCTGGAACAGGAGGCCACCGAACTGGCCGGCCGCCTGACCCAGCTGAACGCCAAGCTGAAACCCCTGGAAAGCCTGCTGGAACAGAAGGAACGTTTAACCAGGCTGGCGGCCGATTCCGGCGCCGACATCGCCGAAGTGGCGAGCCAGCTCGAAGCCAGGGAAGCCGAACTGGCCAAGAAAAGGGCCGAGCGCGAGGCGCTGGCGACCCGCATCGCCGGCGAGATGTCGACCATCTCGGCGCTGCAGGGCAAGACCACCATGCCCGAGCCGGAAGCCCAGCGCCAGATGCGGCGCGCCCTGCGCGACGCGGGCATCCCGCACGCCATGCTGTCGGACATCGTCGAAGTGACCGATCCGAAGTGGCAGGGCGCGGTCGAGGGCGTGCTGGGCGGCTATGCCTCGGTGGTGCTGCTGGAACGCGCCAAGGATGCGCCGGCGGCCTACAAGCTGGCCGAGAAGGAGCGCTACCGCCACTTCATCGTGCCCGATTGCGTCGATGCGCCGGTGGTCAGGGACGATACTTTGCTGTCGGTGGTGCGCTTTTCCAGCGCGGCGCCGGGCTGGCTGATCGACCAGCTCGAACGCATCGAGCGCGTGGAGTCGGTCGATGCCGGCTTCAAGAGCGATGCCGACGAATGGATCACGCCGGACGCCTATCACAGGGAACGCCGCGGCGGCCGCTCGCTGTTCGTGGAACCGTCGCGCTACCGCTTCGGCGCGGCCGGCAAGACCCAGCGCCTGGAAGCGATCCAGAAGCTGCTGCCGGCGCTGGAAGCCCAGGAAGACACGCTGACGCTGGCGATCAGCAAGCTGGCCTCGGAAGTCTCCGCGCTGCGCGTGCGCATCGCCGGCGTGGACGCGGCCAAGGAACTGTCGGCGCGCCAGGCCGAGTTCGAGGAAGCCACGCGCGCGCTCGAACCCTTGAAGGCCGAGCGCCTGGAAGTGGGCGCGCGCCTGGGCGAGCTGCAGGTGCTGATCAAGAACGCGACCGTGACGCGCACCCGCGCCGACACGGTGTGGCAGAACGCGCGCATGGCGCTGTCGGAAGCGGAAGCGGGCATGCGCCTGAACCACCGCCGCCAGATCGACCAGCGCAGCGAGCATGCGCGCGACCTGCTGAACCTGCGCCGCAACTGGCGCCACGTGCCCCAGGCCTGGCGCAACCAGCAGCGCCGCGCGGAACTGGTGGCGACGCACCAGAACGCGCACCAGGTCAAGCTGCGCATGAACACACTGGACAACTCGCTGGAGCGCGGCAACTGGGAACAGGATCCGACCGTGATCGACCAGTACGCGCGCCTCAACGACCAGCTCTCGGGCCGCCAGGTCGAGACCGAGGAGCGCCGCTACCAGAACAACCGCGCGATCGAGGCGACCGGCAACGCCCGCGGCGCCTACATCGAGCGCCTGCGCTACACCATCAAGACCTACTCCAAGAACATCAAGGAGCTGGGCGAGCTGGCCAACATCGAAGTCTCGGCCGACCCGGTGCGCCTCGAGAACGACGACGTGCAACTGGCCCAGGCCGGCCTGCACGTGCGCTTCAAGTTCGACGGCAAGGGCCAGATCGGCATGAACGACGGTGAAGCTTCCGGCGGCCAGCAGGTGATGAAATCGCTGGTGCTCTTGATCGGCCTGTTGAAATCGGAAGAAGGCTCGGGCGGCTTCGTGTTCATCGACGAACCCTTCGCCCACCTGGACATCCGCAACATCCAGCTGGTCGGCGAATTCCTGAAGAACACCGACGCCCAGTACCTGATGACGACGCCGCTGACCCACAACACCGACGTCTACGACCCGTCCGACCTGACGCTCATCACCAGCAAGAAGAAGAAGGACATGCAGTGGGCGCAGCCGATCTTCGTGCTGCAGAGGAGGAAGGAAGGGGAGGAGGCGAAGGCGGCTTGATCGGCTTCGGGTAAGTGTTCTGGCGGCCGGCGTTCCCTGGGATGCCGGCCGTTTGCATTAGGGACGTGGCAGGTGCTGACGCTGCGGCCACCCATGCGTCCGGCAGGCGCCCATCACCCCGCCAGGGCCTTCACGAGATACCCCGTATCCCTGCGCAACACCGACTCGTTGAACGCCAGCTGCACCTTCCCTTCATTCACCTTCCCGACGCGCACATTCGCCGCGCGCAACCGCTCTTCCAGCCCCGCCATGCGCTGGGGCGACATCAGCACCGCCGCCTGGTTGCTCCCGTCCGCCACGCGCTGCACCGTGAATCCGGACGTGCGCTCCAGCGCCGCCAGCAGGCGCTCGCCGGCTGCGCGTACCTCCGCGAAGCGCCGCGGCGCGCCGTCCAGCGCATCGAGTGCCGGCAGGGCCGCCTGCCAGGCGTGGTACAGCGTGCCGCCGAACAGGTGGCGCAGTTCGCGGGCCCGCGCCATCAGCGGTTTGGGGCCGGACAGCACGGCGCCGAAGGGCGCGCCCAGGTATTTGTAGAGCGAGACGTAGACCGTGTCGAAGTGGGCGCAATAATCCTTCACGTCGAAGCCCGCCATGCCGCACATGAGCAGCAGGCGCGCGCCGTCCAGGTGCATGGCGACGCGTTTTTCGCGCGCCAGGCGGGCGATGGCGGCCACCAGTTCCGGGCGCAGCGTGGCGCCCTGGGCGCGCCGCACCGGGCTTTCCAGCGCGATCGCACCGACCTTGATCGGATACGGCCCATTCTCCGCGCGCTCGATCGCGGCGCCGATTTCTTCCAGCGTGGGCGCGGCGCGTCCGGGTGCGAGCGGCGCCAGGTTGATGCCGCTGAGGGTGGTGACGGTATTCGATTCGTCGCGGTAGACATGGCTTTCCTGCTGCACCAGCGCGTGCTTCGCTTCGCCGCACAGGAGGCGCAGGGCGATGTGGTTGGCCAGGGTCCCGGTCGGCATGAACACCGTGTCTTCCTTGCCGAGCAGGCTGGAGAACTTCGCTTCCAGTTCGGCCACCGCGCCGCCGGCCAGGTAGCTGTCGACCGGTTTGGCGTGGCGCTCGAGCAGGGCTTGCAGGCGCGCGCCTTCGGCGGCCGGATTGCGCGGCAGCGCGTCGCCGGCCAGCAGCACCAGGGTGTCGTAGTCGCTGACCGGAGAAGGGGCGGCCGCGGATGCGGGGGCAGAAGCGGGCGCAGAGGCGGGCGCAGAGGCGGGCGCAGAGGCGGCGCCATACTGGGCCTGGGCCGCGCCGGCCGCGAGGCCCAACGGGATGGTCGGTACGGCGCCCAGGAAGCTGCGGCGGTTCAGGGTCATGCGGTCTCCCGATGGTGGAATGGATGCGCTACCCGGGGAGTATAGCCCGCGGCCCTGTCGCCGCAAGCTTTGGCGCCGTTCCTTCGAGCGGCAAGGGTTAGGACAAGGCCGGCTCCACGACCGCGGACGCGGACGCGGCCTCGGCCTCGGCCTCGGCTTGCGCTTCGATGCCGCCAGGCTCGCGCGCCACATGCCGCAGCACCGTCGCGCGCGCCGACTCGCCGATCGCGCGCCAGTGTTCGCGCCGCATCGA
>Ga0265798_10003316_pt1 | contig 22961 bp, 25 predicted proteins | sample P3T30metagenome_FD_192430 | JGI IMG/M metagenome (GOLD analysis project Ga0265798, IMG submission 192430) | Plant litter microbial communities from East Loma Ridge, Irvine, California - P3 T30 | ecosystem: Environmental > Terrestrial > Plant litter > Unclassified | place: USA: California... | reverse complement strand
TGGATGGTCATGGCCACCCCCCCCCTCCAAGCTCCAAGCAGCACCACCAGCCCTCAGCGGCTGCCAGTGCCGCCGTCGGCATGCTATTGCACATGACGTGCCCGTCACCTCCACCACCTCCAGCACACCCAAGACGAGGACGAGGTGCGACGGTCCCAACAGCCGACGCTGATTGGCCCGTCGATCACGCTTCCTGCATCGCCACTTCCTCGGGCTTCACGTCGCTCCTGCCTGCCCGCCATTGGCCCCTTCCGGCTCTCCCCCCGCCTGTGATTGGCTCCTGCTCCACCGGCGTCGATCGCATCGCCACTTCCTCAAGCTTCACTTTCCCACCGCCCACGTCCTTCCCACTCTCTCTCTCTTCCTCCTAGTCTTTTCCTGTCAGCAGCTGATCAAACCCTCGTCCTTCTTCGCTGACCACCGTCGATCTACATCCATGTCCGTCAGCCTGGCTCAGGTCCACGCCGCCACCCCCTTCGGCCTGTTCAGTCTTGACCATGCCTCAACTCGCAGCGAGCCCGGCTGCTGTCTTGGCTTTGCACACAGCATGTCGGTAGTCCGTACCTGCTTTGGCGCCGCCCGCATGTCGCCGGGTAGCATAAATATACATCCCTCGCATTCTTGCAACCTCCTTCAAGTTCCATCCTGTACCTTCCGCAGCCTCTTCAACCCCCCAACGTCTCGTCAATAGCAGCACACTACGTCACTGCTGACAGACTCCAGATGACCACTCCCTGAAGGATTTCAGGCGCAGCAGTCAAAGCCTGCTGGTCAACCCCACGCTGATAAATACTCCGCACCACGGCATTGCATGCAAGTCGACGCTTCCACGACCTTGCACAGGCTCAAAACAGGTCCTCCGTCACTGCTTACAGTCAGACCCCTCCCCCAATAATGTGCACCAATATACTCAGCTCAACTCATGCACCACTCCGTGACGAACTCACCACCCTACCCGCGGCTCTCAGCATGACTCTTAGCTCATCCAACCCCACGCTCAACCCGATCGGCCGGTGACGGCTCCTTCATGCTGTGCACCTTTGTGCCCGTTACCGGAAGACCCATCAAGTGCCATCTGCCGATTGTTACGGTCTCCGTGGGGCTCATATTAATAGCAATGATTACGCAAACCCTTCACCGTATTCGGGCTTGTACAACTGGACTTTAGTCATGACGCACAACACATTGACACTTTAGGCTGTCAGGTGTAACCAGACAGCTACCGTTGTTCTGGTCCGGAACTACGTCTGTGTCACAAGCCTGCATTTGACTGTTGGGCAAATCTTTGCACGCTCTACTGTGTAATCATTGCGTGTGACTTGCCTGAAAACGCGCCTTGTCCATTACTTCTCCTCATCCACTTGTGGTTGTATTGACCAAGGTTGAGATGCAGTTGAAGCCAAGGCTTATTTTTCGACATGTGATCCATATTGTTCGGCATGCACGCTTTGGTTTGGTGGATATACCACAAATATACTACATTTCTCTACAAACTTAATCTTCATGCACATTGTGAACCTGGCCAGTCTCATCAATCGCCACCTTTGCCCTCTTCAAACTCGCCTTTGCCGGGTTGGGCGCCTCGAAAATCTCCTTGAGCTCCTCGAGCGTCTTTCCGCTTGTCTCGACAAAGAAGAAGAAGATGATGACAATCTCGACGCAAATCCACCCAATGTACACAAGATACAACTTCCACCCAATCTTCTCAATCCCTACAGAGATGCCATACGTATTCACCACCATGGCAATGTTCAGGAACAAAAAGTTGAGACCCGACCCCTTTGCACGCGTGCGGTTCTCCAGGCACTCGACCGAGTAGAGCGTCTGCAGCGGAGTCCAGCCACCGGCGAAGAAGATGCCGAAGAGGTAGATGGAGACAATGGTGCCGTACGCGAGGTTGTTGCCTGGGTTGGCCGTTGCCGTAAAGGCCGTAAGGAGAATGTAGGCGAAGAGGCCGCCCCAGAGGCCGCCCATGAGCATCTTTCTGCGGCCTATGCGGTCCAGGAGGGTGGCGCCATAGATGGCTGCAAGCATGCTGAAAATGGGGTTGATGGCGTTGATGAGCAGTTGCTTGTTGGGGTCGGTGATGCCCGCGTTTTTGATCATTGCAGGCATAAAGTAGCTGACGACATTGTTTCCGCTCCATTGGCCGAAGAAGGCCATGGCGATAACCATGGCGAGACGGTAGCGCGCAGCGCGAGTGTTGCCCAACTCACGAAAGTCCCACCATGGGTTGTCGTTGCGTGTTTGGGCAAAGTCGTTGGTGATCTCGTGGAGCTGGAGCTGGACAATGGGTGAGTTGGCGTTGCCGTTACCATGGTACTTTGCCATGATGGCAATGGCTTCCTCCCTCCTGTCGTGAGCTAACAGCCATCGTGGAGTTTCGGGGAAGACTGCAAAACATGTTAGCATCCTGCTCACGAGATTCCAGTCAGATTTGCTGGTGACGCTTACACATGATCAGGCACATGACAATGGTAGGCAAGATGCACTGGACAATGGTGGGGATCCTCCAGGCCCACGACGAGTCGCCCAGGTGTAGGTTGGTACCATAAGTCGTCCAGCCAGCCAGAATGTTGCCAAGCCACCAGAAGTTGTTGTACATGCCGGCCATGGTTCCGCGGTAAGCAGGGTGAGCAAGTTCAACAGTGTAAGCTGGACCGGCAGCTGAAGCGATAGAAGCACCGAATCCGAGCACGAAGCGACCACCAATGAAATGGCCTCGTTCGTGGGCTGTTGCTTGGATAGCTGTCCCGACAATAACAAGCAGACAGCCAACGAATATGCAGATGCGGCGTCCGTAGCCATCGGCGAGGAAGCCGCAGACAGGGAACGCCGCGATTTGCCCAAGATTGTAGATGATGAAGATGATACCCGTGGTGGAGCCTCCGCCTGTCAGGCCAAAGGTGTTTTGGTAGCCTTTCATGGCGTTGATGGAACCCATGAGTGAGCTGTCGAAACCGTTGAGCGTGGAGACGAGGTAACCAATACCCATGATCATGTAGAGCTGGATCATGCCTTTTGAAAGCAATTTTGGCTTCTCGGCCTCAATGGCAGCGGCTTTTGGTTGTTAGCATCTTTGTTCCAACACATGATGCTGGACGTCTAGAGAAATCACTTACCCAGAGCCACTGAAGCTACGTTGGCCTCCTTGACGACATGCTTCGGCTTGTGCATGTCATCGTCGGCTGTGCTGATCTGCTGCGTCACAGTGTTCATGTTGTCCTTTGCTTCCTCCATGATGGACAATCAGTGCCGAAGCAAAACAAAAGGGGTGGAGAAGAAAGTGTGGAATTGCGCTCCACTTGACAGCCTGGGAAAATGTCCAAGGAACCGGGATACTGGGCCATCTTATACTTTACAGGCCTCCCCGCAAAAGAAGATACGCAGGCGACCCCATATTGGAGCACCGAGGTTCTTTCCGTGCTGGTCACGACCCGATGCGTGGCTTTTTTTCTTTCTCCTGCAAGTGAAAATGTCCAACACAAGCGCCTCCCGCTAGCCAAGCATGCTTGTTAAACGGCAAAGGCACCGCTTCAGGGTCGGAATGACAGCAAACTGACTCGCAACCGTCAACGTTGTAAGTGGCTAACCCATGAGGTATCTAGGGCAAAGCAAAAGGGCCTACTTGGTCGGCGGGTAAAAGGCTACAAGCAGCACGGTGGGCGGATACAGCTCCCGGGAAGCACCAGGTCACAAACGCCACGCGATGTATGCGAATCATGCATGCTGTACCTCGGCCCTTCTATGAGTCTTGGAAGGATTGACGAGAGAAAATTGGGAGCAGTCGACTGGGGCTTGGTAGCGGAACGTGGAGACGAGCTAGGATGTGGAGAGTCTGGAGAAGCACGCTAGCCACATGGAGCTGGCGCTCCGTGCATCAAGAAGCACCTTCGCCCGTGCGCTTGCATCTCGACCCCAGTCGGCCCATTCCTGTCCGATGCGAGCACCTCCACTCGGCCCAACCGCCGTCAACTGTTTTTCCTTGTCACCGTCACCTGAGAACCAGACAATCTCTTGGCCCTCTCCACAGCATCTGGACCGGATGGCTTCCCCAATTCGTCCAAGCAGCCGTTTCCATGGCTGTGCAGTGGGGAGCTTACTACGACTTCATCAGAGGTGGTGAAAGCAGGCCAATTGTCCGTCGGAGCACCATCAGCATCCTACTCATCCATCATGGCCTCGGGTCAGCATCCAGCAAGCGTTCCAGACTGGAACAACCTCGATATTCTCCACAAGAACACGCTGCCCGCACGTGCATACTTCCACAACTACACATCCGAAGCTGATGCGCTCGACGCGGACATTACAAAATCAAAAACACACTCCCTTTCAGGAACATGGAAATTTCAACATGCCTACTCGCCCTTTGAGGCGCCGGAAGGCTTCGAATCGGCTGCGTACGACACGTCTTCCTGGAGCGACATTGCTGTTCCTGGCATGTGGCAGCTACAGGGCTTCGGTAAAGGCCCCCAGTACACAAACGTCATCTACCATATCCCAGTAGACCCTCCCAACGTCCCCTTTACAGAAAATGAGACTGGGTCCTATGTCCGCAAATTCAGCGTTCCCCAAGAACTCAAACATGGCCAAATCCGTCTTCGGTTCGAGGGCGTCGATGCTGCGTTCCATGTTTGGGTCAATGGAAAAGAGGTGGGATATTCTCAGGGAAGTAGAAATCCTGATGAGTTTGATGTGACTGCGCTTGTTGATCTCAACGCGGAGAACACTTTGGCCGTCAGGGTGTATCAGCACTGCGACGGAACTTATATTGAAGATCAGGATCAGTGGTGGCTGAGCGGCATGTAAGTGTGATTTGCCAACAGGCCAGGTACAGAAGCTCATCGCCGCAGATTCCGCGATGTCTTTTTGGTTGGCTTTCCACCGGCTTCCCGGATCGAAAACGTGTTTGCCCAGACACTCTTGGACTCATCCTACACAGATGCAGAGCTCAAGATCAAGGTTAGCGCATCCGGATCTGGTAAGCTTGCAGTCAAGCTCTTGGATGCACAAAAGAAGGAGGTTGCTGCCTCAGCAGCAAGCATTGAAAGTAGCGGTACGACACATGTCAACATCCAGGTCAAGAATCCTTTGAAGTGGACTGCCGAATCGCCCAATCTCTACCACCTTGTTGTCTCTACCGGCGAGCAGGTTGTTGCTCAACGCATCGGCTTCAGACAGGTCGAAATGAAGGATGGGCTGCTCAAGGTCAATGGTAAAAGAGTCGTCTTCCGCGGAGTCAACCGCCATGAACACCATCCCACTTTCGGCCGTGCTGTCCCGTACGAGTTCATGAAGGAAGACCTTTTGACCATGAAGCGTCACAACATCAATGCTATTCGCACTTCCCACCAGCTGAATGACCCAAGACTGTATGATCTCGCCGATGAGATGGGTTTCTGGGTCATTGATGAAGCTGACCTTGAATGCCACGGTTTCGAGAGCATTGCCGATGCCGCATTGTCCAAGGAAGAGCGCGCTCTGCCTTTCCGCGAGCGCCAGCTTCTCACCCGGAAAAAGGCTGCAGAATGGACAACCGACAACGAAGCCTGGACGCATGCGTATGTAGATCGTGCTGAAGCGCTCGTCAAGAGAGACCAGTTGCATCCTTGCGTTATTGTTTGGAGTCTTGGCAACGAAGGCTTCATGGGACGCAACTTCGTGGCCATGTACAACCACATCAAGGCGTATGATGATAGCAGGCCTATCCACTACGAGGCGGATATTTACGCAGATACCATGGACATGTACTCCAGAATGTACCCACCTATCGATGAGATTGTCAAGTTTGGCGAAGATAAGGAGAAGAAAAAGCCACTCGTGCTCTGCGAATACGTAAGGAACATGTTCATACTCGAAGAAGAAACCACTGACTCGACTAGATACATGCCATGGGCAACGGTCCTGGAAACATCAAGGAGTACGTAGATGCATTCTACAAGTACCCAAGTCTGCAAGGCGGTTTTGCTTGGGAGTGGGCTAATCATGGTCTCCTCACCAAGGACAAGCAAACTGGCGAGGAATTCTATGCTTATGGGGGTGATTTTGGTGAAGAAGTACACGACTCTACATTCGTTATGGACGGTCTTGTGAATTCAGACCACAAGCCTAATGCGGGCTTGACTGAGTACAAGAAGGCTATTGAGCCGGTGCAGCTACTGGAGACGACTGCGTCAACCGCCAAGTTCATCAATCGGCATGACTTCATCACGCTCGATCACTTGAGCTGCCTGTACACAACAACGTCCGCATCGGGAACTGTGAGTGCGTCCGGAACTCTGAATCTACCATCTAATATCTCTCCGGGCCAAACTTTTGAGGTTCAGCTTCCAAAGATTGAAGGGTCTGAGAGCGAGATTTTGCTCAGTATTTCTTTCCAGTTGAAGGAAGCTACTCCGTACCTCAAGGCAGGATTTGAGATTGCAACAGCACAAATATCTATGACTCCAGTATCGTCTCTGCAGCGACCTGACGTAAAGGGCAAGCAACTCAAGGTTGAAACTGCAATCAAGAACGTCCTTGTTATCACGAGCGACAAGGCTACATGGAAGTTCAACACACTCCACGGCTCCCTTACTTCCTGGGTCCAAGATTCCACCGAGATTATCTCCAAGGCTCCAGAAATTGACATTTTCCGTGCTCCTACTGACAACGACATTCCGCAAGACGGCTGGGACTGGAAAGACAAACAGCTCCACCACGCAAAGCCACTCACTCGCAAAGTCGAATGGTCACAGTCTGGCTCAGAAACGCTCAAGATCACCGTGCATCAGCGCGTCGCGCCTCCAATCCTGTCGTGGTCGATTGACTGCACTCTGACCTACACTTTCAGCGCCGACGGCACTCTAACAACGCACGTCACTGGTACACCAAAGGGTGAGAACCTACCCCGAACCCTCCCACGCATTGGTCTTGTCATGGAACTTCCATCGCAATTCCAGAACGTGGAGTGGTTTGGCCGTGGTTTCGGGGAGTCCTATCGCGACAGCAAGCTCTCGCAGCCCGTCGGAAAGTACACAGCATCCAGGATCGACGATCTCTGGGTTGACTACGAAGTCCCGCAGGAGTCGGCGAACCGCACAGACACACGCTACGTCCGCGTTGGCAATGGCAGCGGCGCTGGACTGCTCGCTCAATTTATAGACAAGGAAAGTGGAAATCGCAAGTTGTTTGATTTCCAGGTCAGCCACTACAGGATGAAGGATGTGGCGGCTGCCGATCATCCGCATGAGCTGAGGAGGAAGAAGAGGGAGGATGTGGTACTTAGGTTGGACGCGCAGCATCACGGGCTGGGCAGTGGAAGTTGTGGGCCTAGGACGCTGGACGAGTATAGTCTTTTGTGTGAGCCGTTTGAGTTTGAGCTAGTGTTGCAGACGTCATAAGATTAGTTACATAGGGTATCATACTGAGACAGACGTTGAAAACTAAAACACTATAGAATTACAATCTTGCTTGCGATAGCATCTCGTCTGTCTTTGTTCTTCTCTTCGCTAGGCAATGGGGCTTGGTTGTTCCTCGTAGCCTCTACAATGGTTAGGATAATGGGACAACGTCCCTCTCCACACACGCATACACACCCACATACAATCCACCCACTCCCTCATATGTTAGGGTTCTTCCTCCGGTTTGCTCCCCCGTCCAAGACCAATTCCTGGCCACTCAAGAACCCAGCACCCATAACGTACTCGACCATCTCAGCAAGATCCTCTCCTCTGCCCACCCTACCAGCTGGATGCTGCTTATGATACAATTCGTCCAAATCGTCGGCCCACGCCATCATCCTCAGCTTCTCCGCTTCAGCCTCATGCGCCGCCATATCCTTGTACGAGCCGTTCTGCATTTCCTTTGTCTGCAGATCCCTCGCTTTACATTCATGTTCCACGCTGACCCAGCCTGGCGAGATGGCCATGACGCGGATGCCCCAGCGCTGGCAAGAAACAGCCATGGCCTGTGTGAGCGCCAAGACACCGCCTTTGCTCGCTGCATAGCCCTCGCAATCCGGGTCTGATTGGTGAGCACGAAACGAGGCCACATTGATGATGCAACCGCCTTCGTCCAGCTTGTCGTCTCCGTGCAAGTTGAGCGGTAGCTGGTTGAACTCGGCCGTGCGCTTAAGATCTTTTGTGCGATCGACGCCCTCGACGCCCTCCTTTTGTGTGTTCCGACTCTTCATAAACGGGATCACGGCCTGGCTCATGTAGAATGGGGCGCTGAGATTGGTGGCAATGTACTGTTCCCATTGCTCGCCCGTGGCCACGTCTTCCATGGTGCCATTGCCGGCGTTGAAGAAGCCACGGGCAACGCCTGCATTGTTGACTAGCACATCTATGCGGCCGCCGAAAAAGTCTGCGGCTTTGGACACGGCGCTGCGGATTTCCTCCGGGTGGCGCAGGTTGGTTATTGAGGAGCTGACGCGGGGTGCGTACGCGGATAGGTGCGTGTTGACGACGTAGTCGAGCTCGTCGGCGTCGAAGTCGATGATGAAGACGCGGTGCGAGGCTGGCAGCGACAGCAGGTGTCGTGCTGTGCAACGACCTATGCCTCGTGCACCGCCTGTGATGATGATGTTCTTGCTCTTGGTAGACGGCATCTTGTGATGTCAGGGTTGTGGTTCTGGTTATCACTAAGTTGGGAGTGGTTTTTTTTTAGAAATTTCATACTTCCATTGTTGAGACAGCCGGGGGGAGGGCGGCTTCTTATACACCCTCCTGTTGACGCACGCCGTTGTGCAAGTCCAGCGTTGGTGGCGCCTAAAGCTGCGGGCTCAATATCGTGGGAAACGCACAATACAACCCTCCCTTCAGCCTATTCTACCAACTTGGCTAACCCAGACATTGGATTCCCCGTATGTTTTCATCTAGATAGAAAGCAGATGTAGTCGCACACGCCGTTTGGAGAGCTCGGCACTGCCTGCATGGGATGGTATACTGTGGTACATATTGGAAGTAAGGCCCGAGGATCCGTGGCACGAGTCCATAGCTCGCCTCTCGCCCGGACAATTATTTCGAGGATAGACTAGAGCGGCTGACATTATATCGGGCTCAAGATCTGATTGTGCTAAGCGGCAAGTATCATATGCGCCTATAAGCTGCTGTTGAGGTGCGGGGGCGTCCGGCAAGACGGGGCGGCTTGCGGTCGAGGAACGTCTGACGGATGAGAGCAACTTGGAAACGATTACATGGTTTGTGCTTCTTTGAGCACATTGGTATGCATACACATGTCTCACGCGTTGCCCACATATGTGAGCTTACTTGAGAATGTCTCGACGACGTCGTTCACTTCGCTGTTGTCCTTAACTGTTTCCTTTTTGCCGAGGTTAAACATGCCATCACCTTTTCTGCCACATTAACCATCTCAGCTCCGACATGTAGTAGGCGCTCTTTACGCATGATTGCTCAGCTTATTTATTTGATATCTCGCTCGCTCAAAGACTAAGAAGGTTCGATACTGATTACAGTCTAGTGATCGCCTCTTCTATTTGAACAGCGTCCAATCCATTCTCATGGAGAAGACTTAAGGCTTCCTTATCACGAGACAGAGAACTCATCAAACTGAGTAACATGGACAACCAATGTATTCCAACACGAGGGTTTTGCGATTGATATTGTCTAGGATTTTTTGCACAGGTCATAGGTTTTCGAAAGACTAGTCATCCGTTCAAGACAAGACAACCTCACCACTGCCACCATCCTTCCTGTCCTAACGACGTCTGCACTCTGAACCCATCCTCATGCGTTGCCGAATCGGATACCACCCGACAACGTTGCCATCTGCATCGTACCACGCTTTCGAACAAGCTCTCACGTCTACACAATCGACCCATACATCATTCTCCAAGGCGAGTGCTTTCGGAAGCTCCTTCTTTAGAAAGCCGGAAGAGTTACCATCATAGCTGGTAAGGCCGAAACTCTCTGGTTGTCTCCTCTCTATCTCGTCCGAAAAGCGGAGGGATTCACGGACGTGTGGGACTAATTGTGCGTCGGCCATAATGACGTCCCCAGACTCATCGATGCAGTAGGAGTCATGCACTATGCCGCTTCTGCATACGTATCTGTATGAGCAAACAACTGGGTCGATGTAGTTTTGTAGGCGCCAAGCTTTACATTGAAAGGTGTGCGTGAAGGCCCAAATGATAATTTCGGGCTGCGTCTGAATCGCGACTTCACAGACGCCTACCAGTTTGCCAATTTCTGTGCCAGGGATAGCCAAGGGCCATGTATGACAACCATTCTCAATTTCGCCTTGATTTTCTGGGTCCGTGATAAAAGGCCCATTGCACTAGTTGAGCCAGTGGTTCCTCGGGCGCCCATTTGTTGAGTGTGAAGATGCATCATGGACCTCAGATCTCTCGGCCTTTTGCTCCATGTGCGACAGCCGGATCATATCTGGTGGAACACTGTACAAAACAATACTGTCGTTATAAGTTACAACGACGCGAACGCCTTGGGACAAGTCGTTGGCTGCACTGTAGAGCCTAGGTACTGCGTTGCCTTCTGGCGATATGAACATAACCTTACGTAGAAGCTTCGTGGGTCCACCGAGAGGCGCATCACAGCCGAGGGCCAGTCTCCCACTGATCGGGTCGATGAACAAAACGTGGTACCCGTCACTTAGTGGAACAGCGCGATAGTGGTCGCAATTCGGTGACCCTGGGTTGCGGGATGCTGCCTCGAAACCGAAAGAGCCCCACAACGAGCTTACAGTCTGTAGGCCAAAGAATTTGCGGCGGATAACAGGTCGATCCTCGGGATGCGCAGCACTGGAGATGAGACGTAGCTTTTTGGCTGATTCAAGCCCAGGGCGTGGTGGAAGAAAATATAAATAGTCACCTGGCGAATGTTAGCGACCCGTTGCCAAGTAAGGCGTGGACACCGACTTGGTGCAGTAAGAGGGAACCAGCGACTCAGACTTTGGCCCGTGAGTGCATCTATCCAATGCAATTCGATACCTGCAGAACACCCAAAGGCAACACAGCGGCGCTGTGGGCAGATAGCGACACTACGTGGTGGATCGTCCTCGGAGCATAGATGGCGATAGATTGTCGAGGTTCCGTTCTCAATCGGAATACCATTTGCGCACGACTCCGGTGGAAGATTTGCCTTGGCTGACTCAATCTGGGAAGGATCACGTGAGTCTAGTTGCAAGTTCTACGTGCAGTTGATAGAGTGTTCGTCATAGGTTCGATGGTCGTCAATACCTTGAAGGTTTACGTCCTCATTGTTCGAGCGTACAGCAATAGCATCGAAAGTCGTAGCATCCCGCTCTTGGATGTATGCATGATCATAGCGATCTCGCAGCAAGTTACGTTCCTCAGAAACCACACCTTCCTTCGGTAGACTGGCATGGTTGGTCTGGGTTGATGCTTTGGCTGCAATGCCTGATCGCTGTCCATCATCCTCGGCGTAAATCTCGACAGGACTTCCATCGTGGAAGCGTCCGTACTGGAGTTCGCATACCAATCCCATCCTGCCTTCCAAGAGCGCAGCGATAGCGTGTCGGCCAGAAGAGACATCCATGCTCATCCCGAGAACTCTTCTTGGGCATAAAACGCTAGTAGCAGGTACTGGAACTTTGTTCTCAAGATTGTAGATGTAGACAACGGTTTCCCGTGCTACGCATAGGTATCGGCTGCAGAGACTTGTTGCGAAGACCAGACCACTGGCATAGCCATTGGCTAGCTCTGAAAAGTCAATGTTGGAGTTTTCTACAATGGCGGCTCGCGTATCTAGTCCATTTCCAGTCCAACCAGACGTCAAAGCGCACTGTCGAGATAGGTAACGGCTTAGTAACCACTCCTCGCACCGCGGAATGGATGAGTCGGGAAGAGAAGCTATAGCATTTTCGGCGCCACTCAGCCAGCCACCTCGACTCAGCATCGCCCTCAACAAGGCCTTGTCAAGGCTTGGCCGCATCCAAGCTCGACATGTATGGCGCGCAGCGTTGAAGTCTTTTGGATGGAGATAGTCGTACATGTGTTGCACGATTTCGACAGGTAGTTGATATGCTTTGGGATATCTTGGTGGTGCAGCGACGCTCAAGGCAAAATACCATGCACGGCTTGTCAGCCTTAATGCTTTCCATTCCGATGTCTCCAGATAGGGCGAGACAAGAGTAGCAAATGTTACCACTGGCGAGATTGTCGCGTGACTCAGGACACGAGGATCCTCGTACACAAAATGACCTTGTGTATCATTACCAATCGGAGAGTCCCAGTCTTGTTCGGGCTCTCCAAGTAATGGGCTTTTCTCTTCTTCAATTGGTGTGTCAATGCTAAGTAAGACGGCAGATACAGTGCGAGTGATGCCTTGGTCGACACTAGGCTCTAGGATGGCGTCATCAAGCACGTCGGTATCGTCCAGTATGGAGAAAGAAGAAGTTCGTGCTTTTCGTAACAGTTCAATATCGCTGCTGGTCTCCGCCAGGCTTGGAAGGCGAGACATTGAGTCACTGTAAGATCCAACTGATCGGAGGCTTGGTCCACTGAAAAAGAAAGTGGCCGGTGAGACCATATCCAAACTGGGTACTGATTCACACAAGGAAGATCCCGGTCTAGATGCAGAGCTGGATGTCCTGGACCTCGCCTCTGGGCTGATTGTAGTTATGTCGCGGTCATGGGCAGTGCCGAAAAACGATGATATGTATCTGTGGAAGGCAACTCGTGGCCTTGATTGAAGCTTCGATGTGAGTGCGACACTAGAACGATCAGCTTTGATGGCACCGTGTGAAACTTTGCGGATGTAAGTGCGACTTCGTGATGGCCGAGGAATAACGTGTCGGAGAACTTCTGAGCGTCTAGGCGACTGTTGAACGTTGATGGCATCGTGGGCTGAGGGAGCTTGTTGCAAATCTGTGCTTGGATCACTTGGTCCAGCAAGTAGTGGAAACGTGATTGCGTGCTCCAGCATGTCATACATTGCTTCGTTGCAGAGCCGGGACGGGCTGAGGGCGAGTCCTCGTGTGGTTGGCGAATCTATATACGAACACACCTGAAGAGGCTCAAGGTTAAGGGCAGGAAGTGCTGGATCGGATTTGGTTCCGGCTACCCCGCGCGATAGGTATATCTGGGAAGACGTGATCGTAGCACCCCCAATACGGAGATGCACCGTGGGCACAAGCAATATTGCTAGCGAAGAGGTCAGAAGGGCAGGAGGCTAAATGTATAGTTGCGTAAGAAGATATGGACTTGTTTGATGGTTATCCGAAAGAATGGTTGACCTGGGAATACAGGCCCAATCTGTGAAGGGTGGATGATCATGTTGTGTGAAGGGAGTTCGCAAAACGAGCTTATGACGGAATTCATTACGTAGATGGGTATCAACAAAACACAAACAGGGAAGAGCGATGCGTGATACAGGAAGGTAGGAGTGCAAAATGTGTACAATGAAATGCATCATAAGCGTTGTGCTGAGGAAAGCGCATGGGGCTACTCCCAAGCGCTGCTGTTATCAATTTCTGAGCCACTCGACCCATTCACAGGTCTGGCCCGTTTGTGGAGGAGCCAGGCATCGTCCAAACTAGAAAACAGTCAGTTTTTTTTGCTGTCATATTGGATTAAAGGTGACGTACGGCATAATCATACTCGGGTTTTCAAATCGCATACCGCGTTCGCGAGCTTCGTCCAGAGTAAGCCGGCCCGTGGTCCTTCGCCACTGTTGCTCGCCGGCGACAGATTCTTCTTGAACACCGCGTCCAATGTCGGATTGCTCGGGATTCCGCAGGCTTCTGAGAGCAATGAATTTCATCAATGGTCGGTAGGTGCGTGCGAACATGAACAAGAACCAGAGAGTGCCGATGACCAACGGCGCGACGAGAACAGCACGCTTGAATGCCTTCTTGAGGGCTAGTTGGCCGGCAACAGTAATCTGGAAGAGTACGACGCCTATAATGACGCGGTCGCACATCATTGTCCAACCCCTTCCAGTGGAGTGTTGGCGATGCTCCATAGCATAGAGCAACTGGTACTTGTGCACGAAGTGGCCAATCATGAAGTAGGCCAAACCAGTGAGCAAGACCTGCCATGAGTCTTTCAACACACTATAGACCATGCAGATGATGAATATGAGAATGGTCTGTGGAAGGAAGAACCCATAGCTGAAAACCGGAGGTTGGACTAGTTCGGCGTAATCTCGAGGTGTTTTGGCACCAATCAGGTAGATTGGATATAGAGTAAGAGCACCAAATTCCAAAAGCCTAAATGGGAATAACCCGAAGCCTTGTAGGATGATGAAGTTGGTGTAGAAACCCAGCAAATTTGATAGTGATGTCGCCAAAGCGTACGCAATCTCCGTGGCGCTGGTGAGCCTCTCAGCAAAGCGCTCAAGCATAGCCAGGAAGCCCGAGGCAGTGCCTAGTATGGTAAAGAGGATGAAGAAGTTGAAGAAGGTGAAGAAGAAGTTCTTCGAGATGACCGACAGTTCAACATCGCCCTGCGAAATCATACCTTGCTTGTTTGCAAGCCCTAGCCATTGTTAGCGTCGCGGGTTATTTCCGTATAAAAGCAATAAACTCACAATCGTAGAGAAAAGGTACAAGTACGTTGATAAGGGTGAGTGACAACGTCGGCAGTTGAGTGTTGACAAGCGATTCCAAGAGCTTATGATCGTCTAGTATCGTTGCCAGTCTGGGAAAGACCTCATGAATAGAGCAAGTGTTCAAAGCACCCGCTATGGGCACTAAAAGCACAGTCCAGAAGACGCTGAGTATGCCAATGATGACAGTAATAGTCCAGGCCCGATAAACCCGCTGAGAGCGAGATAAGTATGTGTTTGCCCAAACCACGTCCGAAGGCGATGGACTGTTTTTTGCTAGGAGTTGTAGTGGTGACGGGTCGAGGACAGCTTGGATGGCCATCTGCGCGCTCGCAACGCTGTCCATGGTCACAAATGCCAAGGGAGTTGGTTCAAAATCCTTTTTACGCAGCGACCGGATCTCATCATCGATTCTCCGTAGCTTCTCTTCGTAATAATCGATGGCATCCACTCTCCGGTATCTCAGTTTGAAGCGGCCGTACCAAATCTTGACTCTTGGCCGCGGTCTAGCATACGGAGTGATGAAGTCTGAATCTCGATCTGCATCGCTCAAGAAATGGCTTGTTTCGCTGTCGCCGTTGGCGTTGGCGTTGGTAAGCTCTGGTGGACGTGGTTGGACCACCGGAAGAGTCTCTAGGCTTCGTTCCACCCTTCGGCTTCCAAGATGAACAGTCCACGCTTCCTCCAATTTTCGCAGCATAGCTTGTCTTTCGATGACCTTGTTGTCTAGCTCCTTCCAATTTTTGCACAGCGTTACGCTCTCTACCTTTCCGATGCCGAGGTCCATGATAAAATCTTTGATCTTGTCTTCAGACCGGAGCTCGACCGGAATGCCTGACAATTTGATGGTGCGATCGGTTATGGTTGTTTGGCTGCCCAGATAGGCCTGCCGAATATCGATGATCCTCCTCGTTTCGGAGACGATGAGATATAGTATGAGAGCGGTGAAGGTGTATGCAAAGACGAGGTACATCCACAGGTAGTCGGTGTAGCGTTCGTATTCGGCAGCAAAGGTGGTAAAGTTGGAGCGGACTTGGATGCGGTCGAGGGCCGGGTCGTCGTGAATGGGGGACTTCTTTCCCTCCTTGTCCTGGTGTGTATCATGCACCGGCTTGATGACGGCCAGGGCAAAGAAGAGGGTGACGAGCAGGAACTTGATGGCCATCTTGAAAAATGCCAGGTACACGTAGGCATCGAGGCCGGCCGAGGCCAGCACCTGTTCGTCGGTGATCTTCCATAGTGGTATGATCCAGCCGAAAAAGCTATCGGGGAGCTCGGGAAGCGATGTCGCAAGGTCGTTCTGCTTCTTGCGTGCCGCATAGAGCCCCTTCCATCGTGGGCGGAGGAACTAGAGCAGTCAGTGAGCATGTATGCAGTCTGTCGAGCCTGGGAGAACGTACGCAAAAGGTCAAGAAGGCGAACAGGCCGAGAGAGAACGATAGGTAGATTTGGAGGCGGACATCGCGTGGCCGCGAGGTGCCCCAGATGTCGTCACTACCATCCTTGCAGGTACTGTTTTTAGGCTCCAACATTGCAAAGATAGGTCTCGTGTCGCCATAAACGACGTTATTTCGTGTGAAACGGTGAAGGAATGCTGGGTACGGGGTTGGCGATGTCATAGTGCGCTAGCCGCCCATGCCAGCACATGGCTGCAGACTGCACGCCTCAGCCGTCGCTTATCGCTTATCGCTGGTGCTCAACACCTCGACATGCCCACACAAGCCGACTCACAGCCGACTGCCACCATGGACGGCGCTCTCGGTCAACGCGCCTCACACTTGAATCAGGCCCAATTAATATAAAAGTGTTAGCTTGCACGTGAGCACAGCATCTAGCAGGGGACGACTTTCGGCAAAGATGCCGCGTGTATTGACGGGCTATTGCTAAAAGCCGCAACCCCTCATGAAGAGGGATGGTGACCAAATACCTCCGCACCGGAGACACTACACCGGCACAGTTACTCTTGCGGCCCTTTTCGCGGAAGACGGAAAATAGCGCACAAAGAAGGGTGAGTCCAGCTTCCTCGTCCTGGACCGCCCGTGTTCCGCATCCAAGCCAAAGAGAAGTGAAGACCGGAAGGGGGACTGGAAGGCATGGCAAGACTCACATCTGGAATCACAAGATACAGCCTCATCGTCGCAGCGAGTCAGTACCGGCAATACAGTCCTGGCAGCCCGACTCATCATCTGCTCTTCTCACAATGGGAAGGCTGCACGCTTGCTGGGAAAAGGCACGTGACAATAGCCTCATACTGAAGTACATGTAATGGCGTGCTGCGCTTGATCGGCCTAGGCGGTCCCAGCGTGTTTAAGTGAGGCTTTGAATCTTGCGCAATCAGCTCGCAGGCCTGCCATGCTGGCTCGTGTAGATGCATTCATGACGAGGACGTGAAACGGGAATCACAGCAACTGGGCAGGGCGCATGAACGCGCACGACAAGCATTCCCGACTTCCTTGGCAAGAAGCTTAGCAGCGATCGCTGCCGGGCCGTTGAGCGAGCTGGCCACGGGGCTTGCCCTCGCTGACAGCTTGATGGCTCCTCGTTGTTGCATCAGCTGTTTCGCTCGCTTCACAGTGCCCGATTTCACCAAGTCTTTGTTTCCAGAGGCCCCAATCGCAAGCCTGAGACGGCGTCGGCGCAAGACCAAGTCGCCGTCGGTGGGCTAGTTATTGGGCGATAGTAGGTGGTGGAACAGGCATGTAAGCCGCACAACCATAGCCCAAATACCGGGTATCCGCAAATGAAGTGCACGCGTACGGCGTTGCGCGGGTAGTCGTCTTTTTGCTGTCCTGACTCCCTCATAGCTGGCGACCACCCCGATCCGTGTTGTCCTATTTCTTCCGCATGCAATCATCACCCCCTTCTCTCCCTCCAAGTACCTTCGGGGGCAGACAACACCACACGGCTGTATACACCAGACAACCCCCACATCAACACCTCCGGTTGCGCCGGGATCAGACCTTGTGTTTCTTCGACGACTTGGCAGCCAAGATCCAGTGCGGCTCTTGAACAAGCCTTCAACGTGACCCAAGCGGTACGTGACTGACGATCCCCCCATGCCATGCATGCTCCACTCCACTCCGCATCTCTTTCTCATCTGTAGTCTGCTGCTGTATACAAGTACTGTACATCCGACGTCGTGGCTTCCGAGTCGCGCCGGCCGGAATCATTGCTCCACGGCTCTCTATACCCACGCTAAGGGAGCACTGCCACCGTCATCACCGTTGCTCCCCGCCTTGGAGCCGCGAGACGTGCCCATGCTATTGCCACTACTGCGCACCTTGCCATCCGCGATGCTGACCAGAGTCTCGCGCCATCTAGTTGCCTTGAATCGACGACGTCTGCCTCCGCTTCCCCGACCCCTAGTTCATCTGAGACAGTTGCGCGTCGCCGTTGCTTGCGACGGCCCTGAAGCGACGGCCCAACAGCCAGCGACAACACCACCAGTCCAGCACCACAGGCCCTTCACCTAACCGCCCTCATCCGCTACTGCCGCCACGCCCGCCGCCACGCCCCATTCCCCAGCATCCTCCTGTCGACGTCGACGCATTTTCGGCCTGTCGCGCTCACTTTCTGGTCCGTCGTCTACAACATCCGTCCGCCACATTTGCAGCATTAGTCGGCTCCACCACCGTCCGCCAGCTTGTCTGCAGAGGCGCGTGGGTGCGCTGCGAAGACCACATAACCCGCGGCCGGCCGCATCATGCGCGCGATACACGGAGTATGACTTCCAGCCAGATACGCCCATCTCCCAGTCCGTCCTCTCCCCCCGTGTCGAGCCGGTCGTTTCTATCGCGCTTGAAATCACCCCTGTCTTCCAAGTCCCGAAACTACACCGATTTCTACATCCAGCCCGACGACCCGCACCGCCAGTATGCGCCTGGAGACATAATCAGCGGAACCGTCATTATCAAGATTGTCAAGCCGCTGCGCATTACCCACCTGGCTGTTTGCCTACATGGCTATGCCCAGGTCTTCAAGAACCCGAATACGCCCGGCGACGCCTACAAGAACTACTGCGCAACTACCGGATCCGCCAAGGTAAAGAAGGCGGGCAGCTACTTTGGCAATGGCTTTGTTTCGCTGTTCGAGGACGAGGTAGTGCTCTGCGGAGAAGGGCGGCTCGCCGAAGGCGTGTACCACTTTAATTTCTAACTTGAATTTCCCTCCAAAGGCTTGCCCAGTAGCATCGATGTAGGTCATGTGCTCACCCTGCCACGGACGCACTTGCTGACGACGAATGCAGTTTGAGCGCGGGACCATCTCCTATATGCTCAATGCCACGTTGACCCGACCCACTACAATGTCGCCGACGGCTTCGTGCGATACCAAGGTTTACCTTACAGACACGGTTGACATCGCACCTGTGCCACCGTTGAAGCCCCGGGTGATATCTCTAGAACCCATCTCTAGGCGAGCGCGTGCCAGATCGCGCAAACGTGCGCCTGAGAAAGCGCTACAGATACCCCCAGGCTCGGAACCCCCGCCAACAGGGTCGGCGGTAGAACCAGGCAGTACCATTGATGAAAATGAGGGCCCGCGGAGTCCGTCGCCTAGCGATGTAAGCTACGAAAGTCAACGAAGCAGTGGGAATGCTTCTGGGACCGAATATGGTGTTCGCTCCATTCACACAACCATAGATGGAACGGCCTCGCAGAATGCAAGTCGAACAATGCTCAAAGGAAAGACCATCACAGCCACAATTGACGTACTCAAACCCGCCTTCCTCAGAGGCGATCAAATACCGATCAAGGTCACTGTAAATCACACCAAGCACATTCGGAGCTTGAAAGGCATCATCATCACATTGTACCGTCAGGCTAGAGTCGACATGCACCCTGCACTCCCCGTAGTGCCCAATAGTAAAGGCGCGAAAACAAAGTCGGAGGACTACTACCCAAAATCAAGGACCGGCCTAGGGGGCTTGTCGCTATCTTCGGCCGGCTCGTCTCATTTGTTCCGGAAGGATCTGTGTCAATCATTTGCACCGCTTTTCGTTGACCCCCGGACACTCACGGCCGAGGTCAAGTGTGCGGTCCGCGTTCCCGACGAGGCTTTCCCAACGATAGCAAATGTTCCCGGCGCGATGATATCGTTCAAATACTATGTCGAAGTCGTTATTGATATACAAGGCAAGCTGACCGGGCTCGACCGAATGGTAGCGAATGCTGGCCTTTTCAATCTACCCTCCGCTGGAGGCAACTCCCCCATGGCTGGCGAGGATGCTACAGGCAGCATGTTTTCAACCTGGGCTGGCAATTTTGTGGATACCGACCAAATCCGTCGTGAGAAGGGTATTGTCACTGCTTTATTTGAAGTAGTTATTGGTACGAAAGATAGTGAGAGGAATGGGAAGAGAAAGCAGACGCAAGAGCAGCCAGCCCACAACAGCGGCGGCCTACATGAATACCCATATGGGGAAATGGACCCAAATGGCGAGTATGCTTACGACCCTTACTACTACAACCACCAAGACGAGAACGGGCAGTACTATGATTACAACTACGACGCGGCATTCTGGGATGTTCCTGGGTATGAGCAACACAGCACGGGGGGTGCCACTTCCTTTGCAGTGCCCGCAGGTGTGGCTGAGGAGGAGCAAGGAATGTCTGAAAAAGAACGTTTACGACGAGCAGAAGAGCGCTTACTACCCTCCCAACCACCAGATACTGCAGGGCCATCCACCACCTCAGGCGCTATTCAACGTGGTATGCCGGCTTCAGCGCCCCTGCTGCCAGAAGAGGACGATGTAAACCTTCCCTACGTCGCAGCTTCGTCATCGTCATCAAACCCAGCGCATCCCCCACCACCATTCTGTGCCACTACGTTACCCCTATCTTCAAGCACGCCAACAGCACCGCCATTACAACGCCGTGCTACAGGTTCCGGTACCGACGAAGTAATGGCTCCTGAAAGTGGATCCTTGCACACAGTACATGCAGATCGCCAAAGAACACCTGTGGATGGAAATGCAAACGGACCTGTTAAACCACTGCCTCCACTGCCTCCAGCAGGCCTTACTGAGGCTCGAGGCGTTGCACCAGAGTATGTAGTTTCGTCATCATCATATGTGGCGCCCACAGACGACAAGCAAGAGTTACAAAGGCGCAGACTAGAAATGGAAAGGAGCGCGCCACCAACAGAGCCAGAAGAAGAGGGTGACTCGTCGTATGCCCCTTCAGCACCGCCTCTCAACAGACTACACAGTTCACATCTGGCGCCTTCGGCACCCATTCTCGATGACGAAGAGGAGGATTTAGTGGAGACTATGCGGCGGGGTCGTGATACGGCAGACGCAAGCAAGAGGCAAAGCGAAGCCTTGCCAGAGTATCAGAGGTGAAGGCGCACGATCACGGGCATTTGATTGGGGGAGTTTCCGCACATTGCATCAGCATGGATTGGAGTATATTTGCTGTGTGTCACAGCCATTGAGAGCACTTTGGCGTGATATATGTTTACTTTATGATACCTGGAATGAATTTATAATACTTTGGTCCTGATAAAATGGCGTTTGTTCCATGTTTCGTCTGTGTGGTTGTTGTTTTTTTGTACAGCGCGTTGGAGATGGGTCGAAGTGCTCGGCCTTCCTTGCCCCCACATAGATGCGGACGGCCGCCAAGATTCCGGGCCAAGGCGCATCCACAAATTTTGGGCCTGGGTATCTGTAGACTCGCGCATTCCCTCCAACAACGATCCGATTATTCAGTCAGGCCAACAGTTCACAATGGGTCTTGCAGCGCCGAAAAAGTATGCAGCGCCATCTTTTGTTTGCATCTTTACCGCGATGCTAACGCTCTGCCAGCCGAACGAAGATTTCCAATGACCCGCAAAACACGACCTGGGCAAACAATACCTCGCGCTTCGGGCATCGCATCTTAAGCTCGCAAGGATGGCAACCTGGAGACTCTTTGGGTGCGAAAGATGCCTCCCACGCTGCTCATTACACGGCCGCGTCGCAGTCGCATATCCGAGTCTTCCTCAAAGATGATAATCTGGGCTTGGGCGCAAAGCGAGGGAGTGAGCGAGCGGAGAACTTTGGGCTAGCGGGGCTGGAGAGCATTCTTGGGCGGCTGAATGGTAAGGAGGCCGAGGTCAAGAAGGAAGAGGAAAGGCTTGAGGAGATTGAAAAGAGGGCTTTTGTGTACCGGAAATACGGCATGATGAACTTTGTCAGCGGCGGGTTCTTGGTGGGCGACAAGATCACGAAGAAGTCGGATGTAAAGAAGGAGGTCGAGATCAAGACGGAGATCAAGTCGGAGCCGGAAAGTGAGGATGGTGCGGTGGACAAGAAGAGCAAAAAGAGGAAACACGAGGAGCGCGCTGAAGACGAGCCGAAGCTGAAGCGCAAGAAGAAGAGTATTGACCTGCGCGACGAGTCCAAGGCTGTAAAGAAAGATGGAAAGTCGAAAAAGGACAAGAAGGAGAAGTCCGGAAAGTCCAGACGATCGTCTTCGGCCGACTCGGAAGCCTCTAGCAACGATGCTACCGCTCGACAACCGCTGACAGACAAGGCACAACGGAAGGCAGAGAAGAGGGCACGCAAGGAGGAGAAACGGGCGAAGAAGGCACTCAGGAAGGCAGCGAAGAAAGCTGCAAAGTCAAAGGACAACTCAGACGACTCCAGCTCAGAGGGCTCAGCAGAAGAGGATGCATCAACAACAATCTCAACGGTTCCAGTGGCTGCTACGCCAGCTCTCGGCTCTGCTGGATTGGTGTACAACCCGAGGGGAATGCATGCGGTTAGAGCAAAGTGGATCCGCCAGAAAAAGGCTGCTACCATGGATGCGCAAGCCATGAAAGAGGCAAGTCTTGTTTTCCCTTGCTATATCAATTTCTCTGCTAACACGATGGCAGATTTTTATGATAAAAACACCGTCATAGGCTTGATTGGTGGTTGAGTGGTACCTGCATAGCGAGGCGTTTTCTTATTCTGCGGCTGTTACAGGCACCCGGGCTAGATATTGTGTCGAGGTAGTTTCAGAATCAGCAATCCGAAGACAGTTGATGCAATGCAGAGATTCGGGCCTACACGACTTACAGAAGACGTAACATTGGGGGCTGCCTGATACTGACCAGGGTTGCGAGGAACATGGTGACATGCAAATATCGTTGCAGTATCATACGGCAGTATTTTACCTGGGAGGGCAAGTAAGCGCTGACAGTCGGAGCCGGACGAGCCGGACGAGGAGGACGAGGAGACAGACGCCTGCCATGGTCTGTGTTGGTGGCATGCAAGAACAGATAGGACTTTGATTCGAGGCATCTTTCTCCTCACCGGAGCAGCAGTGCTGACAACGGCATTAAGTAGCTGTGCGTCACAAGGGTGATGCAGCAACAAGGTGGGGGGTGGGCTTAGTACTGTTCATGGATTACGCGTCAACAGACATTTCACGACGGCTGACGAGACATGTGTGGCAAGCCAAATAGGGCGGG
>Ga0265798_10003315_pt1 | contig 22961 bp, 19 predicted proteins | sample P3T30metagenome_FD_192430 | JGI IMG/M metagenome (GOLD analysis project Ga0265798, IMG submission 192430) | Plant litter microbial communities from East Loma Ridge, Irvine, California - P3 T30 | ecosystem: Environmental > Terrestrial > Plant litter > Unclassified | place: USA: California... | reverse complement strand
AAAAAAAAAAAAGGAAGGTTCCATTTGTTGGTATGATGGGTTGAGCTGTAAACTCAATAGCTAGTGGCTGTCGAAGGTTCAATTCCTTTTCTTCCTATAAACTTAAATATATTAATAGAAAAATACATACCAGCCTTTATAGCTCAACGGTAGAGCGGTATACTGTTAATATTCTGATAGATGTTCAATTCATCTTAAGGGCTCAACCTTTCTATATAGTACAGAAAAGTTTGAGGTAAATGTAAACTCTTATTGCATTTTTCAAAGCGTGCTAACTCAATGGTTAGAGTATTGTGCTACGGACGCAAAGGTTGTAAGTTCAAATCCTACGCACGTTATTAATTAAGTTTTAGTACAACGAAAACTATAAAGGGATGTGTAGTAGAAGGTTCTACATTTTGATTGCAGATCGAAAATTTGGGGTTCAATTCCTCCATATCTCTTTGGTCAAAAATAAATAAATAAATTATTTAAGGTGTATTTAAATCTATTACTTATTAATTAAGCGATAAAAAAACTCTTATTAGCTTAATGGTAGAGCAGGATACTTCTAATATCTAGGTTCAAGTTCGAGTCTTGGATAAGAATATATATGGAAATATAGCCACATATTTGTAAAATGTTTTACATGCTTTTTTTATTTTAAGCAGAGCTTTGCGCTAAATGTAAAACTATTAATTTTTTTTTCTTTTATATAAAAATGACTAATTTATTTAATCTTTTCACTGTTACTTGTGACGCACCTAGACCATGAGGTATATATTTTCAAGACAGTGCCAGTCCTCAAATGGAAGCATTAGTAGAACTACACGATAATATCATGTTTTACCTTGTTATAATCTTATTTGGTGTTGCTTGAATACTTATTTCTATTATAAGAAATTATGTTATTAGCAAATCTCCAATAAGTAATAAATACCTTAATCATGGAACTCTTATAGAGTTAATATGAACTATTACTCCTGCCCTTATTTTAATTTTAATCGCATTTCCATCCTTTAAATTGTTATATCTAATGGACGAAGTTACAGACCCATCTTTAACTGTATTTGTTGAAGGACACCAATGATATTGAAGTTACCAATACCCCGATTTCCTTAATAATGATGACGAAGAATTAGAATTTGATTCTTACTTAGTACCAGAATCTGATTTAGAAGATGGAGGATTAAGAATGTTAGAAGTTGATAATAGAGTAATATTACCAGAATTAACTCACGTAAGATTTATTATTTCTTCTGGTGATGTTATACATTCTTACGCTTGTCCTGCTTTAGGTATAAAGTGTGATGCTTACCCTGGAAGACTTAATCAAATATCTGTTCTTGTTAATAGAGAAGGATCATTCTTTGGGCAATGTTCAGAAATATGTGGTATTTTACATAGTTCTATGCCTATTGTAATAGAATCTATTTCACTTGAAAAATTCCTTTCTTGATTACAAGAACAATAAAAAAAAACTTTATAAAAATTATTTATAAGAAAAAAATAACTATATAACTAAAAAGAGTCATTACTAATAGAGAGCTTAACTTAATGGTAAAGTATGTGACTTTTAATCATTGTAATATGAATTCGAATTCGAATTCAAATCTCATAGCTCTTATAGTGAAAAACACTTAAATAACAACATGTGATCTAATTTGATGGTTTAAATAAGACACAAAGAAAAGAAAAAAAATAAAAAAAAAAAGAAGAAAAAGAAATGTCTAAGCATTTTTTCTTATATTAAACCACTTTAATACTAACCAAACTATGATTATTAAAAATCTTATAAATACGACTTCAAATTTATACGAAGCTAATGTTTTTCACTTCAATTTAAATAGCACAAAAAAAACTATAACCCCTGAAATAAATTTAAATGGGGATAGTTCATTAAACACGAGATCCGATACTTTATATGCTGAAAGCACAGAAAGTAATGCAAACTGACAAGAGAGAAATTTTAACGTACAGGAGAGACAGATGAACGTACAGGAGAGACAGATGAACGTAAGAAAAAATAAAATATCTCTTTGATGAGAACGATGGTTTTTATCGAGTAATGCTAAAGACATAGGAACATTATACCTTATATTTTCACTATTTTCAGGTCTATTAGGAACAGCTTTTTCCGTATTAATTAGACTTGAGTTATCTGGCCCTGGTGTGCAATACATAGCAGACAACCAATTATATAACAGTATAATAACTGCACATGCAATACTTATGATTTTCTTTATGGTTATGCCTGCAATGATCGGAGGATTTGGTAACTTTTTACTTCCTTTATTAGTAGGGGGACCAGATATGGCATTTCCTAGACTTAATAACATAAGTTTCTGACTACTTCCACCTAGTTTAATCTTATTCCTATTTGCAGCAACCATAGAGAATGGAGCAGGGACAGGTTGAACATTATATCCACCACTATCAGGAATACAAAGTCACAGTGGACCAAGTGTAGATTTAGCCATATTTGCTTTACACTTATCAGGAATAAGTAGTTTACTTGGAGCTATGAATTTTATAACAACCATTTTAAATATGAGAAGCCCTGGTATAAGATTACATAAATTAGCTTTATTTGGTTGAGCAGTGGTAGTAACTGCTGTGCTATTATTGTTATCTTTACCTGTGTTAGCTGGTGCCATTACAATGGTATTGACAGACAGAAACTTCAACACATCTTTCTTTGAGGTAGCAGGAGGGGGAGATCCTATACTATACCAACATCTTTTCTGATTCTTTGGACATCCCGAAGTTTATATATTAATAATCCCAGGGTTCGGTATAATAAGTACAACTATATCGGCAAGTTCTAATAAATCTGTATTTGGGTACTTAGGTATGGTATATGCCATGATGTCTATAGGTGTGTTAGGATTTGTTGTTTGATCTCATCACATGTACTCAGTTGGATTAGACGTGGATACAAGAGCTTACTTCACAGCCGCAACATTAATTATAGCAGTCCCTACAGGAATAAAAATATTCAGTTGATTAGCTACTTGTTATGGTGGATCTCTTCAATTAACACCTTCTATGCTGTTCGCCTTAGGTTTTGTGTTTATGTTTACCATAGGAGGATTGAGTGGAGTAGTACTAGCTAATGCTTCACTTGATATTGCATTCCACGATAGAGTTTTGTTTGTTTGGTTTGTTTTATTTGGTATTTTTATATCAAGTTTGTTTAATGGCTCAACTAGGCTATCGCCTAATAATTTAAATATTAATTATAATAATAATAATAGTGGTAGTTACCCCAATGTAAGTAATGAATATGTAAAGATGTTTTGAGTTGGCTTAATGGATGGAGATGGTAGTATACAAGTAAACCATTGACGTGAGCAATATCTGCAGTACAGACTTGTTATTAAACTTTCTAATCTTAAATCTAATTATAATATGTTAATAGTAGTTGCAAAGGTATTAGGTGGAACAGTTAGAATAACAGGTAATGGCGAGGAGGTTTTATGGGTAGTTAATAATAAGCAAGAAGTGAAAAATATTATAAATATTTTTGATACTTACCCTCCTTTAACTTCAAGAACCATTTGTCAGCTTGCATTTTTAAAAACCTGTTTAAGTGAAACCTCAGTTCAAAACTATTTAATAAATAGAAAAGTTAAGTACGATAAACAGTTAACGATTATAAAATCTAATACTAATTTTAAGCGCGAAGCGTTACCTAGCTATTTTAAAGAATGATTATCAGGGTTTGTAGAAGCGGAAGGTTGTTTTTCAATTAGAAAGTCTAATAACCATTCGTTTTCAATAGGACAAAATGACGATATTTACTTAATACATGCTATTAAACAGTATTTTGAAGTAAATAATAAGGTTATAAACCCTTATGGTAAGTTCTTTTCTTTAGAGGTATATAAAAAAGAAGCATTATTAAAAATAATCACTCATTTCAGTAATTACCCTTTATTAGGTCAAAAGTCAGAATCATTAAACAAATTAAATAAGCAGCTTTCCAAGTAAGTGTCGTGTTGTCTTGCCACCATGAAAAGATTCATACCCTTTTCGGTAATATTTAATTAAATATTAATTATTGCTAACGGTGAAGCCTTATATGTTTTCTTAATGCGGAAAATATAACTCAAAAGTATAAGGTAATACCGTGGAAACCAAAGCTTATAACCTTATATTAATATAAAGTTGTCAGTTAGTAGGATCCGTAGAGACTAAACGTGGCAATCGAAAGTTTATTAAGTTAAATAATTAGATAAGTTATAGTCCGATCCATTGCGTGAGCAGTGCTGTATGAATTAATTACCAATTAATTAAAAATAAATTATTTGGAAGAAGATCAATGTTCTAAATTAGTGGGGTAAAAAAAAAAAAGCGTGTTTTATACACTATTGTGGAAAAAGCATAATATGAGTAAATGTATACAACTTCGACTTACTATGTTGTAGCACATTTCCACTACGTTTTAAGTATGGGTGCAGTGTTCGCATTATTTAGCGGTTGATATTTCTGAATACCAAAAATGTTAGGTTTGAACTACAACATTATGTTAGGTAAAGTACACTTCTGAATATTATTTATAGGTGTTAATGTAACTTTCTTCCCTCAACACTTTTTGGGACTACAAGGTATGCCTAGAAGAATAAGTGATTATCCTGACGCATTTGCAGGATGAAATCTAATAAGTAGTTTTGGTTCTATTATATCTGTTGTGGCTACATGATTATTTTTAAACATTGTTTACCTTCAATTAGTCGAAGGTAAAAGTGTTTCTAGATACCCATGATTGACTCCTCAATTTTACACAGATTTATTACAAAGCTTACTAAACAGATCATACACAAGTTTAGAATGAGCCCTTAATAGTCCCCCTAAACCTCATGCCTTTGTAAGTTTACCTCTTCAAAGTGGGTGTAGTTATATTATTTATAATTTTTAAAAAAAAAATTTTTTTTAGCAAACTCTTTTTATGTTTTATGGGTTCTTTATTACTATTGTGACCTATGAAAATTTTATTAAACTTATCAGGTATTGGGTTTTTATTTCCAGCTCTTGCTGCCGCCTACGCTATCATAGTTATGTGTGTAATAGCTTTTACGGAAGGTAAAGATTTGCCTAGCAAATTAACATTTATAGGTGGAGCCATGTATGCCATTGTTTTAGCACTAATAAGCCCTTACATATTTGCTACATTTAGTGACTTACAAGAAGTAATCGCGCTCCAGCTCTTTATTGGTTCCGTCCCCTCATTCAACGGAGGTTCTATTATAGCAAATTTATCTAGTTCTGCAGAAGGAACAGGAGTAACAGAAGGAACAGAAGGAGCTGGAAGAGCAGAAGAAGCAGGAAGAGCAGAAGGAACAGGAGGAGCTGGAGAAACTGGAGCTGGAGGAACTGGAGGACCACCAGGCTTATGAGTAGCTGGAGGAACCGGAGCTGGAGGAGCTGGAAGAGGTGGAAATGGAGGATTTGGTTTTATATATCCTTTATCAAGTAATACTACTTCTAGCTTAACTAACTCTAGACTCTTTTCTATGCATAGATGTGGTACGGGTGAGAATGGTCACAATTGATGTACACTTCCTCTAGACCAGGGAAATAGAGGAGTTAGGTGTGATTACGTTTTAAACTGAGATTCTCGTTCGGTAACACCATCATTAGATAATAACCCTGCGGGGCATACTATATCTCATGGTGGAAACTCTATGAACGTTTGTCATCATTGTCACACTGTGGCATGTAACAGATGTTATCATGGATTAAAAATCCATGCTAGAGGATCATAACCCTAGCGCATTTTTGCTGTCATAAAAATGCCCCTTGCTCAAAAGTAGCTTATTATAATTAATATAAAAAAAAATATGTTGTGGACTAATCGGTAAGTCATAAATTTTTGGTATTTACTATTGAGTGTTCGAATCACTCCAACATAAACTTAAAAACGCAATGCAATATATATGTAAATTAGATTGGGTAGTTTATATATATTAGCTATGATTAGAATAATAGAGACCTCTAAAAAAAAAAGGTGGATATAGCTCAATAGGTAGAGCAACTGTATGTGGCACAGTAGGTTCTCTGTTCAAATCAGGGTATCCTCCCTTATAATATGTTTTTATGTGATCTTTTTTATCGCCAGGATAGTTCAATTGGTTAGAACGTTAATTTCATGCATTAAGAATGAGGATTCAAATTCCTCTCCCGGCTAACAAGGTTTATCTTGTGTTTTAGTTCTTTCATTTGCTTTAACATTTTATTTATTTATATGTTATTTTTTTACTATCAGCTTGCTATATTAAACTTTTTTAACAACAAAACCCTATATATTTAGTTATAAGGGAACTGGGAACTGGGAACTGGGAACTGCAGTATTTTTCTTAAGTTTAACTCTCTAGAAAAAAAACTCTGTTCCCATAAATTTAGTAATAAGGGAACTGCAGTATTAATCTTAAGAAAAAATCTTTTAGGAAAAAAAAAAAAACTCTGTTCCCATTTTTATACATAAAACTTAACTCAGAACAATAAGAATTAGTTCTGGCTTAATTTTATTATTATAATAATTTAATTTATGTTATACACACCCACACTTATTTCTATACTAGAAGTTTTACTGGTAACTGTGCCTGTATTACTTACTGTTGCTTTTGTGACTGTAGCTGAAAGAAAAACCATGGCAAGCATGCAAAGAAGATTAGGTCCTAACGTAGTAGGATACTATGGTTTACTACAAGCATTTGCAGATGCTCTTAAGCTTTTATTGAAAGAATATGTTTCTCCTACACAGGCAAATCTTGTATTGTTCTTTCTAGGTCCTATAATAACTTTAATCTTCTCGTTATTAGGTTATGCTGTTATACCTTATGGTCCTGGATTGGCAATATGAGATTTTAATCTAGGTATCCTATATATGTTAGCTGTTTCTTCTCTAGCTACTTATGGTATCTTATTAGCAGGGTGATCAGCAAACTCTAAATATGCTTTTCTAGGTTCACTTAGAAGTACAGCACAATTAATAAGTTACGAATTAATACTAAGCTCAGCTATATTACTTGTTATATTGTTAACAGGAAGTTTAAATTTAACCGTTAACATAGAAGCTCAAAGATCTATATGATTTATAGTACCTCTTTTTCCTGTTTTTGTTATATTCTTTATAGGTTCTGTAGCAGAAACTAATAGGGCTCCTTTTGATTTAGCTGAGGCAGAATCTGAATTAGTTAGTGGATTTATGACAGAACATGCTGCAGTAATATTTGTGTTTTTTTTCTTAGCCGAATATGCAAGTATTGTGCTTATGTGTATATTAACTACTATTCTTTTTTTAGGTGGTTACTTGCTAAACTTCTCATTGTTAGTTCATATACTACAAGAAATTGATTATGACCGTTCAATTATGAACAGTTTAGAATTTTTATCTAGTCCATTAATAGAAGGAATGATATCGGGTTTAACTTTAGGGCTTAAGTCATGTGTTATGGTCTTTGTTTTCATATGAGTAAGAGCTTCTTTTCCTAGAATACGTTTTGATCAACTAATGTCATTTTCATGAACTATTTTACTGCCAGTTGTTATAGCTTTCATAGTTATACTACCTTGTATTATGTACAGTTTCGACATTATACCTAGCAACATTACTTTATTTTAATGTGTAAAAAAAAAAATAAATTTTTACATTAATATATTTACATTAGTAGATCCACACAACTAGCTATTTAATGATGAGATAAATACGGTTTATGCTATTGTTAAGGAAAGTATTAATACATAAAGACGTCATGAACCACGTGCCGTTGAAACGGCTGCTATTCAAGATAAGAATGTAAATTTGTACTTTTTATTATTGCACTTGTAGTTAATATGAGTGGCCAAACTCCAAGTGATACGCTTACTTTTATGTAGGTATGTTTGTATTATATTATATTAGTGATATATTGTGGTATAGATTTTCTAATACCTTTAAGAGAATTACATATCATTACGACTAAGAGAGCTTAACTTAACGGTAAAGTATGTGACTTTTAATCATTCCAATGTGAGTTCAAATCTCATAGCTCTTATAGTGAAAAACACTTAAATAACAACATGTGATCTAATTTGATGGTTTAAATAAGACACAAAGAATAAAAAATAAAAAAAAAAAAAGAAGAAAAAGAAGAAAAAGAAATGTCTAAGCATTTTTTCTTATATTAAACCACTTTAATTTACAACTATCATTATGAATAATCTTATAAATCAAATCAGGAATTTAAACATTCAAAGAATAATTACAATAGGACAGTATGCTTTTACTACTGTGGGAATTCCTATATTAGTTTATATTCTTTTTAAAGGAATACTATTAGGCCAAGCCAATTTGTTGAGGCTACATATCTTAGTCCCTTTTATCTCAGCAATTTCTGCTTGTTTAGTGCATGCCATAAGAATGTTACATTTAGGTAAAAAAATTGAACAAGCTCCATTATTAGTTTTTTCTTTATCTTTTATTACGTCTGTTTTATTATTAGGGTTAAAACTTATATATTTTTCGGATTATAACTTAGCTAATTATGATTGAATTTGATTCTTTTCTGTACTTTTTGCGGAATGAATCTCTTTCGAAATACAACTTGGTACATTTAAAGCTAACATACTTTGTATGGATAAGGCAAATAGTGGGAGCTCGGCAAATAGTGGGATTACCCCTGGAAAAGTAAATAGTGGTAACAGTAGTGCAGGCCAGAGCAACTCAAAACCTGAACTGTATAATTTTGGAATCGTTTGTATACGTATTACTGAATTGTTGTCAGAAATGAGAAGTCTTAACAAACAGTTAGACGGATTTATTAACAATATGGTTAACTTAAAATCAGTTAACGATATAAGATATTTAGAGGAAGATAATAATTTATCTTTGGATATACCTTCGACTATGCCCCCTGAGAAATATTCAGAATTGACTAAAAAAGTGGGGATATTAGACAGCTTATTTACTCGTCAATGTGAAGCGTTCGAACAAAAGTCTGCTCTTATTTCAGCCTTACGAGAAGAAGGGACTAAAGAAGGCTATACTAACAGTAAAGTTATGGCTAGACAGTGAGCATCCCACATTGAGAGAAATCAGCAAATAAAAAACAGGTTTAATGCATTACTTGAAAAAGAATAGTCATATTGTTAAAAGAAAGTACCACTTTTTTCTAAAAAAAAAAAGTAAAAAGTGATTACATTCTCTATAGTATAACTAGTTCTTACAGCTGTTAATTGAGGAAGAAAATTATATTTATCTATGCTACACCTATATCTTTTAAATGAAACATACACTAATGGTTCTAGTGATAGTCTATTAATCTTTGTTTCATTAGCATCCATTTTATGTGGTGTTTTTGTTATTGTGAACAAGAATCCTATAGTATCCGTACTCTTCTTAATAGGGTTGTTTTTTAACATAGCTAGCTATTTAATGCTTCTAGGTATAAACTTTATAGGTTTATCCTATTTATTGGTTTATGTAGGAGCGGTATCTATTTTATTTTTATTTATATTAATGTTGATTAATGTAAGAATATCTGAACTTACAACCGATAACAGTAATAGTATACCATTAGCTATAATGACAGGGATATTTTTTTGTGTTACATTATATAAACTTTTACCTTCTAAAAGCGGTTCTGGTTTAACACAAAGCGCTCAAAATGTATACTCCAACTTTAGTGTTAGTAACGCATATTACCATAGTTCCTATAGTCCTATGAGTATTAAAGACATAAGTGCTTTAATCTCAGATAATAATTATATATCATTTGTAAGTTCTCATATCTGAGACGGAGGGTTATCTGAAACATCTCATATTACAAGTATTGGTAACATTATATACACTAGTTACCCATTATGACTAATAATAACTTCCATTATTTTATTGTTAGCCATGGTAGGGGCAATCGTAATAACAATTAGACAGAATTCTTTATAATCAAAACAAATGACATATGCACTGAAATACACACCTATATACGCTTTATTTGTAAAAAAAAAAAAAAAGTGATTACATTCTCTATAGTATAACTAGTTCTTACAGCTGTTAATTGAGGAAGAAAATTATATTTATCTATGCTACACCTATATCTTTTAAATGAAACATACACTAACGGTTTAAAAAGTTACATTAACTATTTTAAACGCTTAGGTGCAAACATTATAGGTTTGTACCACTTATTTGGTTTAATAGCCACCACTTTTTTTTTATTTTATGCAGCCACATCATTAGCATATAATGCTAATTACAGTATATTAACTTACTTTTTAACGCACCCGGATCTATCTATTTTTCTGTGGTTAAAATTATTTTTACTTTCAGGGTGTTTAATACTCTTGCTTTATTTTTTTAGATACTTATGTTAAAAATAATTATCCTATAGTATATCTTTTTATTATTTCCATTCTAGGATTAGTTATTATTTATACCCTATTTGATTTTTTAACTAAAGATCTGACTAATTTATTTTCTCTATTAAAGATATTTAAAGATTATTTCTGTTCTGTATTAAAAATGTTTAAAGATTATATCATTTGGATATCAGGTTCTAGAGGTTCAACCAATTATTCTTGTGATACAAAAGGGCACTCTAGTGGTAGTTCCAATAACAACAATAATAATAATAATAATAATAATCATAATAATGATAATAGTTATTATAGACAAAGACCTAGAAATGAACAAGAGAAGAAAGATAAAATTTTAATTAAAAGGACTTTGGATTCTTTAGAAAAAGCCAGGGGCTGATTTATACGGTTTAACGAACGTGAAGAATACAGCGAGTCCACTAGAGAAAAGTGGAATAAATGAGTAGGTGAACAAATTCCTTTATCTTATAAAAGGGAATACGAGGACCCTAACTCTAACTCTAACTCTAACTCTAACTCTAACTCTAACTCTAAAAAAAAATAAAATACTCACCACTTATTCTTCTAGGAAATGCTGGAACACCTTTAAGTTAAGGAAACGTCAGCATAAGTGTTTTTACATTTATCTTTTCATATCTAGGTATCTTACATTAAAACTAATTGTAAAAAAGATTTATTTAACACTATAAATTATGCAAATAAGTATAATGTCACAATTCAATTTACCCTAACTAGTATAAATTGAAAAAAAACTAAACAGAAAAATTAAATATTCGATTTTAACAAACCAATGTTACTTATATCACTACTACTGATACCTTTGATAGGTGTCTTTCTTGTATCTACTACAGATGTCACATATAATGACAGTAACTCTGTTTTACATAATCAAACTAGACTTTCAAGTTTAAAACAAACTAAAGTAATTGCTTTAACCACATCTATAATAAACTTTTTTGTTTCCTTAATAGTATTTATGCTTTTTAATTTCAGCAACAATCAATTTCAATTTGTACAAGAATATCATAAAATTAATAGTTTTGATTTCTACCTAGGAGTGGATGGATTGTCTATATATTTCGTTCTTTTAACTACAATGATAATACCTGTGTCACTACTATCTAATTGAAACTCAATAACGGAAAACGTTAAATCTTACGTTATAATAATATTACTATTGGAAACACTATTACTTGCAGTATTCCTAGTATTAGATATACTATTATTTTATATTTTTTTTGAAAGTATATTACCTCCTTTATTTATTTTAATAGGGCTATTCGGTTCTAGCAATAGAGTTAGAGCGAGTTTCTACTTATTTTTATACACACTACTAGGTTCTTTATTTTTATTATTATCTATACTTACAATGTCTTCAATTATGGGAACTACTGATTTCGATGCTTTGTATAAAACAAACTTTAATTTTTTAACTCAATTGTTTTTATTTTACGGTATTTTCATAGCTTTTGCTGTTAAAACACCTACAATATTTTTAAATACTTGATTATTAAAGGCTCATGTTGAATCTCCTTTAGGTGGTAGTATAATACTAGCAGCAATTGTATTGAAACTTAGTTTATATGGTATATTAAGATTAATACTTCCTTTACTTCCTAAAGCATACATTTATTTTACATCTGTAATTTACGTTATAGGTGTTATAACTATTATATATGCTAGTTTTAGTACTTTAAGAACCATAGATGTTAAAGAACTTATTGCTTACAGTTCTGTATCCCACGCTGCAGTTTATTTACTAGGTGTATTCAGTAATACAGTACAAGGAATAGAAGGTGCTATTACACTAGGATTGGCACACGGTTTTGTTTCATCTGGTCTATTTATATGTGCCGGAGGTATATTATATGACAGATCATCTACTAGATTAATTACTTTTTATAGAGGTATAGCACAAGTAATGCCTTTATTCTCCGTATTATTCTTTATCCTTTGTCTAGGAAATGCTGGAACACCTTTAACTCTTAATTTCGTAGGTGAATTTATGAGCTTATACGGAACATTTGAAAGATTGCCTTTACTGGGTGCATTTGCTAGTTCTTCAATTGTATTTAGTGCAGCTTATACAATATATATGTTTAACAGAATATCTTTTGCAGGATCATATTCAAGATTTTTTAAATTTAATATACCTGACTTAAATAAACGAGAATTCCTTATACTACTAACATTAGTTGTATTCACAGTGGTATTAGGTGTATATCCTGCTCCAGTATTAGATGGTTTACACTACTCTGTATCTTTATTAATATATCATGCTTAGTAATTACTTTTTGTGTTAAAAGTTTAAAAAAAAAAAAAAATTTTTTTACTTTAGTTACTATAATAACTTTTTATATCATACACGTAAAATTATAATATAATATTAGCATATTAGACTTTAAGCCAATAAAGGAATTAGCTCAATTGGTGGAGCAACCGTTTTACACACGGAAGGTTAGGTGTTCAAATCACCTATTCCTTACTGGGCACGGTTATTTTTCTTACATTAACCACAATGTGTAATGTGTAATGTGTAATGTGTAATGTGTAATCTGATATATTATATCTAGATACTACACCCAGTCATTATGATGAAAAACTGGAGAAAAAGAATTAAATAGATGATTTATTAGATAAACTTTTTAAATTTGGACACATCTTAAATAACATGCACAAATAACGTACACTTTAGGCTATAATTCTTTTTACCGTACAGTAACACCATCATTAGATAATAATCATATGGGGCATAGTATATCTAATGGTGGAAACTCTATGAACGTTTGTCATCATTGTCACGCTGTGGCATGTAACAGATGTTACCTTGGAATACAAACACAAACACAAACACAAACACAAACTAGGGATTAGAATTACATACTCAAAAAGACACAATAAGCAAATAAAAAAAAAAGTATATATACTTTTATTAAAAAATAGCGCAGAAACAAGTTAAGGTTTAAATGTTTTTTTAAAAAAATAAAAAGTGAGTTTGGACACGTTTTAAGTATCATTCCACAATAATATAATTTTTTTTTTAATGAGATTGTTTAAAAGTCACCCTTTAGCAAGTTTAGTTAATGGATATTTAGTTGATTCACCTCAACCTTCAAATATAAGTTACCTATGAAATTTTGGTTCATTACTTGGATTTTGTTTAGTTATACAAATAGTAACAGGAGTAACATTAGCAATGCACTACAATCCTAGTGTATTAGAAGCGTTTAATTCAGTTGAACATATAATGAGAGATGTAAATAATGGATGATTAATACGTTACTTACATTCAAACACAGCTTCAGCCTTTTTCTTTTTAGTTTACTTACACATAGGAAGAGGTTTATACTATGGATCATACAGAGCACCAAGAACATTAGTATGAACAATAGGTACTGTAATATTTATATTAATGATGGCTACAGCATTCTTAGGTTACGTTTTACCATACGGTCAAATGTCATTATGAGGTGCTACAGTTATTACTAACCTTATGAGTGCTATTCCTTGAGTAGGTCAAGATATAGTTGAGTTCATATGAGGAGGTTTTTCTGTAAATAACGCTACTCTAAACAGATTTTTTGCATTACACTTTGTATTACCTTTCGTATTAGCAGCTCTAGCATTAATGCACTTAATCGCACTACACGATAGTGCAGGGTCAGGTAACCCATTAGGTGTTTCAGGTAACTACGACAGATTACCTTTTGCTCCTTACTTCATATTTAAAGATTTAATTACTATTTTCTTATTTATCGTAGTATTATCTGTATTCGTTTTCTTTATGCCAAATATTTTAGGTGACAGTGAAAATTATGTTATGGCTAACCCTATGCAAACTCCACCAGCAATAGTACCTGAATGGTATCTTTTACCTTTCTATGCTATATTAAGATCAATACCTAATAAACTTTTAGGTGTTATTGCAATGTTTGCAGCTATATTAGTACTATTAGTTATGCCATTCACAGACTTAGGAAGAACTAGAGGTTTACAGTTTAGACCTTTAAGTAAAATAGCCTTTTTTATTTTCATAGCTAACTTTTTAATATTAATGCAAATAGGAGCTAAACACGTTGAATCTCCATTTATAGAATTTGGGCAAATAAGTACTGTATTATATTTCTCACACTTTTTAATCATAGTTCCTTTAATAAGTCTTCTTGAAAATAGCTTGGTAGAGTTACATACTCAACAAGACACAAAAAAAAAAAAATCTTTATAAACAATTACTTTTCTAGATGCTAATAACTTTACTAATAACTCTTTTACTTTCAAACGCCTTAACTTCCAGACGGGATAAATCCATTTTATTTTCTAGACTTGTTATAAAAGGTTTACTTTTTGCAAGCTATTTAGCCTTTAATAATTTATTTACTAAACCTTTAGAAAAAGGTATAGGTATTTATGGTGGTTTATTTAATGTAACAACATTCACACAGTCATTTAACATATTTATATTTATAATGAGTGCGGTTATATTAATACTAACTGCTTTCTACCCTAGAAAAGTTTTTGTTAAAGAACATTCCTCTTTCTATAAAGTACTTTCTGCTAATTTCACTTATAATAAAAACTCAATCTCGAATAAGACATCAGAACAATTCCGTATAATAGAATATGCACTAATTATAGTGTTCATTCTGTGTGGAGCTGTGTTTTTAATGAGTACTGGTGATCTAATCTCCGTATTTTTATCTATAGAATTACAAAGTTATGGTCTTTATATACTGTCTACCCTATATAGAGATTCGGAATCCGCTACTGCAAGTGGACTAACTTATTTTTTACTAGGAGGATTATCCTCTTGTTTTATATTATTAGGTTCAGCTTTATTGTATGTTAATTCAGGTACTACCAATTTAGACAATATATATGTAATAAGTAGTATAAGCGAAGTGGAAAATTTACATACACTAACATATTGATATCAGCCGTATTATTTACATTTATCTTTAATAATATTTAGCGTGGGATTCTTGTTTAAAGTGAGTGCTGCCCCATTCCACTTCTGATCTCCTGATGTTTATGATGGTATACCTACTATAGTAACAACATATGTAGCAATAATAGCAAAAATATCTATATTTGCCTTTTTATTAGAGTTAGTATTTTACACAGAATACTCTTATCTGGACTTCTCTTGAAAAAGCGTACTATTATTTAGTAGTTTATTCTCTTTAGTTATAGGTTCTGTTTTAGGTTTAACACAATTTAGAATAAAAAGATTATTTGCATATAGTACTATAAGTCATGTCGGTTTCATTTTACTAGCCTTATCTATAAACAAAGCGGAGTCTATACAAGCGTATATATTTTATATTTTACAATACTCTCTATCAAATTTAAATGCCTTTATAATACTAGTTACCATAGGATATACTTTATATTTATATGTATACAAGGAAAAAGAGTCTACTAATTTAGTAGAGATAAATAATTCACCCATACAACTTATCAATCAGATAAAAGGATATTTCTATATAAACCCTTACATATCTATCAGCTTAGCTATTACTCTTTTTTCTTTTGTAGGTGTTCCCCCTTTAATAGGATTTTTTGCCAAACAGATGGTTTTAAGTGCTGCTTTAGATAACGGTTACGTCTTTATGACTCTAGTAGCCATATTAACTAGTGTTATTGGAGCAGGTTACTACCTTAGTCTGATTAAACAGATTTTTTTCTTTAAAGACAATTATAAAGTTAGCCCTTCGGTAAATGACTTAAACTTAGTGGGTTACCTTACTTCTTTCACAAAGGAAAGAAATAATAATTTGCTTAAAACTGAGAAAATTACATTCAAACCTAGTGATATAACAATTAATAGTGCATTAAGTAGTACTATTTCCGTTTTAACTCTTTTACTTATATTATTTATATACATACCAGCAGAATGATTCAATATAGTTAGTATAATTACTCTTATATTATTTAAAGCTTAAATGACACCATGATATGAAACCTTATTAAAGAATATACTTTTTTTTATAGCCTATAGTTTCTTAATACTTACATTTTATATGACAGTGCGTTATTTCTTGTTTGAGAACCTTCAGTTGATCTCGTGTACTGATGAGCTAACCGAAGCACAGCGAGCGGCATATATAGACAAAGCAGTATACATTCAAGGCAGAGTAGAATATTTTCAGGAACAAATTACGGCTATAGATGAATATATGCAGGAGACTAATGCATTAAGAGAAACCATTACTGAGGAAGAGTTTGCCGATAGAATGCGTGAAGCGCAACAGGCTAGGTATGAACAAGAACGTAACTTAGCCAATGATAGCAGAATGTTATCTGTTATGGAGAGAAATCTAAGTAACAATAACATACCTGCTCAGTCTAGCTCTTTAGGAAAGAGAGCAGGAGATACATCCGATTTACCTAGAGGTACTAAAAGATAGGTTAATTAGCTTAAAAAAAGAGGATGTATCTTTAGATTTCGCATTAGCAGGCTTTAGTTTATTATGGTTTAGTTTATTATGTAATTTATTTAGTTTATTATGTAATTTATTTATATATTATATTAATAGGACATGATGCGGTGCTCTGTTCTATTAAAGACCAAAAAACTAAAAAGAAAAAGGTTGAATAGATGCTATCTATATTTCCTTTGAAAACCTGTTTTTTTAATGATATAAAAATGTAAATGTAGCTATAGGTGGTTTAGGGTCAACTGCATTTGCATTTGCAATGCCTCTAAACGGCTAATAGCTCTTATTGTTACAGGTTATATGGTTTTCGGTTTTTGGCTTTTTTCCCTTTTTTAGTTTAGGGTTATTTTTATGATTTATGGTTTATGTTGTACGTATGTATCAGTTAATTATTTTTTTTTATGTCAAATTTAAATAGAAGTTCTTTTCAAGGACATCCTTTTCACTTAGTATCTCCTTCTCCTTGACCTATATTTACCTGTATTAGTTTACTTACTTTAACTCTTTCAGGTGTATTAACAATGCATGGTTTTTCTAACGCAGGTTACTGATTACCTTGTGCACTTGCATTAGTTATGTCAAGTATGTTTTTCTGATTTAGAGACGTTATTTCAGAAGGTACTTACTTAGGAAATCATACTTTAGCTGTACAAAGAGGATTAAATATGGGAGTAGCCCTATTCATAGTAAGTGAAGCTTTATTTTTCCTAGCCATATTCTGAGCATATTTCCATAGTGCACTATCACCTACTGTAGAACTAGGAGCTCAATGACCTCCTATGGGTATAGAAGCAATAAATGCTTTTGAATTACCATTACTTAATACTGTTTTATTATTAGCATCTGGTGTAACTATTACCTATTCTCACCACTCTTTAATACAAGGAAATAGAAATGGAGCTTTATACGGAGCAATGTTTACTATCGTTTTAGCTTTAGTATTTACTGCATTCCAAGGAGTAGAATATTCAGTTTCTTCATTCACTTTATCAGATGGTGCATTTGGATCATGTTTCTACTTTGGAACCGGTTTTCATGGTTTACACGTTATAATTGGTACAATGTTTATAGCAGTAGGATTTTGACGTCTATTAGCGTACCATTTAACTGAAAATCACCATCTAGGATTGGAATCTGGAATATTATATTGACACTTTGTTGATGTTGTTTGACTATTTTTATTTTTATCAGTGTATTACTGAGGTTCTTAATTGACTTCATACTGGTTTTAGTCCAAATAAAACAATCCACTCTATATATAAAAAATACAAATAAATGAAGTTATCACTAATCAAAAACATACAAGTAAATGACATAAACTTTTACGATATAAGCATCACATATATTTCTCTTTCTATACTAGTTATTGCTGTAATAATAGTTATAATATTGTTGGCAGATAAGGCGATAGATTTAACAAAAATGAAAATAGATTTTTTGTTAGACAATGAACCTCAGCGCCCAAAAAGAAACCGTACACCTATTGACCTGGTATATACACCAATCTGAGATGGTAGATTTTGTTTCCGTGACAGGAATGACCCTACAGGTAGTAAATTAGCTCTTTTATTAACAGGTAAACACTATACTACACTTTTAGAGAACAATACAAAAGGTTATCTTTTGAGTTCATTCCCTAATGGAATGGTATATGGGTTGGATGGTAATATAGAAGCACGTTTTCCTGTATTACCTCAGGGTGTTGCTTTAGTAGAAGGGCGTCAAATCGCAATACTATCAGGAATGACACCTGCAGTAAGAGAACACGGTTTCATGACAGGAACTATAACTTTTTTAGTAAAAAGACAGCCTTAATACGTTTTTTATACACATAATCCACTCTATGTATAAACAAAAAAAAAATGTATCTGTCACTTATACTATTTTTAATAGGTATACTAGGATTTGTTTTAAATAGAAGAAATATTATATTGATGCTTATATCAATTGAAATAATGTTATTAGCTATTACATTTTTGATTTTATTAGGTTCACTTAGCTTTGATGACATTTTAGGTCAAACATATGCCATATACATAATCTCAATTGCTGGAGCAGAATCAGCCATAGGATTAGGTATCTTAGTTGCATTTTATAGATTAAGAGGAAGTGTTGCAATAGAATTTAAATAATGTATTTAGCCATAATAATATTGCCTTTGTTAGGTTCAATTGTTTCTGGGTTTTTCGGAAGAAAAGTAGGAGTGAGTGGAGCTCAATTAATAACATGTTTATGTGTATTAAGCACTACTGCTCTTTCTATTTTAGCTTTTTTTGAAGTAGGTATGAATAATATACCTGTTGCCATCCAATTATTTAGATGAATAGATTCAGAATCATTAAATGTTTTATGAAGTTTTAATTTTGATTCTTTAACTGTATCTATGTTAATACCCGTACTAGTTGTCTCTTCATTAGTACACATTTATTCTATAGGTTACATGAGCAATGACCCTCATAATCAAAGATTTTTTAGTTATTTAAGTCTATTCACATTTATGATGATAATTCTTGTAACATCAAATAACTTTTTACTTATGTTTGTAGGATGAGAAGGAGTAGGAGTATGTTCTTACTTACTAGTGAGTTTCTGATTTACTAGAATAGCTGCAAATCAAAGTTCTCTTTCTGCTTTTCTAACCAACAGAGTGGGTGATTGTTTTTTAACTATAGGTATGTTTGCTATATTATGATCATTTGGTAATCTAGACTATGCAACTGTATTTTCAACTGCACCATTTGTAAGTGATAACACAGTTACAGTAATTGGTATCTGTTTGTTAATAGGTGCTATGGCTAAAAGTTCACAAGTTGGATTACATATCTGGTTACCTATGGCTATGGAAGGACCTACACCTGTTTCTGCTTTAATACACGCTGCTACTATGGTTACCGCTGGTGTTTACTTATTGATGCGTAGTTCTCCTTTAATAGAGTACAGTAACACAGTATTAGTACTTTGTTTATGATTGGGGGCAATAACTACTATATTCAGTTCTCTTATTGGTTTATTCCAACAAGATATTAAAAAAGTTATAGCCTACTCTACTATGAGTCAGTTAGGAATGATGGTTATAGCAGTAGGTTTATCTTCTTACAACATAGCATTGTTTCATTTAGTTAACCATGCTTTTTACAAAGGTCTTTTATTCTTAGGTGCTGGTGCAGTTATACACGCTGTAGCAGATAACCAAGATTTCAGAAGATACGGAGCACTAAAATCTTTTTTACCTTTAACTTATTCAGTTATGTTAATAGCTTCTCTAAGTTTAGTAGCCTTTCCTTTTATGACTGGATTCTATTCTAAAGACTTTATTATTGAATCTGCATATGGTCAGTATTACTTTTCTGGTACAGCTGTATACTTTGTATCTACAATAGGTGCAATGTTTACTACCTTATACTCAGTTAAAGTTTTATACTTAACATTCTTAACTAATCCTAACGGTCCTTTAATCAATTATAAACAAGCTCATGAAGGAGATATATTCATGAGTCTTCCCTTAATAATATTAGCTGTTTTCTCTATATTCTTTGGTTACATTACTAAAGATATATTTATAGGTTTAGGTTCTAGCTTTTTTACAGACAACAGTCTATTTATTCATCCATCACATGAAATAATGTTGGATACTGAATTTGCTGTTCCTACTTTATTTAAGATTTTACCTTTAATATTTACAGTTACATTAAGTATTGTAGCAATAATACTATCTGAATTTATACCTAAAACTCTTACATACTTTAAGCTAAGTAGATTAGGTTATAATATTTACAGTTTCTTTAACCAACGTTTTTTAGTGGAATTATTCTACAACAGATACATAACAGACATGGTTCTAAAGTTAGGAGGACAAACTACTAAAGTTCTAGACAAAGGTTCTGTAGAACTAATAGGTCCATACGGTTTAGAAAAAGGATTGGTAAATTTAAGTAAAAGCATAGCTAACTTAGATACAGGTGTTATTACATCATACGCACTGTACATCTTAGTTGGTTTAACTTTCTACATATTAATACCTTATTTATATGTTATAGATAACAATTTATTAATAATAATGTTATTCGCTTTGTTGAGTATTACTCGCTATAAATAGAAACAAAAAAGTATAGTTGGACCCCCCCTTTCTTCATTAATGATATTGTATGGATATAACTAAGCCGGTTTAAGTTACTGTACATAAAACTAAAATTAAAACTTAGTATAGGTCGGTTTTTTCACGGTTAGATAATTTGTGTTTAAGACCAAAGCTTTAGCTTTTATAAACATATCTATCAAGTGCTGGACTTTGCAATAATATATATTAAACATTATTGTACTTTATATACCACATACAAATAAGATAAAAAAAAAAATGTTTTTTTTAATTTAATTTAATGTAAGTCAAGTGCATCTTTTATATAAGAACAAGATAGAACAACAAAAACTTGAGCTTGTATGAAAGCAATACCTAGTTCTAAACCAGAAAATGCTATAATGAAAGCTAAAGGAAAGAATCCTAAAAAGAAGAATATGAAACCTGAAGTCATTATATTATAAGTGAAACCACTTAAAATATTTAAAAGCATATGACCAGATAATATATTTGCTGCAAGTCTTAAACCTAATGAAACGTTTCTAGCTAAGTAAGAAATAAACTCTATTAGAACAAGTAAAGGTAGTAATCCTAGAGGACAACCTGCAGGAACAAAAAGAGAAAAAAATTCTAAACCGTGTTTACTTAATCCCAATATAGTTGCACCTAACACAACTGTGAAACTTAATGAGAAAGTTAATACAAAATGACTTGTTGAAGCAAAACTGTAAGGAACCATACCTATTAAATTATTTACTAGTATAAATATGAATAATACATACATAAATGGAAAGTAAACTTGACCTTTTTTGTCGTTTATTTGGCTAACAACTATACTATGAACTGTAGCGTATATAGATTCTTGGTATACTGATCAGGCATTTGAAACAACTCTGTTGTTGTTATTAGATACTAAACTAATCATGAAAACTAAGTACCCTGCTATAGTTAAGTACAGCCCTATATTTGTAAGAGATATAGAAAGGTTACCTAGTATGGGAGCATCTAGGCTTATTAGATTTCTTATTTCAAATTGATCTAATGGACTTATTATATTAGAAAAAAAATTCATAGAATAAAAGATTAAAAAAAAATATTTATTTAAATACATGATATAGCATAAAAAGGAGGGATAAATTAATAAAAAATTAATTATAACTTGCTTATGAAAAGACGTGTGGAGAATAAACGAACAAATCTAGGTAATAGGTATTTAGAAAATACGTATATTAACAATGCAATTATTATAAAGGCAAATGTTACTTGGTTCATAAAATAAAATGGTACTAATTGAGGCATGTTAGAATAAAAAGTAATAGAAGTTGTCCTTTATTTACATATAGCAAATATATGTGACTAAGTTTAATTAAAAACAAGGCTCTCAAAGGAATATAGATATCTAATCTATGTGACTTTTTTTTTTAATCAGTATAGATATACACGTTGTTAGCCCTTTGCGACATATCATAAATAAACCTACCTTAGCTTTAAATATAATACCGTGTATTGTAATTGAATAAACTCATAGTAAGAATATAGAAATTACATTCAACATATTAGTAGATTATTGCTTGTTAACTCTACTGTGAACTTTACCTTTTAAAGTTTTGTTGTATATACTAGCAATGTTACTACTGTTACTAATTCTATTAACGAGTTTGTCTACTTTCTATCGACAATGCATTTTTACCCAATTCAAAAGCAAAACCTAAAGTTAATACTAAGAAAAATATAAGCATTACTATTAAACCAAATATACCATTAATATAAGCACTAACTATATAAGGATAGACTAATAGTATTTCTAGGTCAAATAATAAGAATAAAAGGGCAAATATGAAGAAAGAAATACTGAATTCACTTCTATTTTGTCCTAAAAACGAATGAAACCCGCACTCGAACGCACTGTCTTTTTCTTCATAGGGGTTGTGAGGAGCAAATATTAAATTTACTCCTAAAAGTATAATAGCTAATAGAGGTATAAATATAAAAAAAAATGTTTGACTTGTCATTTAAGCTTTAAATAATATAAGAGTAATTATACTAACTATATTGAATCATTCTGCTGGTATGTATATAAATAATATAAGTAAAAGAGTTAAAACGGAAAT
>Ga0265798_10003314_pt1 | contig 22968 bp, 16 predicted proteins | sample P3T30metagenome_FD_192430 | JGI IMG/M metagenome (GOLD analysis project Ga0265798, IMG submission 192430) | Plant litter microbial communities from East Loma Ridge, Irvine, California - P3 T30 | ecosystem: Environmental > Terrestrial > Plant litter > Unclassified | place: USA: California... | reverse complement strand
AACCGGGTTGATGCCGACCGCCTGGATGAACAGGCCGAGCGCCGTCCGGCGCAGCAGCAGGGAAGTAACAGCGAACACCGCCACCACCACGAACAGCGCGAACGGCAAGCCAAGCAGATAGCCGCTACCCAGGAAGAAGAAGGGCTGGTAGTAGACGGTGACGATCTGGCCGTCGGTGAGCAGCTGGGCCAGGCCACGTCCGGCCACCATCAGGATCAGGGTGGCGACGATCGGCTGCAGGCCCAGGCCGGCGACGAGCGCGCCGTTCCACAGGCCGCACAGTATGGCGACCCCGATGGCGGCCAGCAGCGCCAGCGCCATCGGCGTCTGCGCCACGTACTCGGGCACACCATTGTTGATCACCATGGTGCCGCCAATGAGCATCGACGCCACGGTCCCCGACAGAGCCACCACGGCGCCGACCGAAATGTCGATGCCGCGGGTGGCGATGACGAGCGTCATGCCGATCGCCGCCAGCATCAGCGGCGCGGCGCGGTTGACGATGTCGACCAGGCTGCCATACAGGTGGCCGTCCTTGATCTCCAGGCGGAAGAAGCCGGGGATCAGGAGGAAGTCGATCAGCAGCAGCAGGGCCAGCGCTGCCAGGGGACGAAACAGCGGATGCTGGAAGACCGACGGCCTGGCCAGCGCGGCGCCCTGGAGCACCGCTTCCTTCACGGGGGCGTTCATGCGCAGCCCTCCCCGGCGATCACGTGCAGCACGCTGCCGTCGTCGAGCTCACCGCGGCCGTACTCGCCGCAGGCCTTGCGGTCGCGCATGACGACGATGCGGTCACTCACGCGCAGCACCTCGGGCAGCTCGGACGAGATGAACAGGATCGCCATGCCCTTGCGGCAGAGGGTGGTCACGTAATCCATGATTTCCTGCTTGGCGCGCACGTCGATGCCGCGCGTCGGTTCGTCGAGGATCATCAGCTTCGGCTCGGTGGCCAGCCAGCGCGCCAGCAAGACCTTCTGCTGGTTGCCGCCGGACAGAAGGCCGATCGGCGTCTCGATGCTTGCCGTCTTGATCCCCAGTTGCTTCACGTAGTGGGCGGCGAGCTCCTGCTGGCGCCGCATCGGGATCGCGCGCAGCAGCCCCTGGCGCGCCTGCAGGGCCAGGATCAGGTTCTCGCGCACAGACAAGGCCAGGATGGCGCCCTCGTGCTTGCGGTCTTCCGAGCAGAAGCCGATGCCCTCGCCAATCGCGTCGCGCGGTGTGGAGAACACGCGGCTGCGGCCATCGATCTCGATCGCGCCGCCATCGGCCTTGTCGGCGCCGAACAGCAGGCGCGCGGTTTCGGTGCGGCCGGAACCGAGCAGGCCGGCCAGGCCGAGCAGCTCGCCCTTGCGGATCTCGAGGTCGATCGGGTGGAGCACGCCCTTGCGCGCCAGTGCCTTTGTGCGCAGGAAGGCCTCGGTGGCTTCAGTGCCGGATTCGCAGGTGTTTTGCCCCTGCTCCTGCGCTTCGGCCGGCGCCCCGATCATCTTGTTGACCAGGGCCAGGCGTGACAGTTCGCTGCACAGGTACTCACCTTCGCGCTCACCGTTGCGCATCACGGTGATGCGGTCGGAAATCGCGTAGGTCTGGTCGAGGAAGTGGGTGACGAACAGGATCGCCATGCCCTGCTCGCGCAAGCCGCGCAGCACCGAGAACAGCAGCTGCACTTCGTTCTCGTCCAGGCTGGAGGTGGGTTCGTCGAGGATCAGGACCTTGCTCGATATGTTCAGCGCGCGCGCGATCGCCACCATCTGCTGAATGGCGAGCGGATAGTTTGCCAGGGGCTGGCCGACGTCGATATCGATCTGCAGGCGCTTCAGCAATTCAGCAGCCTGGCGGCGCATGCCGCGCCAATCGATCATCCCGAAGCGGCGCGGATAGCGGCCGATGAAGATGTTCTCAGCGACCGACAAATTCGGGCACAGGTTCACCTCCTGGTAGACCGTGCTGATGCCGAGTTCCTGCGCGTGCTGCGTGGATGTGGGCGCGATCGCACGGCCATCCAGCTGGATGCTGCCGCGCTCCGGCTGGTAGACACCGGTGAGGACCTTGATCAGGGTCGACTTGCCGGCGCCGTTCTGGCCCATCAGCGCGTGGACTTCGCCGGGGAACAGGCGCAGGCCTGCGTCCGACAGCGCCTTCACGCCCGGGAACTGCTTATGGATGCCGGTCACTTCCAGGACCGGCACCACGGTGGTCGAGGCGAGCATGGCCGCCTCAATATTTACGGTTCGGAAATTCCTTGGCCGCAACTTCAGCTGGGAATACACCCTCGGTCACGGTAATCCGCTTCGGCACCGGCTTGCCCGCCTTGACCATCTGGGCGGTCTGGATCAGCTGCGGTCCGAGCAGCGGGTTGCACTCGACGGTGACGTTGAGCTTACCCTGCAACATGGCCTCGAATGCCCCGCGCACGCCGTCGATCGACACCACCAGGATGTCCTTGCCCGGCTTGAAGCCCGCCTCCTCGATGGCCTGGATCGCGCCGATCGCCATGTCGTCGTTGTGCGCGTAGAGCACGTTGATGTTCTTGCCTTCGGATTTCAGGAAGGCTTCCATCACCTCCTTGCCCTTGGCGCGGGTGAAGTCGCCGGTCTGCGAGCGGATGATCTTGAGCTTGGGGTTGTCCTTGATGACTTCCGCGAAACCTGCCTTGCGGTCGATGGCCGGCGCAGAACCGACGGTGCCCTGCAGCTCGACGATGTTGTAGCTGCGGTTCGGGTTCTTCTTCTGGTGCTCGACCAGCCAGCGCGCGGCGCGGCGGCCCTCTTCCACGAAGTCGGAACCGATGAAGCTCACGTACAGCGAGGGGTCGGTGACCTTGACCGAGCGGTCGGTCAGGATGACGGGGATCTTGGCGGCCTTGGCTTCACGCAGCACGGTGTCCCAGCCGGATTCGACGACCGGCGAGAACGCGATCACGTCGACGCGCTGGGCGATGAAGGAGCGGATGGCCTTGACCTGGTTTTCCTGGCGCTGCTGGGCGTCGGCGAACTTCAGGTTGACGCCGGATGCTTTGGCGGCGCTCTTGATGGAGGCTGTGTTGGCGGTGCGCCATTCGGATTCGGCGCCGACTTGGGAGAAGCCGATGGTCAGGGGTTTGGCAGCATGGGCGGGCATTGCGAGGGCGATTGCGCAAGCGGCGGCGCTACCCAGAAGCGTTCTACGGGTGGTTGTCATTGCCAAAGTCTCCGATATTGTTGTTACGCAATCGTAAGACAAAGTGTGATGCTGATCCAATCATATTTTAGGCAACGAAGATACCGAAAAAGATATCGATCGGCCAAGGTGAAATTTCGCGGCAGTTGCATACAAATTCAGGTGCTAAAGGACCCCGTGCCACCTTACGTTCCAAACTTCTATGCGACCACGACCAGATTTCCAGGAAGTGTCTGACCATCTTCGTTTAAACTCTCCTCGAGCTTGTTAATCGTCTCGTGCAGAACGTGGAGCACATCTTTCTGTTCAGCAACAAACGCGGAAAGATATCCGTCATCGTCTGTCCTGAGCTCCAGATCGCGACGTGCCTCGAGTAGAAGAGAGAATCCAAGCTTAGCTAGTTCAGGAATCGTAGTGGTTAGCTTTCGCATGTACTCTAGAGTATGAAATGCCTGAAGCTTTTGTGCTGCCAACTCTGCATTCCAGAATTCTTGCACCATGTCGTCATATCGCTTCTTATTTAACATGAGTGCTTCGAAAATTATTCGATCTGATTGAGCTCCCCTGAGAAATTTATCGATTTCCAGCTGAGCAAGCTTCACGTTTTCCTGAGCGGCAGTCCTAAATTGTCTAGCGGCCTCGATGCGATCGTTCGCAAGTCGAGCCGGCTCCGCCGCTAATAAAAGGACCATATATTTTTTTGTCAACTCAGCCGCAACCTTATTCGCTAATATTGCGGTTGGCATCTCTGCTACGACCGTAAGTTTAGTAGCCGCTGCAGCAAAGCGCATCAAAGGCTCGCCGTTTTTCTCCTGCGTACCAATCAATGTACCCAAGTAGCCTTGAGCTTCTTGCCAAGATGCAGCGAGGGGCAAATATACTTCCTTCCGCAGCGCTACGGTGCGATCTCTCTTTTTCTCTCTAGCGTCAAAGGCATGTTGGTCTTTTTGGCGTCGTGAATTTTGCCAGTTAGCTAATAAGACACCCAGTAATGCGACGATTGCTCCGCTGGCGCCGGACCATACTACCGCCGGGACATGATTCATGAGTTCAGTCATTCAAGTCAAACCTACCAAATTAATCGTTTCGGAGACGCAGCCAGCCACGTTTCGAGGTACCCCGCCATTACACGGTCACTCAATGTTGGACTTGCCGTTAATCGTGTTGACGGAAATAACAACTTACTGTAGCAAGGATAACAGCAATCCGAACAAAAACGCTATCTGGACTTCGAAACAAAGCATGGTCGTATTGCGACATGAATCGTTGCTTAGAATCGCGTTATCGCATCATCCGCAAGCCAAACAATCGGCCAGCCACCGAACCGGGTTTGGCAATAAACCGAAAAATCAGCTTTCTCGGCCTATCTTGAATAATTTTTGACGGCAATGGATAGTCGACTTGATAGAACTCCTCTACTTCGTCAGCAAGGGAAACCTCAGCCAGGCGCATGCCATTCACCGCAATATCAAAGCGCCGCCCGGCGTCACCTTTGGCGAATGTTAGCCGTAGTAGCTTCGCTTCCCCTTCTGGATCATTTAGCTCGTAGCTAAACCACTTCGACGCATGCCGCCAGTGCCGCCCGCTGCTTACACCTGCATCGATGCCCTCGCCCTTGAAGAAGTGATCCGATTCCGGCTGCTGCTGTCCCGGGGCCACCTGGTCGATGGTCCGCGCATCCAGCGCCAGCCGATCCGCTTCGCGTGCCGCGTTCTCAATCCGAATGCGCTCGAAGTTCGTCGGCGTCGCGTGTTGCCAGTACATCGTGTAGCGTGACTCGTGCAGCCGGAAGAAAGGATTGAATTCGGTCAAGCTGCCCACAGCGCCTTGCACGAGCCCGGGCGCAGTAAAGGTCAACGGCTTGCCCTTGACGGGCTTGAAGCGCCGCAGGAACTCAAGCGAATCGCTAACCAGCATCGGCGCCGCCTCCAACGGACAAACCGGCCCGCCCGCGATATGGCCCATGCGTGACTCATCGGCCAGGAAGTTCAGCTGTTCGTCGCCGAACATGCGCGTCTTCGCGGCCAGCACGATGGGGCCGTGCAGCACGGCGTAGTAGTTCGACTTGTCCGGCATCTGTTCCAGGCGCGTCGTCATCGGTAGCTGCACGTCGACCCGGTCGCCCTGCTTCCACACGCGCGCCACACTCACGTAGCCGCCCGGCGCCGCGTCGAGCTTGACCGCCCTGCCGTTCACCTTCACCACCATCTTGCCCGCCGCGACCCAGGCCGGATAGCGGATCTTCATGGTGAACGTGCCTGGCGCATCCACCGTCAGGCGCGTGCTGCCCTCATCCGGGAAGCGCGTCGATTGAGTAATCCGCACGCCCATCTCGCGCCAGTGCAGCGTCGAAGGAATGAACAGGTTCACGAACAGCGCATCGCCCTCGTGGGCGTAAATGAATTCGCCGTACTTGGCATGGCTCTCGATGCCCGAGCCGACGCAGCACCACATGCCCTTGTCCACCTGCGAGTACACACGGTAGTGGTTCGGCCGCATCGGCGTGAAGTAGACGAAACCGCCGCCCGGCCGCTGCGAAGACAGGATGTGGTTGTACAGCGCGCGCTCGTAATAGTCGCCGTAGCTGCCCTTCTGCTCCTTCTGGAACAGCATGCCGGTGAGCTTGAGCATGTTGTAGGTATTGCAGGTCTCCGGGCCTTCGACCTCGCCAATCATCGATCCGAAGTCCTTCTCATCGTGGAAGTGCTCCTTGACGCTATTGCCGCCGATGGCCACCGAGCGGTGCTCGACCACGGTCTGCCAGAAGAATTCGGCGGCCCGGCTAAGATCCTGGCGGCCGGTCATGTCAGCGATGCGCTTGAAGCCGATTACCTTCGGAATCTGGGTGTTGGCGTGCAGGCCGGTCAGCTTGTCCTGTCCCTGCGCCAGCGGCTGCAGCACCGCCTGGTGCGAGAAGCGCAGCGCCAGGTCGAGGTATTTGCGCTCGCCCGTCAGCTGGGCCACGTCGGCGAAGATCTCGTTCATGCCGCCATGCTCGGCGCGCAGCATCTGCTGCATCTGCTCCTCGCTTAACCGGGAGCTAAGCCGCAGCGCCCAGTCGGACAGGGCGACCAGCATCGCCCGCGCATCCGCATTGCCGGCATAGCGATGGGCATCGCGCAGGCCCGCATAGACCTTGTGCAGGTTGTACCAGGGGACCCACTTGCCGTTGACCGAGAAGTTGTCGGCCTCCAGCTTGCCGGACGCGATGTCGCGCCAGGCCTGGCGGCCGCCGGGGATGCCTCCCAGGTAGCCGTCGCCGTTCGCCTCCTGCGCGCGTTTGAGCTCCGCCACGAAGTAGTTCAGGCGGCGCAGCACTTCGGCGTCGCCGGTCGCGGCGTACATCAACGCGAGCGCGGACAGGTAGTGGCCGCCCATGTGGCCGTCCAGTCCCGTCGACTCCCAGTTGCCGTAGCTTGGCTTGCGCGGCGCCAGTCCGGCTTCGCGCAGGAATGGCGCCAGCAGCCGGTCCGGCTCCATCGCCATCATGTAGTTCAGGTCAGTGGTCTGGGCGTCGAGGAAGGGGCCGGGGGCCAGGCGCACGTCGGCCAGGGGGAACAGCTCGGCCGCCTGTCCCCAGGCCGACCAAACGAGCAGCGCGAATGCGGCGAGCAGGCGCTTCATGGCAGCTGGACGCTCTGGTAGCGATTGAGATCAGCCCCGTCGACGGTCGGCCAGCCCTCGCCATCCCATTTCATCTCCAGCACCTTCAGCTTCTGCTTGTAGCGATCAGCGCTCTCGTAGGCGTGCAACACCATGACATCCTTGCCGTCGAAAGTGTAGGCGCTATTGTGGCCGAGGCCCTTCCAATCGCGGTCGCCCTGGATGACGAGCGAGCCGCCGCCCTTGGCCATGTCCACGCCCTGGCGGTCGAGATAGGGGCCGGTGACGGTCTTCGCGCGGCCGACGACCACCTTGTAGGTGCTGTCCTTGCCCTTGCAGCACAGGTCCCAGGAGGCGAACAGGTAGTACCAGCCGTTCTTCCTGAAGATGAAGGGGGCTTCGATTTGCCCGGGGCCCGGTTCGGCGTCGGCCTCGAAAGCCGGACGCTCGCGGCGCGCGATGGTGTGCCATTCCTGCGGCTCGGCCAGCCTGGTGCGGCTGGCGTCCAGCTTGACGAGCTTCAGGCCGGACCAGAAGGAGCCGAAGGACATCCACGGCGTGCCCTGCTCATCGTCGATCACGTGCGAGTCGATCGCATTCCACAGGTCGCGGCCGGGGATCGACTGCAGGACCATACCCTGGTCTTCCCATTTGTAGTTGGGCGAACGCGGGTCGAGCGTGGTGTTGGTGGTCACGCCGATGCCGGAAGTGTTCTTGCCGAAGCCGGACACCGAGTAGTACAGGTAGTATGTTCCGTTGTGGTGCTGGATGTCCGGGGCCCAGATATGGTCGTTGAAGGTTGGCGCGGCCTTCTTTGCCCACGTGGGTTGGCCGACGAAGACGCGGCCTTCGGGCTTCCAGGATTTCCTGTCGCTGGAACTGTAGAAGGTGATGCCGGGGCCGGTGCTGAAGAGGTAGTACTTGTTGCCTTCCTTGGCCATGACGGGGTCGTGGACTTCGACCTGGGCGGCGGAGGCAGGCAGCGCGCCGGCGAAGGCCAGCGCGCAGGCGGCGAGACGGGAGAGTAATGACATTGCGGACTCCTGAACAGTTACGTAGGGTGGGCGGATTCCGCCCACGCGGTGATCGATTACGGCTCCGATTTCGTGCCGGTCGATCTTGCGGCTAACTATCACCGCGTGGGCGGCGTAGCCGCCCACCCTACGGGTTACCCGTCGACCGAGACGACGATTACCGACTTGGCCGGTACCTTCAAGGTCAGCTTGCCGTTCACGGCCTTCGCGCTATATGGCGCCGGCTTGATCGCCTGCGGCTTGTCGAAGGTGTTGTGCGCATCCATGGCCTCGGCGGTCAGTACCTGGCCCGTCGCGCCAGACGCGGCCTGGCCCTTCAGGTCGATGCTGACGTCGCTGGCCTGACGCGGATTGGTGTTCACCAGGGCCACCCAGATCTTGCCGTCCTTGCCGCGCGCGCTCGAGGCGCTGATGCCCGGGACGCTCTTGTTGTCCACCGAGTAGGCGACGCCGTTGTTCACGGCCGTCGGCAGCGAGGTCGCATCCTGGAACGGGATGTACATCTGGTAAGCGTGGTAGGTCGGGGTCAGGAGCATCTTGTCCTTGTCGGTGATGATCATCGCCTGCAGCACGTTGACCATCTGCGCGATCATCGTCATCCGCACCCGCTCGGCGTGGGCGTGGAAGATGTTGAAGTTCAGCGCCGCCACGACCGCGTCGCGCAGGGTGTTACGCTGGAACAGGAAGCCCGGGTTGGTGCCCGGCTCGACGTCGTACCAGGTGCCCCATTCGTCCACGTAGAAGCCGATTTTCTTCTCGGGATCGTTCTTGTCGAGGATGGCGACGTTGCGGCGGATGTGGCCATCCATGCGCATGGTCTGCTGCATGGTCGAGAACCATTCGCTTTCCGGGAAGCCGGTGGCGGCGCCCTTCTTGTCCCACACGCCGGTCGGCAGCGTGTAGAAGTGGAAGCTGATGCCGTCGGTTCCGCGGGCGGCTTCCTTGCTCAATACCTCGGTCCAGCGGGTGTCGTCGTCGTTGCCGCCGCTGGCGATGATCTTCGGACGCGCGTTCGGCGGGGTCTTGAGGAAGGTGGCGTAGTGGTTGTACAGGTGGGCGTAGTATTCCGGCTTCATGTTGCCGCCGCAGCCCCAGGCTTCGTTGCCGATGCCGAAATAGGCTACCTTGTACGGCTCCTTGCGGCCGTTCTTGCGGCGCTGCTCGGCCAGGGTCGACTTGGTATCCGATGTCATGTACTCGAGCCACTCGGCCATCTCCTGCGGGGTGCCGGAGCCGAGGTTGCCGTTGACGTAGGCTTCGGTGCCGAGGATCTCGACCAGGTCGAAGAACTCGTGGGTGCCGACCGCATTGTCCTCGGCCACGCCGCCCCAGTGGGTGTTGACCTTCACCGGGCGCTTGTTGCGCGCACCGATGCCGTCGCGCCAGTGGTATTCGTCGGCGAAGCAGCCGCCCGGCCAGCGCACCAGCGGCACCTGCAGTTCCTTCAGCGCGCCGACCACGTCCTTGCGCCAGCCGCGGGTGTTCGGGATCTTCGAATCCGGACCGACCCACAGGCCCTCGTAGATGCCGGTGCCGAGGTGCTCGGCGAACTGGCCATAGACGTTCTTGTTGATGACCGGGCCCGGTTTGCTGGCGTCGACCGTGACGGTCACCTGGGCGAACGCCGGGGCCGATGCAAGAGCGATGCCGATCGCGAGGATCGTCGGTTTGAATAGGTTCACTGCTGTCTCCTGGTTTTACTGAACTCTTATTGGAATACGGCGACGAAGCCGCCGTGCGCTTTGATACGGATCTTGTGCCGGCCGCCCTCGAGGGACGATTGGCTGAAGGTGCGCTCGCCCTCGCCGTCCGTGATGAGCGTGCCGCTGCCCTTCTTGATGAAGGACAGGTCGAGATCGAACAACCGGTCGGCATCGTCGGCGTTCAGGCCGGCGACGTACCATGCGGCGCCTGCCCTGCGTGCGATCACGACGTGGCGACCGGGATAGCCGTCGACGAAACGGGTCTCGTCCCAGCTGCGCGGCAAGTCTTGCAGGAAGCCCCGCACATAAGCGGGTGCGGTGGCCATGCCTTCCGGCGTCTCGGCGAAGTGCTGGATCCCGGACAGGAACAGCACCGATTCGGCCAGCTCGAAGCCATTGCGGGTCTTGCGACCGATATTCGGGATATCGCCGAAGACCATGGGCGTGAAGTCCATCGGGTCGAACAGGTTGCGCGTGAACGGCAGCATCGCCGCATGGCGCGCCACCGCGTCCTGGTCCGCCTGTTCGAAGGTGGTGAATTCGAAACCGCGCACGGCTTCGGCCGTCATCAGGTTCGGATAGGTGCGCGACCAGCCGCGCGGCAAGGTGGCGCCGTGGAAGTTCACCAGGAGGCCGGCCCTGGCGGCATCGTTCAGGATGTCGACGTAATACGCGATCATCGACTGGCCGTCGCCGGCGAAGAAGTCGATCTTGACGCCCTTGATGCCCATCTCGCGCAGCCTGGCGAACTCGCGCACGCGGGCCTCGCGCGACAGCAGCGCGCCCTTCGGGCTGTACTCGGTCTGGTTCCACGCCCCCGACGAGTTGTACCAGACCAGGATGCCGATGTTCTTCTTCGCCCCGTAGGCCACCAGCTCGCGCATCCTGGCGTCGCCGATCTTGCGGTCCCAGTCCGCGTCCACCAGGGTGTAGTCCCAGCGCATGTCGGCAGCGTAGTCGATGAATTTTTTCTGGACGTCGAACACGGTGCCATCGTCCTTCAGGATCGCCCAGCTCCAGGAAGCGTGGCCAGGCTGGATGCGCGCCTTCTCGAACGGGATGGCGGGTGCGGCCAGGTCGGTGCCGAGGGTCGATTCGACCAGGGTCTTTAACGAACCGAGCGCGATGACGCGCCAGGGCGTCAGCAGCTCGCCGCGGCTTTGCGCCAGCAGCGCGCCGTTCGTGAAGACTTCAGGTGCGGTTGGACCGGCGAGCCGGTAGCGGCCGTCCGTCGATTCAGCGGCGACGCGCGAGGCGTTGAAGCTGCCGTCCATGTTCGCCTCGGTCACCGCCACCCAGGTGTCGCCTGTGCGGAACAGCGCCGGGAAGACCCAGCCGGCGCTGGTGGGCGCGCGGGTGCCGACGGCGATCTCGCGCTGGTAGTGTTCCTCGTAGGCGGGGTTGGTGTTCTTCCAGCCGGTCTGGGCGACCTGCATCGGCTGCAGCCAGGCTTTGGCGGACTTGTCGAAACTGAAGCCGGTGGCTTCCGAGACGAAGCGCTTGTGCGGCAGCGCCGGATTGGCCACCCGGTAGCGGAAGGCGACGCCGTCGTTCGATACGCGGAAGGCGATGTCCATTGCCTGGCCTTGTGCGTTGCGGACGGTGTAGGTCTGTTCGTTGGCGGCGTAGGTGACAGCGCGCTTCTTGCCGGTGGCGAGCTCGTAATCATCGCGGATTGGCTTGATCGCTGATGCCGAGGCGATCGTCAGCTTGCTCGCAAGGTCGGCGCCCTCCAGGCGCATGCCCAGCGGGGATGGGAGGATGACGGGCTTGCCGTTGCGGGCGATGGCGTAGCTGATCGTGCCGCTAGTGGTAGCGCTGACGGTCACGGAGATGTGGCCATTGGGGCTGGTCAAGAGGCGGCATGCGCCTGGGTGTTGAAGATGGCAACAAGCGCCAGGGTCGTGCGAGTCAAGGCGGTCATGGCGAAGTCCGTTATCCCGTCGTTCCGGCGCAGGCCGGAACCCAAGTGTGCGTGCATGCAGACAAAATTGGATCCCGGCCTTCGCCGGGATGACGTGCTGAGTGTGGTGGGGAATGGAAGCGTTGGGGATCAGCAGCAGCCGATCACGTCCACCCTGCGTCGACGATAAAATCCTGCGCCGTGCACATCCTGCTGTCGTCGGCGCCGAGGAACAGCACCATGGCGGCGATATCCTCCGGCATCAGCTTGCCGGGCAGGCACTGGGCCTGCTTGATCTCCAACTCGGCGGCCTCGTCGACCCACAGCTCGACCTGGCGCTGGGTCATGACCCAACCCGGCGTGACGGTGTTGACGCGCACGCCGAAGGGGCCGAGGTCGCGCGCCAGGCTGCGCGTCAGGCCGATGACCGCGGCCTTGGTGGTGGCGTAGACCGGATAGCCGGGGCCCTTGGCGTGCCAGGACATCGAAGAAAAGTTGATGATGGAGCCGCCGCCCATCTTCTTCATGCCCGGCAGGACCGCCTGCGCGGTGAAGAACATGGGGCGCTGGTTGATGGCGATGCGCTCGTTCCAGTAGTCGAGCGAGACCGTCTCGATATCGTGGCGCTGGTCGTTGGCCGCATTGTTGACCAGCACCTCGAAGTCGCCCAGCTGTCCGGCCAACTCCATCATCGTGCGCTGCAGCGCAGGGATATCGGTGATGTCGCAGTAGCGGAACACCGGCGCGCGGTGGCCGGCGTCAGCCAGCTTCGCACACAGCGCCTCGCTGGCGTCCTGCGCAATGTCGACGAAGGCGACCACCGCGCCCTGCTCCACGAAGGCGGTCACGATCGCTTCGCCGATGCCGGTCCCGCCGCCCGTTACGAACACCCGCCTGCCCTGCAGGCTGGGATAGCTCGCCATCTTGTTCATGCTTGTCTCCATCCGTTTTTATTATGGTGTCGGCTTACATGGCTACGCCGCTGATCTTCATAATGCCACCACCTTCGCGAACCCGGTGTCGACCACGGCCAGGCGGTTGCGCAGGGCCGGTCCGAACTGCGGCGACTCGACTTCGAAGGTTTCGCCAGGGGCGACCTGGATGCTGTCGGCGAAGCTCAGGGTGGCGGTGCCGAAGAAGTGGATGTGCACGTCGCCCGGACGATTGAACAGGCCGTACTTGAAGTGGTGGTACTCGAGGTTCTCGATGGTGTGCGACATGTTCTGCTCACCGCTCACGAAGGCCTTTTCCCAACGCACCCCGCCGTCCTGGTCGCGGATGCGCGAGGTGCCCGCCACGTGGCCGGGGAGCTCGCCCACCAGCAGCGCGGGGCCGACGCCGCAGTTGCGCAGCTTCGAGTGGGCCAGGTAGAGGTAGTTCTGGCGTTCCGTCACGTGGTCGGAGAACTCGTTGCCGATGGCGAAACCGAGGCGGTGCGGCTGGCCGTCGTCGCCGATCAGGTAGAGACCCGCGATCTCCGGCTCTTCGCCGCCATCGAGCGCGAAGTCCGGCATCTCGATGTCCTGGCCGCTGGCGCGCACGATCGAGCCGTCGCCCTTGTAGAACCATTCCGGCTGCACCCCTGGCGTGCCCGGCGCCGGCTTGCCGCCTTCGACGCCCATGCGGAACATCTTCATCGAGTCGGATAGGGTGTCGACCTCCCCCCCGATTTTCTTGTGCATGGCGTCGCGGGTGTCGGCGCTGCCCAGGTGGGTCAGGCCGGTGCCGGTGACGTAGCAGTGGGCAGGGTCCGGATGGTCGAGCGGCGCCAGGATACGGCCTGCGCGCGCTACCTCGTCGTAGTCGTAGTGCTCGCTGGTGTCGGCGCTGTCGGCCAGTTGCGCCAGGCCGGTGTTGGCGGCGATGGCGGCGCGCGCCAGCTCGAGGGTGGTGGCGTAGCCGCCGACGACGCGGATGGTGTTGTCGTTCAGGATGCCGATGCGGCGTTCCTGGGAATCGGTGGTGAATTGTATGAGCAGCATGGCCGGGTCTCCCGTCTAGTTATTTATATGGCTGTTCCGACGCTGGTTGAACGCGTGGGCGGAGGACCGCCCACCCTACGGTGTTCGATGCACCGTCGACGTGGGTTTCGTAGGGTGGGCGGTCCCCGCCCACGCGTTCAAGTCCCGCGTGATCAGTGAGAATGCTTCGGCACCGCCGACCCACGGCAGCCAACCAGGAAATCGAAGTCGCAGCCTTCGTCGGCCTGCAGCACGTGGTCGAGGTAGAGCCGCTGGTAGCCGCTGTGCTGCTCCACCTTACTGTTCGCGGCGCGTTCCGCCAGGCGCTGGCGGATCTCTTCATCCGACAGTTCGAGGTTCAGGCCACCGCCGGCGCAGTCGAGCTGAATCCAGTCGCCGTCCCGTACGATGCCGAGCGGGCCGCCGGCCATCGCTTCCGGCGCCACGTGCAGCACCACGGTGCCGTAGGCGGTGCCGCTCATGCGCGCATCCGAGATGCGCACCATGTCGGTGATGCCCTGGGCCAGCAGCTTGGGCGGCAGGCCCATATTGCCCACTTCCGCCATGCCGGGATAGCCTTTCGGGCCGCAGTTCTTCATCACCAGGATGGAGTTGGCGTCCACGTCCAGGTCCGGGTCATTGATACGCTGCTTGTAGTGGTCGAAGTCCTCGAACACGACGGCGCGGCCGCGGTGCTGCATCAGGTGCGGCGAGGCCGCCGACGGTTTCAGTACGGCGCCGCGCGGCGCCAGGTTGCCGCGCAGGATGCGGATGCCGCCGTCCTCGATCAGCGGGGTGTCCAGCTTGCGAATCACTTCGTCGTTGTAGATCGGCGCGTCCTGGCAGTTGTCCCACAGGGTCTTGCCGTTGACGGTGAGCGCGTCCTTGTGCCGCAGCAGACCGCCCTCGCCCAGGCGGCGGATCACGCCTGGCAGGCCGCCGGCGTAATAAAACTCTTCCATCAGGTAGCGGCCCGACGGGAGCAGGTCGACGATGGTCGGGGTGCCCTTGCCGATGGCGGTCCAGTCTTCCAGTTCAAGCGGCACACCGACCCTGCCGGCGATGGCCTTCAGGTGGATCACGGCATTGGTCGAGCCGCCGATGGCGGCGTTCACGCGGATCGCGTTCTCGAAGTTCTCGCGCTTGAGGATCTTCGACAGCCGCAGGTCTTCGTGCACCATCTCGACGATGCGGATGCCCGACATATGGGCCAGCACGTAGCGCCGCGCATCGACTGCCGGGATCGCGGCATTGTGCGGCAGTGAGGTGCCCAGCGACTCGGCCATACAGGCCATGGTCGAGGCAGTGCCCATGGTGTTGCAGGTGCCGGCCGAGCGCGAGTGGCCGGCTTCGGCGGACAGGAAGTCGTGCATGGTGATCTTGCCGGCCTTGGCTTCTTCGTGCAGCTGCCAGACGGCGGTGCCGGAGCCGATGTCCTTGCCGTTGAGCTTACCGTTGAGCATGGGGCCACCGGTGACGACGATGGTCGGCAGGTCGACGCTGGCCGCGCCCATCAGGAGCGCCGGGGTGGTCTTGTCGCAGCCTACCAGCAGTACCACGGCGTCCATCGGATTGCCGCGGATGGATTCTTCGACGTCCATGCTCGCCAGGTTACGGGTCAGCATGGCGGTCGGACGCAGGTTCGATTCGCCGTTCGAGAACACCGGGAACTCGACCGGGAAGCCACCCGCTTCCAGGATGCCGCGCTTGACGTGTTCGGCCAGCTTGCGGAAGTGGGCATTGCAAGGGGTCAGTTCGGACCAGGTGTTGCAGATGCCGATGATCGGCTTGCCCTGGAATTCATGGTCAGGGATACCCTGGTTCTTCATCCAGCTCCGGTACATGAAGCCGTTCTTGTCCTGGGTGCCGAACCACGCGGCCGAGCGCAGCGTGGTCTTTTTCTTCGTCTCGGACATGCATTCTCCTGGTCTCGTTGGCTCGGCTACGGGAGGCTGTGGGCCTCCTCTCGGGTAGTGCAGCAATGAGGCAAGTCTAAAATCCCGCCAGATATCTTTCCAATCAATTATTTCGCAATATTGATATCGGAATCGTTATCGAATCCCGCACCCAGGAAGCGCGATTCGGGCAGGCCGCGGACGTCCAGGGCCTGCTGGAACAGTGCCCCCGACAAGGGTGCGCGGGCGCGCTCCGCGTCGCCCATGCCGAGGAAGGCGCTGGTGGCGTACAGGGTGGACAGGCCGGCGCCGCCGAAGGCGGGGCAACTCGGTTGCGGCGCATCGAGCGCCAGAACGCGCTCACACCGGCCGTCGGGTGCGAAGCGCATGATTCGTCCCGCGCTCCAGCGCGTGCTCCATAGATAGCCATCCGCATCGATGCAGGAGCCGTCCGGCTCTCCCGGCGCCGCATCGGGCCCGACGAAGACCCGGGCGGCGCCGGTGCGGCCGTCTGGCTCGTAGTCGCAACAGTGGATCGCGCGCGTGGCGGAGTCGGCGTAGTACATGCGGCGCCCGTCGGGGCTGAAGCAGATGCTGTTGGCGATCGCCGCGCTCCCGATCGGCAGGCGCTCGAGACTCAGGTCGGTGTTCAGGCGATAGAAGCCGCCCAGCGGCCGCTTCGGCGCGTCTTCCTGGTTGAACATGCCGAACACGAAGCGGCCCTGGCGGTCGCAGCGCCCGTCGTTCAGGCGCGTGGAGGGAATGTCGGGCTCGACGTCGGCGATGCGCTCCACCGCTCCGCTCGAGAAGCGGAAGAAGGCCAGGCCTGAGGCAAGGCCCAGCAGCAGGCAATCGTCGCTAGTGGTCAGCGCGAAGCAGCAGAGCCGTTCCGGCATCGGCCAGTGCATGCTGCGGCCGGTCGCCGGCGAATACGACCACAGCTGACATGCCGGGATATCGGTCCACAGCAGGCGTTCGGTGAATTCGCACCACAGCACGCATTCGCCCAGCTCGTGCCGGTTGTCGAGGAAAGCTTGCATCAATCCTGCACCGAGAAGCGCCAGCGCGATTCCGTCTCGTACACCTGGCCCGGACGCAGGATCACATTGGGAAATCGCGGCCGGTTCGGCGAATCCGGGAAGTGCTGCGGCTCCAGGCAGAAGCCGCTACGGTGTCCGTAGTTGCGGCCCTTGCCGGCGAGCGCACCGTCGAGGAAGTTCCCGCTGTAGAACTGCAGGCCGGGCTCGTCGGTGAACAACTCCAGCACCCGCCCCGAGCCGGGGTCAAGCACGTGGGCGGCGCGCGTCATCGCTTTGCCATCGGGCTTGTTGAGCACGAAGTTGTGGTCATAGCCGCTGCCATGGCGCAGCTGCTTGTCGGGTTGGCCGACCCGCTCGCCGATGGGGCGCGGCGTGCGGAAGTCGAAGGGCGTGCCGGTCACCGGCGACAGCATCCCGAGCGGGATCGAACCGGCGTCGATCGGCACGAAGGTGTCGGCGTCGATCGTTAGCAGGTGCCCGAGGATGTCGCCCTCGCCGCACAGGTTGAAGTAGCTGTGCTGGGTGAGGTTGACCGGCGTCGGCTTGTCGGTGACGGCGCGCAGGCGCAGCACCAGCGCGTTGTCGTCGCCGAGCGTATAGCTGGCCAGCACATCGAGGTTGCCGGGATAGCCCTCCTCGCCGTCGACGCTGCGATAGCTAAGGACCAGGCTGTCGCCTTCCACCTTCGCCTGCCACATCACCTTGTGGAAGCCGCCGGCCCCGCCATGCAGGTGGTTGGCGCCGTCGTTCGCGGGCAGCACGTATTCCTGTCCATCGAGCGTGAAGCGGCTGCCCGCGATGCGGTTGCCGTAGCGGCCGATCAGGGCGCCGAAATAAGGGCTGTCGCCCGCGTAGGCATCCACGGTATCGAAGCCAAGCACCACGTCGGCCAAGCGGCCTTCGCGATCGGGCGCGTGCAGCTCGGTGATGATGCCGCCGAAGTCGATGATCTTCACCGCCAGGCCGTTGGCATTACTGAGGGTGAACTGGGTGACGGCCGTGCCGTCCGCCAGCTGGCCGAAGGATGTTTGCGTGATGGGGTTCGGCACCGATGTCCTCACAAGGTGGATGGCCGGCCGAATACCGGCATGCCCTGTGCGTCCCAGCGCAGCGGTTTCACGAAGGTGTGGCGGTCGGGATTCCAGAGCGGATCGCCGACGATCTCGGTATAGGTGCGGGCGTGATACACCAGCATGACGGTCTCGCCATCTTCGGCATAGGTAAAACTGTTGTGGCCCGGGCCGTAGATGCCGTGCTCGTAGCAGGTGCGCAGCACCGGTTCGCGCGACTTGGTCCAGGAGGATGGGTCGAGCAGGCCGGCGTCCTCGTCGGCCCACAACAGGCCCATCGCGTAATTCTCGTCGGTGGCGCTGGCCGAGTAGCTGATGAAGATCCTGCCGCCGTGGCGCACCACAGACGGGCCTTCGTTGACGCAGAAGCCGCGCGTCTCCCAGTCGAATTCGGGTTTGCTCAGCATGACCGGCTTGCCCTCGATCTGCCACGGGGTCTTCATGGGGGCGATATAGAGATTCGAATTGCCCTCGATGGCGACGTCCTTCTGCGCCCACAGGTAGTACAGGCGGCCCTTGTGGGTGAAGGTGGTGGCGTCCAGGCAGAAGCTGTCGATGCCGGTGTCGACCTGACCCATGAACTCCCACTCGCCTTCGAGCGGATTCGCGCTACTGTTGCGGATCGCGTACATGCGGTGCTGGAACAACTTGTCCTTGATCTCGCGGCTCGGGGCGGCGGCGAAGTAGACGTACCAGGCGCCCTCGTTGAAGTGGATCTCCGGCGCCCACACCAGTTCGGAATAAGGCCCGGTGTCCGGCTTGGTCCAGACGTCCACCGTCTGCGCGCCGGCCAGCCCTGCGATGGTGGCAGCGCGGCGCAGTTCGATGCGGTCGTACTGCGGCACCGAGGCAGTGAAGTAGTAGTAGCCGTCAGTGTGCTTGTAGATGTAGGGATCGGCGCGCTGCTCGATCAGGGGTGTGAGGACGGTTTCCATTGTGTTATCCCTTAGCCGGCGGCGTAGCCGCGGGTCGCCATGTCGGCCTTGACGCTGTCGTAGTAGCTGTCGCTGATGCGGTACTTGAACATCAGGACGCCCATCAGGAAGTGGAAGAAGCCCGGGATCACCGACAGCATCAGGGCGATGCCCTGCAGCGCCAGCGCCGACTGCGCCTGGTTCGGCTGGTAGTGGAAGTAGTCCAGCAGGATGCCGACCATGCCGCCTGCGATCGCCATGCCTGCCTTCTGGCACACCGAGATGCCGCCGAAGGCGAAGCCCGACACCCGCTTGCCGGTCTTGACCTGGCCATAGTCGATGGTCTCGGCGATCGCCGACCAGAACACCGGGGCATGCAGGTCGACCACCAGGGACAGGATGAAGTACAGGACGAAGGCCAGCACCATGTCGCCCGGCTGCACCAGCAGGTAGATCATCAGGCTGATGACGGCGACCAGGATCTGCGAATTGCGGAACAGCTTGACCTTGCAGTAGAACTTGGTGGTCCAGGTGGACACCACCATCGCCAGGATCGCCGCCGCCACGCCAGTGGACAGGAAGGCCGAGACGGTGGCGGTGTCGCCGCCGAGGTAGTACTTGGCGTAGTAGATCGCGACCGAGCCGCGGATCACGTAGCCGATGGTGCCGGTCACGCACACGGCGCACAGGATCAGCCACTGGTCGTTCTTCATCAGGACGCGCACCTGGTCCAGCAGCGGCTGTTTCTCGACCTTGTGGATGACGCGCTCGGTGGTGGTGAAGAAGCACAGCAGGAACAGCAGCACGCCCATCGCCGCCATCACCGCCATCGCGGCCTGGTAGCCGGTGGCCGGGTTGCCGGCGTCCCACCAGCTGGCCAGCAGCGGGACGATGATAGTCACCATGAAGGCGCCGATCTTGGCGAAGAACAGGCGGTAGCCGTTGGCCGACAGGCGCTCCTGCGGGTTCGAGGTCAGGCCGCTGATCAGGGAGATGTAGGGGATGCCGACACCCGCCGTCATCAGGGTCATCAGGATGTAGGTCGAGTAGGCCCAGACCAGCTTGGCGTCGTAGGTCCAGTCGGGCGTGGTGAAGACCAGAAACACGCTCAGGCCGTAGGGCACGGCGAGCAGCAGCAGCCAGGGCCGGTAGCGACCCCAGCGCGTCAGGACGGAATCTGTCACCTGCCCCATGATCAGGTCGGCGACGGCGCCGATCACCTTGACGGCCACGAACAGGGCCGCCAGGTCGGCGGTGTGGATGCCGTAGATGTCGGTGTAGAAGAAGGTGATGATCAGCATCATCGACGAGATCACCACGTTGAGCGCCATGTCGCCTGCGCCAAAACCCGCTTTTTCGAGGGTGGAGAGTTGTTGGGTTTGTTGCGTGCGCATATGTCTCCTATGTCGCCTTCATTGTTGCCGTTGTGTCACGGCTTGTCTTTCGATAGTAAGCGTTCGACTGAGGCCAATCCAATCAATTTTTCGGGCAATCCGATACCGTTTTTCGTATCAGCACACGTGTGTTTACCGATACCCATACGCATATCGCGCACAGGTTTTATTTGATTGGAAAAAACACAAAAGACTCATCACGCTGAGCATGCCGTCAACTATTACAAACACGGAGACATGCAATGAACAACACACTCTCGCAATGGGGGCTGGGAGCGCTCCTGGCCTCGTCCCTGCTCTCCCCGAATGCCGCCGCCCAGGCCGGATTCACCCCGATCACCTTCAAGAACGCCTCGGTCCACGACCCTTCGGTGGTCAGGACGAACGGTGGCTGGTATGTATTCGGTTCCCACCTCGCCGCCGCCAAAAGCGCCGACCTGATGAACTGGCAGCAGATCGCCAGCGGCGTCAGCGCCACCAATCCCCTTTTCCTGAACGGCTCGGCCAATGTGCTGACCGAATTGGCCGAGACCTTCGCCTGGGCGCAATCGGACACCTTGTGGGCTGCGGACGTGAAGCAGCTTGCCGACGGCAAGTTCTACATGTACTACAACGCCTGCAAGGGCGACTCGCCCCGCTCGGCGCTCGGGATCGCGGTGGCCGACCGCATCGAAGGTCCGTATGTCGACAAGGGCATCATCCTGCGCTCCGGCATGTGGGGCCAGGCCAGCCACGACGGCACGGTGTACGACGCGCTGAAGCATCCGAACGCGGTCGACCCCAATGTGTTTTCCGACAATGCCGGACGCCTGTGGATGGTCTACGGCTCTTACTCGGGTGGCATCTTCATCATGCAGATGAACCCCAGCAATGGCATGCCGCTGCCGGGCCAGGGCTACGGCAAGCGCCTGATGGGCGGAAACCACAGCCGCATCGAAGGCGCCTACGTGATGTACAGCCCGGCCACCGCCCACTACTACCTGTTCACCTCCTTCGGCGGCCTGGACGCCGTCGGGGGCTACAACATGCGGGTGGCGCGCTCGCTGCGGCCCGACGGTCCCTACCTCGACGCCCAGGGCAAGGACATGGCCCAGGTGAAATCGGATCCGGCCAAGCCACTGTTCGACGACGCCTCGATCGCCCCGCACGGCGTCAAGCTGATGGGGAACTTCCTGTTCGACCGCAAGCTGGGCGAGCCGGGCAGCGGCATCGGCACCGGCTATGTGTCGCCGGGCCACAATTCGGCTTATTACGATGCCGCCACCGGCCAGTACTTCCTGATCTTCCATGCCCGCTTTCCCGAGCGCGGCGAGCAGCACGAGATCCGGGTGCACCAGATGTTCATGAATGCCGACGGCTGGCCAGTCGTCGCGCCGTATCGCTATGCGAAGGAAAAAGCGGCGGCGGTGCGGCGCGAGTTCGTCGTCGGCGACTACTTGTACGTCAACCACGGCAAGGACATCTCGGCCGCGGTCAAGAAGTCGCAATCGATCACGCTGGGCAGTGACGGCAGGATCACGGGGGCGGTGAGCGGGACCTGGAGGCTCGACGGGGCCAACAACGTCGAGCTGGTCCTGGCGGGCGCGGCGTCGCCGTACAAGGGGGTGTTCCTGAACCAGTGGAACGAAACCGCGCAGAACTACGCCATGACGTTCTCGGCCCTGTCGCGCGAAGGCGTGGCGGTAGTCGGCAGCCGCCTGGTCCCGCGTACCGATGCGCAGGTGGTGAACGCGGTCCATGCCGAGCTCAGCCTGGGCAATACCGCGGCAGTGAGCACCAATCTAAACCTGCCGACCTCGGCGACGCGCGGGGCCGTCATTAGCTGGACCTCGTCGAACCCTGCCGTCGTCAGCGCCACCGGCGTCGTCAATCCGGCCGCCAATGACGTCACCGTGACGCTTACCGCGCGCATCGGCAAGGGCACGGCCAGCGCTGTAAAAACCTTCACCGTCACGGTGCGCAAGGCCGGCGGCCTGCTGGCGCATTACGCCTTCGACGGCAACCTGCTCGACAGCAGCGGCCTGTCCGGGCCAGGCGCGGTGGTCGGCAGCCGCATCGACAGCGCCGGCGGCAGCATCGCTTTCGAGGCGGGCGTGCGCGGCAATGCCGCCGTCTTCAACGGCGCCAGCGGCATCCGGCTGCCCAATGGCCTGATATCGACCAACAACTACACGGTGGCCCTGTGGGTAAAGCCCGCGCAGCTGACGGCGTTCTCGACCGCCTTCTTCGGCGCCAGGACGAGCGATTCCTGGGTCAGCCTGCTGCCGAAGGGGCATGACTTTGTCAACGGCGCCTCGATGCTGTGGTCCGGGACCGCGTGGTATGACGCGGGGTTGGGCATGAACATTCCGGTGGGCCGTTGGTCGCACCTGGCATTCACGGTGCGCAATGGCGCCGTCAATGTTTATGTGGATGGGGTCAGGCGCTTCAGCGGCAGCAACTTCCCCAATGTGTTCACCACCACCAGCGGCGTCTTCGCCCTCGGCGTGAACTGGTGGGATACGCCATACCAGGGTTCCATGGACGAGCTGCGGATCTACGGCACGGCGCTGAGCGACGCCGACGTGTATGCGCTGGCGCGCTGATCGACTTTACGACGACAAGGATATGAATATGAAGAACATGATTTTTTCCCTTTTGCTGCTTGCCTCGGCGAACGCCTCGGCCGGCGTGATCGGCTTCGATGACCTGCCCGGCATTGAATCCGAGCCGATCGCCAATGGCTATGCGGGTTTTGACTGGGATGGGCTGGGCGCGATCCGGGCCGACGCCTATCCCGGCAGCGGCTATGCCGCCGGCACGGTCTCCTTCGCGAACGCGGCGTTCAACCGCGACGGCGGCACCGCCGCGATCTCCAGGGTGGGCGGATTCGATTTCGTCGGCGCGTATTTCACCTCGGCCTGGCTCGAGCAGGAACTTGCCTTCGAGGGCTGGCGCGACGGGGTGCTGGTGTATGCCAGCCCGGCATCGTACGTGATCGATACCTTCACGCCGCTGTGGGTCGGGCTGGGCTGGTCGGGTATCGATACCCTGCTGATCTATAACAGCAGCGGCACGCAATGGGCCATGGATGAGTTTACCGTTCCGGAGCCGGCTTCGTTGTCCCTGCTCGGCGCGGCGCTGGCGGGGATGGGGTTGTCGCGCAGGCGCAAGCGCTCGTAGGACCCGGGTTGTCGTAGGGTGGGCGGTCCTGTTCGGCACATAGACATACTGGACACTTCGCTAGAGACATACTGGACACCTCTTAAGATTGTTGCAAGTTCACTTTTAGGAGCTTGCAATGCCTTGGAAG
>Ga0265798_10003313_pt1 | contig 22969 bp, 18 predicted proteins | sample P3T30metagenome_FD_192430 | JGI IMG/M metagenome (GOLD analysis project Ga0265798, IMG submission 192430) | Plant litter microbial communities from East Loma Ridge, Irvine, California - P3 T30 | ecosystem: Environmental > Terrestrial > Plant litter > Unclassified | place: USA: California... | reverse complement strand
GTAGCCGCGCATCGGCACCAGCCGCGACTCGAGGCCCTCCGCGGTGCCGAGGACGAGGACCTCGGCGTCGGGCGAGCGCTCGGTCAGCCGGTCGGCGACCGCGAGCAGGGGGTTGACGTGGCCGGCGGTGCCGCCGCCGGCGAAGAGGTACTTGCTCACCGGAGGTGTCCGTTCGTGGGGGTGGAGCGGAGGTCGTGGCCGCGCGTGCCGGGGAGGTCGTGGCCGCGCTTGCCGGGGAGGTCGCGTGCGAAGGACAGCACGACGCCGATCGCGACGAGGGTCATGATGAGCGCCGACCCGCCGGCCGAGATGAGCGGGAGGGGCACGCCGAGGACCGGCAGGAGACCGAGGACCACGGCGATGTTGACGAGGGCCTGGCCGACGATCCACGCCAGGATCGCACCCGTGACGGTCTTCACGAACGGGTCGTTCGACTGCCGGACGACCTTGATCATGCTGATCGCCAGCACGATGAACAGGACCAGCACGACGACGGCGCCGACGAGCCCGAGCTCCTCGCCGATGATCGCGAAGATGTAGTCGTTGTCGGCCTCCGGCAGCCACGACCACTTCGCCTTCGAGTTGCCGAGCCCGACGCCGAACACGCCGCCCGACGCGAGCGCCCACATCCCGTGGACCGGCTGCCAGCAGAGGTCCTGGAACTGGTTCGAGTCCGTGCACCCGGACAGCCACGCGCTGATGCGCACCTGCCGCGAGGTCGAGGCCATCGTCACGAACGGCAGCATGACGGCCATCGCGACCACCCCGACGAGCAGGTGGCGGGCCCGCACCCCGCCGATGAACATCGCACCGAGGATCAGGATGACCATGATCATCGCGGTGCCCTGGTCGCCGCCGAGCACCACGAGCCCGAGCGACACCAGCGAGGCGATCCCGACCGGGATGAACACCTCTTTCCAGTCGTCCATCTTGTCGCGCTTGACGTAGAGGATCGCGCCGATGCCGAGCGCCAGGCCGAGCTTGACCACCTCGGACGGCTGGGCGGTGAACGAACCGATCCCGATCCAGTTCCGGTTGCCCTGCACGTCGATGCCGAGCGGCGTGTACACGAGCAGCTGCAGGACGAGGGCGGCGCCGAGCAGCCGCATCGCCCACTTCCGCCACCAGCGGGCGGGGACCCGGCTCGCGACGAGCATGAGCGGCACGCCGAGCACGGCGTACAGCCCCTGCCGCGAGGCGGCCCCGAAGAAGTCGTGCGTCGCGGCGTACTGCTCGACGCTCGACGAGGACAGCACCATCACCACGCCGAAGACGACGAGGAAGAGCGTGACGCCGAGGATCGTGTAGAAGGTGCTCGACTCGGCGACGAAGACGTTCTTCACGGCGACGACGGCGCCGTTCGTGCGCCGCGTGCCGCTCGTCGCGGAGCCGCCCGCCGAGGTGCCCCTCGTCGTCCCCGTCCCGCTACGCCCGCTCGGAAGATCCGTCGTCGCCATCGGCGCTGCCTCCCAGGTGCTCGTGGACCGCCGCCGCGAATCGACGCCCCCGGTCCGCGTAGGAGCCGAACTGGTCGAACGACGCCGCGGCCGGGGCGAGGAGGACCGTGTCGCCCGGTCGCGCGACCGAGGCGGCATGCCGGACCGCCTCGGGCATGACGAGATCAGTGTCCGTCGCCTCGACCTGCAGCACCGGCACCCCGGGCGCGTGTCGCCCGAATGCGTCGAGCACCGGCGTGCGGTCCGTCCCGATCACGACGACCGCGCGCACCTCCGGCCCGAAGCGCGCGACCAGGTCGTCGATGTCCACGCCCTTGAACTGTCCGCCGACGATCCAGACCACCTTGTCGAACGCGGCCAGCGACGCGGTGGCCGCGTGGGGGTTCGTCGCCTTCGAGTCGTCGACCCAGGTGACGTCGTCCGCGCTCGCGACGAGCTCGGTGCGGTGGTGGTCGGCGTGGAACCCCTGCACGGCGGTTCGGATGTGCGCCGGCTCGACACCGGCGGCACGGGCGAGGGCCGCGGCGGCGAGGACGTTCATCGTCATGTGCGGACTCGCGAGCCCGGCCGCCTCGAGGTCGCCGGCGGTCGCCAGCTCCAGCGCGCTGTTCCGGCGGTCCTCGGTGAAGGCACGGTCGCACAGCACGTCGTCCACGACCCCGACGTCGCCGGGGGCTGGCACACCGAGGGTGAAGCCGACGGCACGGCACCCCTCGACGACGTCCGCGTCCTCGACCATGCGGCGCGTGACCTCGTCCGCGGTGTTGTAGACGCACGCCATCACGGTGCGCTCGTAGACCTTCGCCTTCGCCGCGCGGTACGCCTCGGCCGAACCGTGCCACTCCAGGTGGTCGTCGGCGATGTTGAGACACGAGCTCGCGAGCGGCACCACCGCGCCGTCGCCGGTCGTCGGCATGGCGTGCAGCTGGTGACTGGACAGCTCGACGACGAGCACGTCGAAGCCCTCCGGGTCGCGGACGACGTCGAGCACGGGCACGCCGATGTTGCCGCAGGCGACGGCACGCAGCCCGGCCGCCTCGAACATCGCGGTGGTGAGCTGCGTCGTGGTGGTCTTGCCGTTCGTACCGGTGATGGTCACCCACGGCGCGGCGACCGGGCCGCGGACGACCTTGTCGCGCACGCGCCAGGCCAGCTCGATGTCGCCCCAGACGGTGCTGTTCGCGACGGACCACTGCACGGTCGCGTTGTGCGGCGGCAGCCCGGGCGAGACGATGACGACGTCGGGTGCCTGCGCCTCGAGCGCCGCGGGCACGGTGTCCAGCGGGGTCCGTTCGAACCGCGCACCGATGACGTCCAGCAGCTCCACCGTGTCGGTGGGGCCGTCGGGCGCGTAGACCGTCACCTGGCTGCCGAGCTCGACGAGCGTGTCGGCGACCGAGAAGCCGGTGGCGCCGAGTCCGAGCACGGCGACGTTCAGCCCCTTCCAGCCATCGGCGTACCAGCTGTCCAGGGAGGCGAGACGATCAGCCAACGCGCGCGATCCATTCGAGGTAGAAGAGTCCGACGCCGGCGGCGACGCACAGGCCGGCGATGATCCAGAAGCGGACGACGACGGTCACCTCCGCCCACCCCTTCAGCTCGAAGTGGTGGTGCAGCGGGCTCATCCGGAAGATGCGCTTGCCGTGGGTGATCTTGAAGTACGCCCGCTGCAGGATGACCGAGCCGGTGACGATGAAGAACAGCCCGCCGATGAGGATGAGCAGCAGCTCGGTGCGGCTGAGGATCGCGAGACCGGCCAGCGCGCCGCCGAGGCCGAGCGACCCGGTGTCGCCGAGGAAGATCTGTGCCGGCGAGGTGTTGTACCAGAGGAAGCCGATCAGGCCGCCGCAGACCGCCGCGGCGACGACCGCGAGGTCGAGCGGGTTCGTCACCGCGTAGCAGGCGTGCTCGGTGGTCTCGTCGAGACGGGCGCCGCCGCACAGCTGGTTCGACTGCCAGAAGCCGATGATGACGTACGAGCCGATCGCCAGGATGCTCGACCCCGTCGCCAGGCCGTCGAGCCCGTCCGCCACGTTCACGCCGTTCGACGTGGACACGGTGAGCAGCACGATCCAGGCGAGGAACAGCACCGTACCGATCACGGTGCCGAGGGCCATGAAGTCGAGCCACGGCACGTCGCGGATCGCGGAGATCATCGTCGACGCCGGCGGCTCGCCGCTCGACGTCGGCACCACGAGGGCGATCGTGGCGAAGATCACGCCGACGATGACCTGCCCGAGGACCTTCGCCCAGCCGCCGAGGCCGAGGCTCCGCTGCCGGCGCACCTTGAGGAAGTCGTCGATGAAGCCGACGAACCCGAGCCCCACCATGAGGAAGAGCACGAGCAGGCCGGACAGCGTCACGGAGTCACGGCCGACGAGGTGCCCGACGAAGTAGCCCAGTACGGCCCCGATGATGAGGACGATGCCGCCCATCGTCGCCGTGCCGCGCTTCGTGTGGTGCGACTGCGGGCCGTCGTCGCGGATGAACTGCCCCCACCCGAGTCGGTGGAACAGCTTGATGAACAGCGGCGTGAGCAGCAGTGTGAACACCAGCGCCACGGCGCCGGCGATCAGGAGCGCGATCATTCGGTGACACCTCCGAGGCGGTCGCCGAGGAATCGCAGTTCGGCGGACTTCGAGGACTTGACCAGGACGACGTCGCCGGGGCGCACCATGTCCTGGAGGAGACGGACGGCGTCGTCGACGTCCTCGACGTACACGGACTCGCCGTCCCACGATCCCTCGAGGGTGGCGGCCTGGTGGATGGGCGCGGCGCCGGGCCCGACGACCACGAGCTGCCCGATGTTGAGGCGGACGACGAGCCGCCCGATGGTGTCGTGCTCCTCGGTCGAGAACTCGCCGAGCTCCGCCATCTCGCCGAGCACGGCGACGGACCGCTCCCCCGGACGCACGATCTGCGCCAGGGTGCGGAGCGCGGCCGCCATCGAGTCCGGGGACGCGTTGTACGCGTCGTTGATGACGGTCACGCCCTCCGGCCCGCCCTGGAGGAGCTCCATCCGCCAGCGCTCGGCGCGCGTCATCGACGCGAGCGCCTCGGCGCCCGCCGCGAGCGGGACGCCCCACAGGTGCGCGACCGTCAGCGCGGCCGACGCGTTCATCGCGTGGTGCTCGCCCAGGATGGCGAGGCGGACGTCGACGGTCTCGGGGACGCGGTGCGCGCCTCCCGGGTGGTCCGCCGCGGCTTCCTCGGGGACTCCAGGCGCAGTGAGGGTGAATCGGGTGCCGCTGCGGTCCGTCTCGATGCCGCCGATCCGGTAGTCCGCCCCCGCGGACGTGCCGAAGCCGACGACGCGCGCACGCGTGAGCGCGCGCATCGACGCGACCCGGTCGTCGTCCACGTTGAGGAGGGCGGTCGCCGTCGCGGGGAGGTCCGTCACCATCTCGGACTTGGCGCGCTGCGTCGCCTCGATGCCGCCGAACTCGCCGGCGTGCGCGAGGCCCACCTTGAGGACGACGCCGACGTCCGGCTCGGCGATCGAGACGAGCTTGGCGATGTGGCCGACGCCGCTCGCGCCCATCTCGACGACGAGGAAGCGGGTGTCGTACGTGACCCGGAGCATCGAGATCGGCGCGCCGACGTGGTTGTTGAACGAGCCCTCCGGTGCGACGGTCTCGCCCTGCGTCGCGAGGATCGTCCGGAGCATGTTCTTCGTGCTCGTCTTGCCGTTCGAACCCGTGATGCCGACCACGTGGAGCGGGGCCGGGCGTCCGTCGGCGTCCACCCGGTCGGCGCTCGCGAGCCGGACCCGGGCGACGACGTCGTGGGCGAGCGCCGCGAGGGCCGCGTACCCGTCCTCGACCACGATCTGCGGAGCGGTGGTGTCCACCCGCTCGGGCGTGACGACCAGCGCCGCCCCCGCCTCGACCGCGGCCGGCACGAAGCGACGGCCGTCGGTGACCTCGCCGGGGAGCGCGAAGAACACGCTGCCAGGGCGGACCAGTCGCGAGTCGGTCTCGACGCTGCCCTCGACGACGAGGTCGCCGGGTTCCGCGACGTCCGTCGCCTGGGCGCCACCGATCAGCTCGCCGCCGACCGCGGTGGCGATCTCGGCGAGGGTCATGGCGATCATCGGATCTCCTCCGCCGGGCCGGAGTTCGGCTCCCAACCGGCCTCGCGCAGGGCCTGACGCGCCTCGTCACGCGCCGAGTACGGCGTCCGCACGCCCTGGATGTCGCGGTAGTCCTGGTGTCCCGGGCCCGCCCAGAGGATCGAGTCGCCCTCGCCCACCAGTCCGACGGCGGTGCGGATCGCGGCCTCGGGCGGGCTCACCTCGTGCAGCTCGTGCTCGGGGTACGCCTCGCGCGCGGCGTCGACCAGGGTCTTCCGGATGCTCGCGGCGTCCTCGAAGCGGGGGTGGTGGTCGGTGATGACGAGGATGTCGCTCCCCGCCGCTGCGACGCGGGCCATGTCGCCGCGCTTGGTCGTGTCGCGGTCGCCGTCCGCACCGAAGAGCATCAGGACCTTCCCCGGCGTGAACTGGCGCACGGCGGCGAGGGTGTTCTCGAACGCGTCCGCGCTGTGCCCGAAGTCGACGTAGACGCTCGGTCCACGCTCCCCCGACACGCGCTCGGTCCGGCCGGGCAGGTAGCACTCGATCGCGCTGACGCGTCGCGTGTCCCCGTCGGCCGCGCGGTCGTCGCCGTCCTGCTCGTCCGCGTAGTGGCGGTGGTTCGCCTCGAGCGCCTGTGCGATCGCGCCGAGCTCGAACCCGCCCTCGACGAGCATGACGATCGCGAGTGCCGCGTTCGCGGCCATGTGCCAGCCGATGAGCGGCACGCGGGTGGTCAGCTCGCGACCCTCGGGACCGGTGAGCCGGAACTCGGTGTAGGCGGCGTGCGCCTCGACGATGTCGACGTGCCACTCGGCGTCCACGTCCGGGTGCACGGTGATCGTCGTCACCGGGATGCGGGAGTCCTGCACGACGCGGTGGCCCCAGTCGGTGTCCAGCGAGACCACGCCGCGGCGGGCGTGCTCCGGCTCGAACAGCAGGAGCTTCGCGTGGTAGTACTCCTCCATGTCGGCGTAGTCGTCGAGGTGGTCGTGCGACAGGTTCGTGAACCCGGCGACGTCGAACACGATGCCGTCGACGCGGTGCCGGCTGAGGGCCTGGGCGCTGACCTCGACGGCCACCGCGCGCACCTCGCTCTCGCGCATGCGGGCGAGCAGCGCGTGCATCTCGCTCGCCTCGGGCGTGGTGAGCCGGCTCGTGACGCTGAGCGCGCCGATGTGGCGCTCCGCGGTCGAGCTGAGGCCGGTGACCAGGCCGAGCTGCTTGAGGATCCCCTCGAGGATGTACGACGTGCTCGTCTTGCCGTTCGTGCCGGTGACGGCGAACAGCTGCGGCAGGTCCGTGGCCTCGTCCGGGTGGGTCCGGTACACCCACGCCGCGACGTCGCCGAGCGCGGCGCGGGGGTCGTCGACGACGAGCACGGGCAGGCCCGAGGGCTCCGCCAGCGCCACGCCGTCCGCGTCCGTCAGCGCCGCCACGGCACCGCGTTCGGCCGCCTCGGCAGCGAACTGCGCACCGTGCCGGTTCGCGCCGTGCACTCCGACGAACAGGTCACCGGGCTGCACCTCGGCGGCGCTCAGGGTGACGCCCGTCGTCTCGACGGCGTCGACCGACCCGACGACGCGCAGGCCGAACGCGTTGGCGAGTTCGGCGACGGCCCTCGGGGTCGGGTGTTCGGGCCGGAGGACCGGGGGGATCCGTGCGGACAAGTGTTCCTTCTTCCTCACCACGTGGACGGGTAGAGCTTCGCCTCGGACGTGGAGGGCGCTACTCGGTACTTCTCGAGCACCTGGGACATGAGCGTACGGAAGGCCGGAGCCGCTCCACTCGACCACTTGTTGGCCTGCGGCTTCGTGAACGTCACCGTGACAACATACTGGGGGTCCTCCGCGGGTGCCATTCCGGCCACCGACGTGATGCGCTGCGAGCCGTACCCCTTCGCGCCCTCCGCGACCTCCGCCGTACCGGTCTTCGCGGCGACGTTGTAGCCCGAGATCGGGTCCATCTTGGTGAGCGTCCCGCCCTTCACCACGCTCTGCAGCATGCCGACGACCTGCTCGGCCGCTGCCGGGGACACGACGCGCGTCGGCTTCACCTCGGGCGCGTCGATCATCGTGCCGTCCGCGGTCTCGCAGCCCTTGACGATGTGCAACGGGATACGGACGCCGTCGTTCGCCAGGGTCTGGAAGACGCCCGCCACCTGGACCGCCGTCGTCGAGATGCCCTGACCGAACATCGAGTTGATGTCCGTCTGCTGGTCCCAGTTCGGCGACGTGCCGTAGTCCATCGACGGCTGGCCCGGGTACTCGATCGCCGACTCGGGCTGGAACAGGCCGAACGCCTTCATGTAGTCGTACCGCTGCTGCGTCGTCAGACGTGCGCCGAGCTCGGTGATGCCGACGTTCGACGAGTTCTGCAGGATGCCGGTCAGCGTCAGGTTCTCGGTGGCGTGGAACTCCGAGTCGTGGATCGTGCCGCCCCAGGGGAACGTGCGCGAGTACGGCACGACCGCGCGGTCCGTTGGGCTCGACTTGCCCTGGTCGATGAGGGCCGCCGCGATGGCCGCCTTGATCGTCGAGCCGGGTTCGTAGGACGCGGTCAGCGCCCGCGAGCCGAAGGCTCCCTTGTCGGTCGTCGCGTCGACGTCGTTCGGGTCCACCGTCGGGTAGTCCGCGACGGCGAGGAGCTCACCGGTCTTCACCTTGACGACCGTCGCCATCGCCGACTCGGCCTGGAGGGTCTTCGCCGCCGAGGCGACCGTCTGCTGCGCCATGTACTGCAGGTCGTTGTCGATCGTCGTCTCGAGCGTGCCGCCGTCCTTCGCCTGCTTCGTCGTCACGGTGCTGCCGGGGAGCTGCACGCCGTCCTCGCCGCGCTCGTAGGTCTGCGAACCGTTCGTACCCGCCAGGCACTCGTCGTAGGAGTACTCGAGACCGGCCTGCGCGCCGTCGGTCCCCATGAAGCCGGTGAGCCCACCCGTCGTGGCACCCGTCGGGTAGACCCGGGCCGCCTGCGGCTGCGGGTAGATCCACGGGATGCCCAGTGCACGGACGGCCTCGTAGTGCTTCACGTCCAGCCCCTTGACGAGGTACGCGAAGTCCGAGCGCGGGTCGGCCTCGATGTTCTGGCGCATCGTGCGCTCGTCACCACCGGACGCCTTCGCCAGCGCGGCCAACGCCGTCGCCACCGACACCTTCTTCACCCGCGTCCCGCCGAGCTTGCCGTCGAAGGACCCGACCAGCCGCGGCGCGGTCGTGATGTTGTACCGGGTGACGCTGTCGGCGAGCTCGGTACCGTTGCGGTCCACGATCGACCCGCGGGCACCGTAGATCGTCACCGGGATGCTGCGCTTCTGCTTCGACGCGTCGTTGAGCGCCGCCGCCTGGACGACCTGGATGTCGACCAGACGGACCACGAAGACCGCCACCAGGGCGATCACGGCGATCATGACGACGCTGTAGCGCAGTCGGCGGTTGCGGATCGTCTTCGTCACGCGGCGCGGTCCTTCCCGGGTGGAACGTCAGGGGTGTCCTGTCCCGCAGGTCACCGCGTCGTCGGTGCCTGGAGCTGGTTCGGGTCGGACTCTACGTCCGGCGTCGACGAAGCCCCGCTCGACGCGCTGGCGCCGTCGGTCTTCGCAGCGTTCTGGCCCGCGGCGGTGTCGCTCGCGCCGGCGTCGCTCGCGCCCGTCGCGCCCGCACCCGCGTCGCCGGCACCCTCCGTGCTCGCACCGGTGTCGCTCGCACCGGGGCGGGCGGCGAGCGGGACCTGGTCGAGGAGCGCGTTCGGCACCTGGTTCTCGGTGCTGGCGGTCTTCTCGTCCGCCGCGGCCGGCTTCGGCGTGCCGAAGACCCGGCCCGTCTTCGGGTCGAGGTACACCGGCGTCGTGTTCGCGATCATCCCCAGCGCCTGCGCGTTGCGGGCGAGGTTCTGCGGCGAGTCGAGCACGCGGAGGTCCTCCGAAAGGGACTGCTGCGTACGGGACAGCTGCGTCTGCTCGGCGCCCAGCTCGTCGAGGGTGTACGCCCCCTGACTCAGCACCATGCTGATCCCGAGCTGCGCGAGCAGGAGCACCCCGAGCGCGGCCACGGCGATCGCCGCGCCGACGATGCGCGGACGCGCACGGCGCTGCGCCCGCGTCGGTGCGACCTCGACGAGCTCCGGACGCTGACGGTCCTGCCGCGAGGGCCGCGTCGGGAGGGCGGCGGGGTCGACGAGTGCGAGGTTCGTGCTCATGTCACTTCCGGATCCGCTCGGCCGCGCGCAGACGCACGGGTGTTGCTCGGGGGTTGGCGGCGCGTTCGGCCTCGTCGGCCAGTTCCGCGCCCTTGACGACCAGGGCGTAGGTCGGGGCGTGCTCGGGCAGCTCCACCGGCAGGCCGGCGGGGGCGCTCGACGTCGTGCGCTCGGCGAGGGCACGCTTGACGATGCGGTCCTCGAGCGACTGGTACGACTCGACGACGATCCGTCCGCCGAGCGCGATCGCGTCGAGTGCCGCGGGGATCGCCCGCTCGAGGACGCTCAGCTCAGCGTTGACCTCGATGCGGAGCGCCTGGAACACCCGCTTGGCCGGGTGTCCCTGGCGCTGGATCGCGACCGGTGTGGCGTCGTGCAGCACCTGGACCAGGTCGCCGGACATCTCGAGCGGACGCGCCGCCCGACGCTCGACGATCGCCCGCGCGTACCGGCCGGCGAGCTTCTCCTCGCCGTAGCGCTGGAAGATGCGGCGCAGTTCAGCTTCGTCGTACGTGGCGAGGACGTCGGCGGCGGTCTGCCCCTCGGTCCGGTCCATCCGCATGTCGAGCGGGGCGTCCTGGCTGTAGGCGAAGCCGCGGTCGGCCCGGTCGAGCTGCAGCGAGCTGACGCCGAGGTCGAAGAGCACGCCGTCGACCTCGTCGAACCCCTCGTCCTCGATCGCATCGGCGATGCCGTCGTACACGGTGTGCACGAGGCGGACGCGGTCGCCGAAGCGGGCCAGGCGCTCCCCTGCGATGCCGAGCGCGTCGGTGTCGCGGTCGAGCCCGATGAGGGTGAGGTCCGGGAACCGCTCGAGGAGCGCCTCGGAGTGCCCGCCCATCCCGAGCGTCGCGTCGACGACCACCTTGCCGACGCCGTCGAGCGTCGGGGTGAACAGGTCGACGATGCGCTCGAGCATCACCGGCACGTGGGGGAATCCCGTCGTCTCGTCTTCGGCCATCGCAGCCCCTCGTCTCCTGGGCCGCGGGTCCGGATCCCCATCCATGCGACCTGACACCGGGGAAGGTGTGTCAGGGCTTCACGGCTGGGAGTCCCGATCCGCGGATCAGAAGATGCCCGGGATCACCTCCTCGTCGTTGTCGGCGAAGCCCTCTTCGACCTCGGCGTAGTAGGCCTCCCACGCGGGGGTGGACCAGATCTCGGCACGGTCACCGCTGCCGATGACCGTGAGGTCCCGCTCGAGCCCCGCGTACTCGCGGAGGTTCTGCGGGATCGTCACGCGGTTCTGCTTGTCCGGCGTCTCGGCGCTCGCCCCGGAGAGGAACAGGCGCATGTAGTCGCGGGTGCGCTTCGAGGTCATCGGCGCAGTGCGGATCCGCTCGTGCAGCTGCTCGAACGTGTCCGCGCTGAAGACGACCACGCAGCGCTCCTGTCCACGGGTCATGACGAGCCCCCCGGACAGTTCGTCCCGGAACTTGGCGGGGAGGATCACGCGACCCTTCTCGTCGAGCTTCGGGGCATGCGTTCCGAGCAGCACGTCGGGCCTCCCCTCCGCTCCACCGGACCGTTGCATCCCCCACTTTACTCCACTCCCCTCCCCTCGGCTAGGAAAACCCTCCCCGGATCGCCCTCGTGCCCCCTTCTGGGGCGTCGCCGACGCTCGATCAGCACGGCGCTCCCCCGTCGTTCCGCGGCAGAGCGGGCATGTGGAGCGGAGTGGAGGACGTGGAGGGAAGTGGAGGGTTCTCGCAGGCGTGGCGGGGCACTGCGGCGCGCCGTCGGGTCGCCGCGGGGTCTCCGCGTCGCCGGGTCGCCCGGGACCGAGCCGGCGACCCCGCCGATGCACTGCCGCCCGACGACGAGCGGGCGCAATCGGCAGCCCCAGCCGTCCGGGCGCGACGCCTTCCGCCCGCTCGACGCCCCGGCACCCCGGCTGCCGCGGCGGCCGACGCCGAACGGGCGAAATCCGTCACTCCCACGCGGCGAACGCGACGTACTTCGCCCGCTCGACGACCCGGCACGCCGCCTGCGGCTGCACGTCACACCGAACGGGCCGAATTCGTCACGTCCACGCGGTGAACGCGACGTATTTCGCCCGCTCGACGATCAGCGCGGGGTGCTCGAGCCGCTCTCAAGCCGGGACCGGGGGCAGCGCCTGCGGGACGGGACCCGGATCAGGCGTCGGGCACGGGTCGGAGGTGACCCGGGCCTCCCGGCCGAGCGCCACCGAGCACCACCGGGCGCGACCACGAGCGGTCGGGACACGCCGCAGGTGTGTCGGCGAGCGGGCACGACCCGGCGGATCGGCGGCGTGAACGCGACGTATTTTGCCCGCTCGCGCCCGGACCGGCCCGGCCGCCCGGGCGCACGAGAACGGGGCCGGTCCCGAAGGACCGACCCCGTGGAGGAATGTGGATCGCTGCGCTAGCTCTGGTCGTTCCGCTTGTCCCAGCGCTCGTTCATGCGGTCCATGAAGGACCCGCCCGACGACCCCTGGCGCGGAGCGCCGCCGGCCGACGGTGCCCCGCCGGCACGAGGCGCCTTCGCCTTCGGCGCGCGCAGGCCGGGTCGGAGCGCGAAGAGGACTCCGGCGAGCATGACCACGAAGCCGAGGACACCGATGAGCGGCGCCTTGAAGACCAGCCCGAGGATGACCACCGCGACACCGACGAGCGCCCCGAGGAGACCGAGCGTGATGGTGGTGTAGGTCGGACGGCCCTGGCGGCGTGTGACGCGCGCCACGAAGTCGGAGTCGTTCTGGTAGAGGCTCCGCTCCATCTCTTCGAGGAGGCGCTGCTCTTGCTCCGAGAGTGGCATCTGTGTTCCCTCTGTTCCTGGGATCGACGCGTGGTTGAGGTGGATCGAGTCTACGTCTCGACCGCTCCACTAGGGTAGGGATCGTGGCTGAGAGTACGCGATTAGTGGACCTCGTCTCGGCGCGGATCGACCGGGCGCTCGACGAGCAGCGTGAACGCCTCGTCGCGATCAGTCCTGACCTCGTCCCGTTCGACGAGTACGCCCGAGACCTCCTGTCCGGCGGCAAGCGCTTCCGGGCGCTGTTCTGCTACTGGGGGTGGCAGTCGGTGGCGGGCCGGTCGGGTTCGTTCGACCCGCTCGCCGAGGGGTCGCGGCAGACCACCGCGGAGGCCGTCGTCACGGTCGCGGCGGCGCTCGAGATCTTCCACGCGGCCGCGCTCGTGCACGACGACATCATGGACCGCTCGGACACCCGTCGCGGTCGGCCCGCCGCGCACCGGCGGTTCGAGACGCTGCACGAGGGCTCCGGCTGGGCCGGCGACCGCTCGCTGTACGGCACGAACTCGGCGCTGCTGCTCGGGGACCTGCTGCTCTCGCTGAGCGACGCGGTCTTCGACGAGGGGCTCGCGCTCCTCGACCCGGCGCGCGCCCGGATCGTCCGGCAGGAGTTCCACACGATGCGGCTCGACGTCACCGCCGGGCAGTACCTCGACGTGCACGAGGAGACCGCCTGGCCGTCCATCGACGAGGCCGAGCACCTCGTCCGCGCCCAGCGCGTGATCGTGTTCAAGTCGGCGAAGTACTCGGTCGAGGCGCCGCTCGTGATCGGGGCGCTCGTCGCGGGTGCCTCGGAGTCCCAGCTCGAGGGGCTGCGCGCGTTCGGGCTCCCCCTCGGCGTGGCCTACCAGCTCCGTGACGACATGCTCGGCGTCTTCGGCGACCCCGAGGTCACCGGGAAGCCCGCCGGCGACGACCTCCGCGAGGGCAAGCGCACCGTGCTCATCGCGTCGGCGCGCAAGCAGCTGCCGAACGGGCCCCGTCAGCTGCTCGACGAGCTCCTCGGCGACCCGGACCTCGACGAGGCCCAGGTGCAGATGCTCCGGGCGACCCTCACCGAGTCCGGTGCGGTCGCCGCGGTCGAGCGCTCCATCGACCGGCACGTGCAGCGCGCCAAGGCGGCGATCGGGGCCGCTCCGCTCAGCCCGTCGGCGCGCGAGCAGCTGGTGGCGCTGGCCGACACGGTCAGCCGTCGCGTCGCGTAGCCACGACCGACGGGAGGCGCGGTGCGGGTCCGCACCGTCCTCTCCCGTCCGCGGGTCCGTCCTAGAGGAGGGACTGCGCGACGCGGCGGACCTCGGCCTTGCGCCCGGCGCGTAGCGCGGCGATCGGCGAGGTCCCGATGGCGTCGTCGACCGAGAGCATCCAGCGGACCGCCTCGTCGTCCGAGAAGCCGTTGTCCGCCAGCACGATGAGCGTGCCGCGCAGCTCGGGCAGCGGCTCCGCGCCGTCGAGGAACTCGCTCGGCACACGGAGCACGCCGTCGACGCGGGCGGGCAGCAGGGTGCGCTGCTCGAACAGGCGGTGCACGCGTCCGGGGCTCACCCCGAGCAGGTCCACCAGGTCGGGGACGGTCAGCCAGCGCTCGGAAAGGGTCGTGTCATCGGTGGGTGCTGCACTCACGTCCCCCATGTTGCCAGAGGGACGACACCGCCACACCGCCCGGATGGCAACTCCAGTCACACGCGTAACACCCGAACCTCTGGTTGACTTGGGAACCACGACATGCCAGCGTTGAGCAACCTGTGCGTGCGCAGGGACGCTCGGCTCACCGCAGATCAGGAGACACCGTGGACCACGCTGCAGACGACGACGCCCGACGCGCGCGTTCCGCCCGCTTCGCGACGATGCCCATCGTGCTCGCCGGCACGATCGCGGTGACGGCCGGCCTGACCGGCCCCGTCGCGCACGCCGAGCCGCGGCACGAGGACGACGGCGCGCACAAGCGCCACGTGGACGAGGACCGCAACGTCGGCGAACGGCCCGTCTTCGGCACCGCCGTCGCCCGCCCGGCGGAGACCACCGTCACGACGGTGGCCGCCACGACGAAGGCGCCGAGCACCTACACGGTCCGCCAGGGCGACACCGTGTCCGGCATCGCCGCACGGTTCGGGCTCTCCGCGCAGGAGGTCCTGGTCCGGAACGGTCTCGGCTGGAACACGATCATCCACCCCGGGCAGACGCTCCACCTCGCGTCGACCCCGGCGGTGACGACGGCCGCCGCGACGACCTCCGCCACGGGCAGCTACCACGTCAAGCAGGGCGACACCGTCTCCGGCATCGCTGCCCGGGTCGGCGTCTCGACGTCGTCCCTGCTCAGCGCGAACCGGCTCTCGCAGCGCTCGGTGATCTACCCCGGCCAGACGCTCCGGGTGCCCCGGGCCTCGTCGGCGCCCTCGCGTCCCGCGGTGGCCCCCGTCGCCCCGGCGCCCGTCGCGTCCGCGGGCACGGCCGGGACGGCCACGGCCACGCACGCCCGCAGTGTGCAGATCGGCACGGGCGACACCATCGCGACGATCGCCGCCGCGCACGGGATCTCGGTGTCCTCGCTCCTCTCGGCGAACGGCCTGACGTACACGAGCACGATCTACGCCGGCAAGACCCTCGTCCTGCCGTCGTCCGGGCCGTCGCTCTCCGCGGAGCAGCGGACGAACGCGGCGACCATCGTCGCGGTCGGCCGGTCCCTCGGCGTGCCGGACCGCGGCATCGTGATCGCTCTCGCTGCCGCGATGCAGGAATCGAGCCTGCGCAACCTGTCGCACGGCGACCGCGACTCCGTCGGGCTGTTCCAGCAGCGACCGAGCCAGGGGTGGGGCTCCGCCTCCGCGCTCCACGACCCGGCCACCGCCGCCCGCCTGTTCTTCACGGGCAACGCCGGCAAGACCCGCGGTCTGCTGGACATCCGCGGCTGGTCGTCGATGAGCGTGACCGGGGCGGCGCAGGCGGTCCAGGTCTCCGCGTACCCGAACGCGTACGCGAAGTGGGAGTCGACCGCGAAGAGCCTCCTGGCCTCGCTCTGACGGGCGCTGCGAGCCGTCGCGTGGCCGGCCGGCGGCCGCGGGTCATCCGGCAGATCGAGATTCGGTCACGGTCGGTGCGTCAGTGCGATGACGCGCAGTCCCGATTCGTAGAATGCCGCCGATGACCACGAACGCCGCCACGGATCCGATGATCGGTCGCATGATCGACCACCGGTACCGCGTGCGCTCGCGCATCGCGCGCGGCGGCATGGCGACCGTGTACCTGGCGACCGACGTCCGCCTCGAGCGCCGTGTGGCGATCAAGATCATGCACGGGCACCTGGCGGACGACCAGGCGTTCCGAGAGCGCTTCATCCAGGAGGCCCGGTCCGCCGCCCGACTGTCGCACCCGAACCTCGTCGGCGTGTACGACCAGGGTGCCGAGGACGACACCGCCTACATCGTGATGGAGTACATCCCCGGGATCACGCTCCGCGACCTGCTGCAGGAGCACCGCGCGCTGACCCCGGAGCAGGCGACCGACATCCTCCGAGCTGTCCTCGCCGGGCTCGCCTCCGCCCACCGCGCCGGGATCGTGCACCGCGACCTGAAGCCGGAGAACGTGCTCCTCGCGGACGACGGCCGCATCAAGCTCGGCGACTTCGGTCTCGCGCGAGCCACGACGGCCAACACGGCGACCGGCGCCGCCCTGCTCGGTACGATCGCGTACCTCTCCCCCGAGCTCGTCACCCGCGGCGCCGCCGACTCGCGCAGCGACATCTACGCGCTCGGCATCATGCTCTACGAGATGCTCACCGGCGAACAGCCGTACAAGGGCGAGCAGCCGATGCAGATCGCGTACCAGCACGCCAACGACACGGTGCCCGCCCCGAGCACGGCGGAGCCCGGGGTCCCGCCCGAACTCGACGACCTGGTCGCCTGGGCGACCGCGCGCAACCCCGAGGACCGTCCTCGCGACGCCCGCGAGATGCTCGACCACATGGCCGGCGTGCAGCAGCGCGCCACCGGCCAGTACCGCACGGCGGTGCTCCGTCCGGAGAACGCGACCGCGATCCTGCCGGCGGGTGGTTCGGCCCCGGCGTCACCCGACGCTACGGACGCGACGACGATCCTGGAACCGCCCGCCCGGCAGCCCGCGCGGACCGGGCGGAACACGCCGGGTCCGCGGCGCACCGGCTCGCAGCCCGGTGCGCTCTCGCCCGCCGGGCAGCGGCTCGCCGACAAGGCCGCCAAGCGCCGGAAGCGCGGGTGGATCGTCGCGGTCGTCATCGTCGTGCTGATGGCCATCGCCGGGACCGTCGGCTGGGCGCTCGGCCCCGGACCGCTGGGCAACGTGCGGATCCCCGAGGTCGCCGGCAAGACGGTCTCGCAGGCGCGCCAGCTGCTCCAGGCGCAGGGCCTCGCCCCCGCGCCGCAGACCGCTTCCCGCTTCGACGCGGTCATCGAGAAGGGCCAGGTGTCCGCCACGAAGCCGGCCGCCGCGCGCGAGGTGCGCAGGGGCACCGCTGTGCAGATCGTCGTGTCCGGCGGCCCGCGCTCGATCACGCTGCCCGCCATCGTCGGGCAGCCGCTGTCGACCGTCACCGCCGCGCTCGACGACGACTTCCGGCTGCAGGACGACCAGTACCGGTTCTCCGCCGACGCCGCGGCGGACACGGTCGTCGCGGCCACCGGCGTCGGCCCCGACGGCGCGACGGTCGACCTGACGACCGTGCGCACCTACGGTGAGCGCGGACCGATCACGCTGACGGTCTCGCTCGGCCCGGTGCCCGACGTCGTCGGGAAGTCGCTGTCCGAGGCCACCGCGGCCCTCGACGCGGTCGGGCTCGAGGTCGGCGCGCAGACCGAGCAGTTCGACGACGACGTGCCGAGCGGCCACGTCATCTCCGCCCAGCCGCAGGACGACCCGGTCGTCCGCGGCACCGCGATCGACGTGGTCGTGTCGAAGGGTCCGACGCCGATCACGCTGCCGGACGTGCAGGGCAAGACCATCGCCGACGCGGTCGCGAGCCTCGAGGCCCTCGGCCTGCAGGTCGCCGTGCCGGACTGCACGAACATCCTCTGCAGCATCGGCGACTGGAAGGCCGTCGTGCCGGTCCGGGCGACCGACCCGCCCGCCGGCGTCACGGTGCACCGCGGCGACACCATCACGCTCGACTACCGGCAGTAGGCCCCATCCCCGGACCGACGGGGCCGGAGCATCCGCACGGGGCGTCCCGACCGAGCCGAGACGAGACGGACGGGAGGCGCGGTGCGGGCCCGCACCGCGCCTCCCGTCCGGAGCGACGAGCGCGCTACGCGCGCACGTGCGGGTGGGCGCCGAGCTCCTCGGCCACCAGGAACGCCAGCTCGAGCGACTGCATGTGGTTCAACCGCGGGTCGCAGAGCGACTCGTAGCGGGTCGCCAGCGTCGCCTCGTCGATCTGCTCCGAGCCGCCGAGGCACTCGGTGACGTCGTCACCGGTGAGCTCGACGTGCATGCCGCCCGGGTACGTGCCGACCTCGCGGTGCGCCTCGAAGAACCCGAGGACCTCGTCCACGACGTCGTCGAACCGGCGCGTCTTGTAGCCGGTCGGGGTGGTCAGGCCGTTGCCGTGCATCGGGTCGGTCACCCACAGCGGGTTCGCGTCCATGCCCTTGATCGCCTCGAGCAGCTTCGGCAGCTCGTCGCGGATCCGCCCGGAGCCCATCCGGGTGATGAAGGTGAGCCGGCCGGGCTCGCGGTTCGGGTCCAGCTTGTCGACGAGCGCCATCATGTCGTCGACGCTCGTGGTCGGCCCGAGCTTCACACCGATCGGGTTCCGGACCCGGGACAGGAAGTCCACGTGGGCGCCGTCGATGTCACGGGTGCGCTCCCCGATCCAGATGAAGTGCCCCGAGGTGTCGTAGGGCAGACCGGAGCGGGAGTCGATGCGGGTCATCGGCCGCTCGTAGTCCATGAGCAGCCCCTCGTGCGATGCGTAGAACTCGACGTGCTTCAGCTCGTCGAAGTCCGCCCCGCAGGCGGCCATGAACCGGATGGCGCGGTCGATCTCCTTCGCCAGGTGCTCGTAGCGGGCGTTCGCCGGGTTCGACGCGAAGCCCTTGTTCCACGAGTGCACCTGACGCAGGTCCGCGAACCCGCCCTGGGTGAACGCGCGGACGAGGTTCAGCGTCGACGCGGCCGTGTGGTAGCCCTGCACGAGGCGGCGCGGGTCGGCCTGCCGGCTCTCAGGCGTGAAGTCGTAGCCGTTCACGATGTCGCCGCGGTACGCCGGCAGCGTGACGTCGCCGCGGGTCTCGAAGTCGCTGGACCGCGGCTTCGCGAACTGCCCCGCCATGCGCCCCATCTTGATGACGGGCATCGACGCGCCGTACGTGAGCACCACGGCCATCTGCAGGATCGTCTTGACGCGGTCGCGGATGGAGTCGGCGGTCGCCCCGGCGAAGGTCTCGGCGCAGTCGCCGCCCTGGAGGAGGAACGCCTTGCCCTGGGCTGCGGCGGCGAGCCGGTCGCGCAGCCGGTCGACCTCGCCGGCGAACACCAGCGGCGGGAGCGTGGCGATCTCGGCTGATGCGGCCTCGGCAGCGGCCGGGTCCGGCCAGGTGGGCTGCTGCTTGATCGGGAGCGTCCGCCAGGAGTCGAGGCCCTCGATCACGTCCGGATCCTGCAGGGCCACGGGGTCGGTCGACTCGATCAAGGGCGTCACCTCGGTGTTCTGGGGCGGGAGCGGGTCTCCCACGCGGGAGGCCCTCCGGCGGGTGCCGGACCTTCGAATCCTAACGCCCGGACGCGTCCGGGCCGGTCCGTGTGACCTTGCCCCGGGCGACCAGGTCGCGTGCTGCGCTCGCGCGCTCCTTGACGCTCGTCGCGTAGACGTCGACGTACTCCTGGCGGCTCAGTCCGGCCAGCGCGTGCATGACCTCGTCCGTGACGCTGCGGAGGATGAACCGGTCGGTCTCGAACCCCTCGAAGCGGGAGAAGTCGAGCGGTTCGCCGAACACGACGCCGACGCGCTTGAACTTCGGGATCTTCTGTCCGATCTGCTGCACCTCGCGGGTGCCGACCATGGCGACCGGGACGACGGTCACGCGCCCCTCGAGGATCATCCGCGCGATGCCGGTCCGCCCGCGGTACAGGTTGCCGTCCGGGCTGCGGGTGCCCTCGGGGTAGATGCCGAGCTGCTCGCCGCGCGCGAGCACCTGGAGCCCGGTGTGGAGGGACGCCTCGGACGCCTTGCCGCCGGACCGGTCGATCGGGAGCTGCCCGATGGCGTTGAAGAACGTCTTGGTCGCCCAGCCCTTCAGCCCGCGGCCGGTGAAGTAGTCGCTCTTCGCCAGGAACGAGATGCGCCGGTCGAGGACCGCCGGCAGGATCACCGAGTCGATGAACGAGATGTGGTTCGACGCGAAGATGACGGGCCCCTTCGCGGGAACGTGCTCGCGTCCGACGACCCATGGCCGGAACAGGGTGAGGATGAGCGGACCGAGCAGGAAGTTCTTCAGCAGCCAGTAGGTCATCGACGACTCCTTGACGTGGGACCGGTGAGCCTACGCCGTGCGGGCGTGGATGCGGGCCAGGTCCGCTGCGCCGACGACCCCGGCGTCGTTGACGAGCTCGGCGATGACGAAGTCCGGCTCCGGGTGGTAGCCGCGCGCCGGCAGGTTCGACAGGTACGCCTGCCGGATCGGGTCGAGCAGCCGGTCCCCCGCGCTGGCGACGCCGCCACCGAAGACGAACAGCTGCGGGTCGAGCACGGCGGACAGGGAGGCGCACGCCTCGCCGAGGTGCCGCCCCAGCCGGCGGAGGGCCGCGAGGGCACCGGGGTCGTCGGCGAGGATGAGGTCGCCGACGATGTGCCCGTCGAGCTGCCCGCCGTTGTCGGCGCGGGCGTCGGCCAGCGCCTGCCCGATCCCGCCGGCGTCGGCGACGTCGTTCGCCATCCGCTGCAGGGCACGGCCGGAGCCGTACTGCTCGATGCAGCCGCGGGCGCCGCAGCCGCAGGGCAGGCCGTTCGGGACGATCCGGAGGTGGCCGATCTCGCCGCCGGTGCCGAACCCGCCGCGGAACAGACGGTCCTCGGTGACGATGGCGCCGCCGACGCCGGTGCCGATCGTCAGCATGGTCATGTCCGACACGAGGCGGCCGGCACCGAAGCGGAACTCCGCCCAGCCCGCCGCGTTCGCGTCGTTGTCGACGGTGATGTGCAGGTCGCCGATGCGCTGCTGGAGCTTCTGCCGCAGCGGCTCGTTCCGCCAGCGGATGTTCGGCGTGTAGTAGACGATCGACTGCGAGGCGTCGATGAAGCCTGGCGCGGCCACCCCGACCGCGCTGACCGCGTTCGATTCGCGCAGTCGCGTGACCATCGCGACGACGTCGTCGAGCATGGCGTCCGGGTCCGCAGCGTTGGTGGCCACCCGGTCCTCGGCGACGATCTCGCCGAGTTCCGTGACGACCGCACCCGCGATCTTGGTGCCCCCGATGTCGATTCCGATGGCGTGCACGAGGACCGAGCCTACCCGTTCCGTGCGTCCACACGGAACGCGCGGTACGTCGCTCTATGCTGGCGGCGTGCACTCGAGGATGAGGCACACTCGAATCGAATCGGCAGACAAGGGAGTCACCGTGAACGATCAGCGGCACCCAGCCCCCACCGCACCCGACCACGGCTCGGCCGCCCGCCTGCTCTCCGAGCGCGCGCGTGCCACCCCGGACCGTCCGGTCCTGGCCGAACGACACGGCGCGACCTGGACGCCGATCACCGCCGCCGAGACCCTCGCCCGCGTCCGCGGCATCGCGAAGGGCTTCGTCGCGGCCGGTCTCGCACCGGGTGCGCACGTCGCCGTGCTCTCCCGGACGCGCCTCGAGTGGACGCTCGTCGACTTCGCGCTGTGGACCGCGGGCCTGGTGTCGGTCCCCGTGTACGAGACGAGCTCCCCGGACCAGGTCCGCCACGTGCTCGCCGACTCCGAGGCCGTCGCGATCGTCGTCGAGCAGGAGGAGCACGCGCGCCGGGTGGCGTCGGTCGCGCCGGACCTCCCCCACCTCGGCCAGCACTGGACCATCGACGGGGGCGGACTCGACGACCTCACCCGCCTCGGCGAGGACGTCACCGACGAGGAGCTGGACGCGCGGACCGCCGACGTGCACGGGCACGACGACGCCACGATCATCTACACCTCCGGCACGACGGGCCGGCCGAAGGGGTGCGTCCTCCGGCACGACAACTTCACCGGCACCGTCGAGGGCGCGACCGAGGCGATGCCCGAGATCGTCGCCGACGGCGCCTCGACGCTGCTGTTCATCCCGATGGCCCACGTCTTCGCGCGCTTCATCGCCGTGATGAGCCTGTCCGCAGGGGTGCTCGTCGGGCACGAGCCGGACACGAAGGACCTCATGCACGCGGTGTCGACGTTCCGGCCGACCTTCCTGCTCGCGGTGCCGCGCGTCTTCGAGAAGATCTACAACTCCGCCGAGCAGAAGGCGGACCTCGGCGGACGGGGACGCGTCTTCCGCGCCGCGGCCGCCACCGCCGTCGCCCACTCCGAGGCCCTCGCCGCCGGACGGGTCCCGTTCGGCCTGGCCCTGCGCTTCCGCCTGTTCGACCGGCTGGTGTACGCCAAGCTCCGCGACGCGATCGGCGGCCGGGTCACCCACGCGGTGAGCGGCTCCGCACCGCTGTCACCGCGGCTGTCGCACTTCTTCCGCTCGATCGGCGTGCACATCCTCGAGGGCTACGGGTTGACCGAGACGACGGCCCCCGCGACGGTCAACCGGGCCACCGAACTCCGGATCGGCACGGTCGGCAGGGCGCTGCCCGGCGTCGAGGTCCGCATCGCCGACGACGGCGAGATCCTCGTCCGCGGCGTCGACGTCTTCGACCGGTACTGGCGGAACGAGCGCGCCACCGAGGAGGCGTTCCGCGACGGCTGGTTCCGCACCGGGGACCTCGGTCGCCTGGACGCCGACGGCGTCCTCACGGTGACCGGTCGGGCGAAGGAGCTCATCGTCACGGCCAGCGGCAAGAACGTCGCGCCGGCGCCGCTGGAGGACGGCATCCGCGAGCACCCCCTGGTCGGTCAGGTGGTCGTCGTCGGCGAGGGCAAGCCGTTCGTGGCGGCGCTCGTCACGCTCGACCGGGACATGCTGCCCGGGTGGTGCGAGGCCCGCGGGATCACCCCGGCGCTGAGCGCCCGCGATGCCGCGTACGACGAACGCGTCCAGCAGGCCGTGCAGGAGGCGATCGACGCGGCGAACCAGCGCGTCTCCCGCGCCGAGTCCGTCCGCTCGTTCACCGTCCTCGACACCGAACTGACGGAGGCGTCCGGTCACCTCACCCCGAAGCTGACGATCAAGCGGGCGGTCGTCCTCCGCGACTTCGCCGCGGACATCGCGCACATCTACTCCGGGTCGAAGGTGCAGACGACCGCGACCCCGGTCGTCGAGGGGCGCCGGCGACGCGTGTAGCCCCGCCGCGCGTCCCGCGCAACCGACTGGAGGCGCGGTG
>Ga0265798_10003312_pt1 | contig 22972 bp, 20 predicted proteins | sample P3T30metagenome_FD_192430 | JGI IMG/M metagenome (GOLD analysis project Ga0265798, IMG submission 192430) | Plant litter microbial communities from East Loma Ridge, Irvine, California - P3 T30 | ecosystem: Environmental > Terrestrial > Plant litter > Unclassified | place: USA: California... | reverse complement strand
CGCCGCCGCGCAGGTCGGTGTCGGTGCGGAACAGGATGGCGCCGGCGTTGCCCAGGCCAGGCGTACCGGCGGCGCCGAAATAGATCTGGCGCAGCACTTCGGCGTCGCGCTGGTCGACGGTGTAGCGTCCGCCCAGCGACACGCTGAAGGCGTCGGTCACGTTGTAGCTGCCGTCGGCATAGATCGCCCAGGCCTTGGTGTCGATGTCGCCCATGGTGTAGGTCGAGGTCGGAACCGCGCCGCCCAGGATGGTGTCGAACTTGTTGAAGGCGTTGGCGTCGATGTAGTAGATGCCGGCCACCCCCTGCAGTTTTTCGCCGGTGTAGGTCAGGTTGAATTCCTGGCTGAACTGCTCGTTGGTGTACAGCGCCGGTACTTCCATGTCGACCACGCCCAGCGAGTCGAAGTCGATCGGCGCGTAGGATTTATCCTTGCGCGATGCGGTGATCGACTTGAAGGTCCAGTCGTTGTTCAGGGTGTACTCGACGGTGGCCGAGACGCCGTGGGCCTTGACTTCCTGGTCCTGGCCGAGCGCCTTGGTCAGGTTGGCGCGGGTGTCGAACACATTGCTCAGGATCGGCGCGCCGCTGGTGCGGCCGACGATCAGGCGGTGGCCGTTACGCGGGCTGGAATCGTCCTGGGTGATGTCGCCGGCGATACGGATGAACAGGTCCGGGGTCGGGGTGAACTCGGCCGACAGGCGCGCGGCCGTCACATCCTTGTCGTAGTTCTCGCCGCCGGTGGTGAGGTTCTTGCCGAAGCCGTCGCGCTTGAAGCGGGCGAAGGTGCCGCCGATGCGGGCGGTGTCGCTGACCGGGGTGCTGACGGTGGCGACGATTTCCTTCTGGCCGTACTGGCCGACGGTGGCGCGCAGGCGCGCGTCGGTCTGCGGCGCCAGCTTGCGGGTCACGTACTTGACCGCGCCGCCGATGGTGTTGCGGCCATACAGCGTGCCTTGCGGGCCGCGCAGCACTTCGATGCGTTCGACGTCGTAGATGTCGGCCACCGCCGCCTGCGGGCGGGCCAGGTAGATGTCGTCGATGTAGATGCCGACGCCCGACTCGAAGCCGGCCAGCGGATCGGCCTGGCCGACGCCGCGGATGAAGGCGGTCAGGGTCGAGTTGGTGGCGCGCGAGGACTTCATGGTGGTGTTCGGCAGCGCCAGCGCCAGCGCGGTGACGTCCGGGATCGCCTGTTTCGACAGCTGGTCGGCGCTAAAGGCGGTGACGGACACCGGCACGTCCTGCAGGGTCTCCTCGCGGCGGCGGGCGGTCACGACCACCTTGTTCACGCCTTCTTCGGCATTCGCCACCGGCGGGGCGCCGGTCGCTTCCTGGGCGTAGACGGTGTTGCCCGCCGACAGCACGAGGAGCGCCACCGCGGACTGGATGGCGGGGTTCAGCAGCTTCATTTTCTTCTTGGTCAGACGCATCGATGTCTCCTAATTTTTTGTTAGCGGCATGCGTTCAGGTTGTCGCATGCTCGGCAGTGTGCACCGCTCCGGTCTGCTTCGATAGTGACCAATCGCCCACCCCGGTGTGCAAAAATGCACAGGCTAGTGCACCAGCGCTGTGCACCGGCTGGAGAGAGCGGATTCCGTGCGTGCACCTTTTGTGCGCTGCAATATGGAAATTGCGCGAACCGTTTGCATGGGGATTGTGCACTGGTGCACAATAAGAAGTCCTGATAGCGAACTGATAAGCCATGCACACGCTGCCCGAGTGGACCGACCTGCGTTTCTTCCTCGAACTGGCCCGCGCCGGCACCCTGTCCGGCGCCTCGCGCCGGCTGGACGTCGAGCACACCACGGTGGCGCGCCGCATCGACCGCCTGGAAGCGCAACTCGGTTCGACCCTGTTCGACCGCTCGCGCGAGGGTTACGAGCTGACCGAGGTCGGCCAGGCGCTGCTGCCACACGCCGAGGCGATGGAGGGGGCGGCGCTGGCGGCGGCCGAACAGATCGGCGGGGCGGAAGTGGCGGCGCACGGCGTGGTGCGCCTAGGCGTGCCGGAGGTGTTCGGAGTGCGGGTGGTAGCGCCGCTCCTGGCGAACTTGTTGGAGCAGCATCCGGACCTGTCGATCGACCTGCTGAATCTGCCGCGCTTTGCCAACCTGGCCAATCGCGAGGCGGATCTGGGGGTGATGCTCGATCCGCCAACCACCGGGCGCTATATGGTGACGCGGCTGGCGTCGTTTCACTTCTACCTGTACGCCTCGCCGTCGTATCTTGCGCGCCATCCGCCGATCCGCACCCAGGCCGACTTGGCGCGCCACGACTTCGTCGACTACGTGCAGGACCGGCTGGCGAGCCGCGAGCTGTCCTACCTGAACGAGTTGGGCTTCACGCCGCGGCGGCGCATCTGCTGTTCGGGGATGACGGGGCAGCTGGAGGCGACCTCGCTCGGGATGGGCTTGATGATGGCGCCGCCGTACGCGGTGCCGAACGACGGGCGCCTGGTGCGGGTGCTGCCGGGCTTCCAGGCCGAGCGCTCGTTCTGGCTGGCGGCGCCGACGGATTTGTATCGCTTGCGTCGGGTAAAGGTCGTCTGGAACCTGCTGCGAGAGTCTGCCGAGAGCCACCCCGACCTGTTCGTTGCCGATTGATGACACCAATGCATTGACGAGGGACTTTATGCGCAGCATCATCAGCGACGACATCACCTTCCGCAAGCTCGAAGTCCTGCTCGCCTACATGGAAGGCGGCAACCTGAACGCCGCTGCGCGCATGCTCGACATCAGCGCGGTCAGCGTGCACCGCGCCCTGCACTCGCTGGAAGAGGCGATGAGCTGCCAGCTATTCAGCCTGCAAGGCCGCAACCTGATCCCGAACGAGGCGGCCCAGGTGCTGGCCGACGTCAGCCGCGACGTGGTTAAGCTGATGGCCGACGGCATCGCGGCGACGCGCTCGGCCGGCGGCTATTCGGCCGATCATCTAAAAATCGGCTCGCTGTATTCACTGACCACTGGCACCATCCCGAACGTCATCATCGGCATCAAGCTGCGCAAGCAGGAGCTGGAAACCGAGCTGGTGCTCGGCTCGAACGCCGACCTGCTGAACAAGCTCAAGCAGAACGCGATCGACGCCGCCCTGATGGCGGTACCCGATGCCGACCCCGACGTCGAATCGATCCCGCTATTCGATGACGAAATCTTCTTCGCCGCGCCGGCCGGCTCGCCTTACGCCGGCATGAAGGAAGTCGACCTGCGCGAATGTGCCAACGAAAAATTCGTCTGTCTGCGCGACGGCTTCGTCACCTTCAACGGCTTCCAGGAAGCCTTCCGCATCGCCGGCTTCGCGCCCACCATCGTCACCCGCGTGGGCGACATCTTCTCGCTGATGAACCTGGTCGGCGCAGGCATCGGCTACACCTTGCTGCCGGGTCGTGTGCGCGACGCGTTTGGGGATCGGGTCCAGCTGATCCCGCTAAAGGCGGACTTCCACATGCGCCAGACCATCGGCCTGTCCTTCCTGCGCGTGCGCGAACGCGACCCCAACCTGCTGGCGCTGGCGGCCGTCTGCCGCATGCTCAAGCACGCTTGAGGCGATCACCTTTACTCTCGATAGTTCCGCTGAAAGTAAACGTCGGACGGCGAGCCTAATTGATCGCTTCCGGATTCGAGGCTACCTTTACGTCACAAAATAGCATAACAAAAGAGCATGCCCGGCTCGGCAGTTCGCGACTACCCGGTATGCATTTGGAGACGTATCACCAGCGGCAAACTCACGCTTGACGCCGCGCCTCGAAGGAGCAAGCTCGTTATGTCCTCCCACATGATTGCAATCTGCGTGCTGGCGCTGATGTTCGTCATCGCCACCGCGCTGCCCATCAACATGGGCGTCATCGCCTTCGTCGGCGCCTTCCTGGTCGGTTCCGTCGTGGCCGGCATGCAGGCCAAGGCTATCATGGCGGGCTTCCCCGCCGAACTGTTCCTGACCCTGGTCGGCATCACCTTCCTGTTTGCCCAGGCCCAGAACAACGGCACCATCGACTGGCTGGTGCGGCTCGCGGTACGCGCCGTCGGTGGCCGCATCGCCGCCATCCCCTGGATCATGTTTGCGATCACCGCACTGCTCACCTCGGTCGGCGCGGTCAGCCCGGCGGCGGTCGCCATCATTGCGCCGATCGCGCTCGGCTTCGCCGCCAAGTACAACATCAACCCGCTCATGATGGGCATGATGGTGGTGCACGGCGCCCAGGGTGGCGGCTTCTCGCCGATCAGCATCTATGGCGGCATCACGAATAAAGTGGTGAAGGAAGCCGGCCTGCCGATCTCGGAACTGACCACTGCCTTCACCAGCCTGGGCGTCAACCTGGCGGTGTCGGCGATCCTGTTCTTCGTCTTCGGCGGCATGAAGCTGATGCGCCAGACCGCACCGAAAGGCGCCGCCAGTGGCGGCATCGGCATCTCGCCCTTCGGCCCGCCGGTGGCGGTGGCGGCGCAGGGGCCGCAGATCTATGGCGACGCCGAGAACGAGGCGGCCAGCGAAGAACGCCTCACGGCACAACGGTCAAGCACCGCGGCAGCCGGCGTCGGCGGCGCCACGGGTGCGGGCGGCGTAGCCGGCGCGCAGCGCGAGGCGCTGGACAAGGGCCCGGACCTGCACCAGGTCGTCACCGTGGTCGGCCTGATCGCCCTGGCCTTGCTTACCCTGCTGTACAAGCTCGACATCGGCTTCGTGGCGATCTCGATCGGCCTGCTCATCTCCCTGCTCTCGCCGCAAGTGCAGAAGCGCGCCATCGGCCAGGTGTCCTGGCCCGAGATCATGCTGATCGTCGGCGTCTCCACCTACGTCGGCGTGATGCAGAAGATGGGCACGATCACCTGGGTCGGCGACAGCGTGGCCAGCCTGACCTCGCCGCTGATGGTGGCCTTGCTGCTGCTGTTCGTCGGCGCCATCGTGTCGGCCTTCGCCTCGTCCACCGCGGTGCTGGGTTCCCTGATTCCGCTGGCCGTGCCTTTCCTGGCGTCCGGCACCGGGGTCGACCCGATCGGCTTCATCGCCGCGATGGCGGTCGCCTCTACCATCGTCGACGTCAGCCCGTTCTCGACCAATGGCGCGCTGGTACTGGCCAGCGCCCAGCACATCGACCGCGACGTCTTCCTGCGGCAGCTGATGATCTACGGCGGCATCGTCACCCTGGTCGCGCCGGTGGTGGTATGGCTGTTGTTCGTGGTGCTTTAAACAGAATCAGGATTCAAAGGAAATCGTATGAATGTACTTGAGGGCCGCTGGACCACCCAGCAACGCAACCGGGGCGAGCGCCTGGCGCGGGCGCGCGCCGCGCTCGGCGCCGAGCTGGACGGCAAGGTCGTCCAGGCCACCCACATCGTCGAACTGCTGCACGCCGTGCTCGAACCCGGTGACCGTGTTTGCCTCGAGGGCAACAACCAGAAGCAGGCCGATTTCCTGGGCAAGGCGCTCACGCGGCTCGACCCTTCGCGGGTCAACAACCTGCACATGCTGCTGTCGGTGCTGTCGCTTCCCGAACACCTCGACGTGTTCGAGAAGGGCATCGGTTCGCGCCTGGATTTTTCCTTCTCGGGCCCGCAGGCGGCGCGCCTGGCCAAGCTGGCGCAAGCCGGCAAGCTGAATATCGGCGCCATCCACACTTATCTGGAACTGTTCGCGCGCTATTTCGTCGACCTGACCCCGCGCGTGGCCCTGGTGGCGGCCGAGATGGCCGACCGCGAAGGCAACCTCTATACCGGCCCGAACACCGAGGACACCCCGGCCATCGTCGAGGCAACGGCATTCAAGAGCGGCATCGTGATCGCCCAGGTCAACCAGATCGTCGACAAGCTGCCACGCGTCGATATCCCGGCCGGCTGGGTCGAATACGTGGTGCAGTCGCCGACCCCGTACTACATCGAACCGTTGTTTACGCGCGACCCGGCCTTGATTTCGGAAATCCAGGTCTTGATGGCGATGATGGCGATCAAGGGCATCTACGCCGAGTACGAGGTCGAGCGCCTGAACCACGGCATCGGCTTCGACACCGCCGCCATCGAACTGCTGCTGCCGACGTATGCGGCGGAGCTTGGCCTGAAAGGCAAGATCGCGCGCCACTGGGCCCTGAACCCGCACCCGGCCCTGATTCCGGCGATCGAGGCCGGCTTCGTCGAATCGGTGCACAGCTTCGGCTCCGAGCTCGGAATGGAAAACTATATCCGCGCGCGGCCGGACGTCTTCTTCGTCGGTCCGGATGGCTCGATGCGCAGCAACCGTGCGTTCTCCCAGGCCGCCGGGCACTATGCTTGCGACATGTTCATCGGTTCGACTCTGCAGATTGATTTGCAGGGCAATTCTTCGACCGCGACCCTGGGCCGCATCGCCGGCTTCGGCGGCGCCCCGAACATGGGGGCGGACGCACGCGGCCGGCGGCACCCCAGCGCGGCCTGGCTGAAGGCGGGCCGGCAGGCGCGCGAAGGTCGCAACACCATCCCGCGCGGCCAGAAGCTGGTGGTGCAGATGGTCGAGACCTTCCGCGAGCACATGGCGCCGGCCTTTGTGGAAAAACTCGACGCCTGGCAGCTGGCCGAGCAGACCGGCATGGCGATCCCTCCGGTGATGATCTACGGCGACGACGTCACCCACATCCTCACGGAGGAGGGCATCGCCAACCTGCTGCTGTGCCGCAGCGAGGAGGAACGCGAGCAGGCGATCCGCGGCGTGGCCGGCTACACACCCGTCGGCATGGGCCGCGACAAGCGCATGGTCGAGAACCTGCGCGACCGCGGTGTGATTCGGCGCGCCGAAGACCTCGGCATCGACAAGCGCCTGGCGACCCGCGACCTGCTGGCCGCCAAGAACATGAAAGGCCTGGTGCGCGCATCCGGCGGGCTGTACGAGCCGCCGAAGCGCTTCAGGAACTGGTAACGAGGTAAGGATATGGAAACCCTACAATTTCGCTTCGAGGCAGGCAACCGTCCCCTGGCCGGCATGCCGCAACTGGTCGGCGTGGTCGGCTCGGGCAATCTCGAAGTACTGATCGAGCCGGCGCAGTTAAACGGCGCCTGCGAGATCGAGGTGCGCACGGCCGCAGTAGGCTTCGGCGCCACCTGGGAAGCGGTAATGGCCGACTTCCACGCGCGCTGGCAACTCAGCGACGCCCGCATCAGCATCAACGACATGGGCGCCACGCCCGCCGTGGTCGGCCTGCGCCTTGACCAGGCGGTCGAGTCGCTGACTGGAGGCACGCCATGAGCAGCTACCTGGAACTGACGGCCCGCCAGCGCATCCCGGCCATCTTCGACGCCGGCTCCTTCGAAGAATTCCTGCCACCCAGCGCGCGGATCGCCAGCCCGCACCTGGCCCAGCTCGACGCGCCTGTCTCGTTCGACGATGGCGTGGTGGTCGGGCGGGGCCGGCTGGACGGAATGACCGTGTTCGGTGCCGCACAGGAGGGCGGTTTCATGGGCGGCGCGGTTGGTGAAGTCCATGGCGCCAAGCTGGTCGGCATGCTGCGCCGCGCCGTCGACGAGAACGCCGACGCGGTCGTGCTGCTGCTGGAATCCGGTGGGGTGCGCCTGCACGAGGCCAACGCCGGCCTGATCGCGGTCTCGGAAGTGATGCGCGCCATGCTCGACGCGCGCGACGCCGGCATCCCGGTGGTGGCGCTGGTCGGCGGCTCGAACGGCTGCTTCGGCGGCATGGGCATTTCGGCACGCTGTGCCAACACCGTCATCATGTCGGAAGAAGGGCGCCTCGCCATGTCCGGCCCCGAGGTGATCGAGACCGCCAGCGGCGTCGAGGAATTTGATTCGCGCGACCGCGCCCTGGTGTGGCGCACCACCGGCGGCAAGCACCGCTACCTGCTGGGCGATTGTCAGATGCTGGTGCCGGATGATACGTCCGCATTTCGTCAAGCCGCGATCGGCGCGATCGCTGAGATCAAGGCCGCCGGCAGCCGCCTCAGCCTGGACGACTTGTTGCGTGAGCAGGACATGCTGACGCGCCGCATCGCCCTGGCTGAGGGGCTGGCGGAACCGATGGACATCTGGCGCAGGCTCGGCATCGCCGAGCCTGCCAGCGTGCCGATGCTGGACGCCGACGCCTTCCTGGCGCTCGCAAGCCGGCACCGCGTGCAGGCAGGGAAGGGAGAGTAAACATGGATTGGCAAACACTGGCAACACAGCTCTTCCCCGAAGGCCACGACATTGTCGAACACAATCATTTCCTCTCCGGCAGCGCGACCGTCGAAGGCAAGGCGGTGGACGTCATCGGCACCACCGGCCACGTCCCGATCGGCATTGAGATCGCCCTCGCACAAGCGCGCGCCATTCTGCGCACCGTGCAGGAGCATCCTGGCCGGCCGATCCTGATCCTGGTCGACACCGTCGGCCAGCGCCTGCGCCATCGTGACGAAATGTTGGGCATCAACAGCTACATGGCCCACCTCGGCAAATGCGTCGACCTGGCGCGTCGCAAGGGCCATACGGTGGTCGGCCTGGTGTACGACCAGGCCCTGAGCGGCGGCTTCATCACCAGCGGCCTGATCGCGAGCAGCTGTTACGCGCTGCCGCAGGCGACCATCCGCGTGATGGGCCTGCCGGCGATGGCGCGCATCACCAAGGTGCCGGAAGAGCGGCTGACGGAACTGGCGAAGGACAACCCGGTGTTCGCGCCGGGTCCGGAGAACTACCTGCGCATGGGCGGCCTGCACGGCATCTGGCAGGGTGAGCAGCAAGGGGAGCTAGCCGCCTCACTGGCGAAGGCGCTGTCCGAGAGTCCGCTCGAGGACGTGCGCATGGCACTCGGACGCGAACGTGGCGGCCGCCAGCTGGCGCAGCCGGTCGCGGACGCGGTCAGGACGGGCAGCCATGTTCGCCCGGCATGACCTGGTCTGGTTGACCCACCGCGGCTGGGAGCGCGTGCGCGCCGGCGCGCCGCAGGAAGCGCGCGGCGCGCTCGATGCCTGGCGCGAGGCCGGTTGGCCGGCGGTGGTTCGGCGCGCCGAGACTGAACTGGCAGCCAGCGAAGTCGCCATCGGCTTCGCCATGCCGCCCCGCGCAGTGGACGGCGGCAAGCTACGTGTCGCCTGCCGCGTCGAACTGTCCGACATCGGCCGCCGCACCCGCGCCTTGCCCCTGGTCGGCGCCCTCGACACCGTGCCTCCAGAATGGCGCGAGGGCCTGGCCCGCCTCGAACAGGAAGCCGCCGGCGCCGGCCTCGGCCTGGCGGTGTACGGCTCGGTCGCGCTGGAAGCCCTCACCGGCCAGCACTACCTGCGCCCCGAATCCGACATCGACCTGCTGCTGCGCCCTCTAAGCCGGGCGCAGCTGATGGCCGGCCTGGACTTGCTCGCGATGCACGCTGAAAGCCTGCCGCTCGATGGCGAAGTGGTCTTCCCCGATGGCCGGGCCGTCGCCTGGAAGGAACTGCGCACAGCTTTCGACAGCGCCCCCGGGACCCGGGTGCTGGCGAAAGCGCTGGAGCGGGTCGCCCTCGTGAAGCCCGAGGAATTATTGGCGACACTGGAGGACGGCGCATGCCTCAACTGATCACTTCGCTCGCGCCGCACGAGCCCCGCACCCAATGTCCGAAATGAGCAACTCTCTTTCCCCGCCACGACCCTCCGCTCCGTCGCACCGGCGCAGGCCGGTGCCCAAGTTCGACGCACACCTGCCATGCGTGCACGGGACCGCCCAATGATGCTCCTTCAACACCATGCAAGCCCCACCGGCGCACTCGATCCCGGTCGCGATCGCCAGTTCGGCCAACACATCGCCCGCCTGGCCGTACGCAGCCTGTACGCCGAACTGGCCCTGTACCCGAAACCCGGCCTGGTCTCGCTGGTCGACAACGGCAGCCACGAAGACATGACGGCAGCAACTTTCTTGCGAAGCATGTTCGCGCTACGCCGCTACTTCCTGCACATCGCAGAAGCCGGCATCGCAGGCGCGCCCTTCGCCGACCTCAAACGCCTGGGCATCGCCGCCGAAACCCGCATGCTGCGCGCGACGAACAACATCAACACCCATCGCGGCGCCATCTTCTGCCTGGGCCTCCTGTGCGCAGCAATCGGCCGCTGCCACGCCGAGCGCACGCCGCTGACGCCGGACGCGATCCGTGCCGCCCTCACAGCGCATTGGGGAGGCGAGCTCGGTGTGCACAGCATCGACGCCGGCGCCCAATCGCATGGCGCCAGGGCCCTGCTGCGCTACGCCGCCAGCGGCGCGCGCGAGGAGGGCGCACGCGGCTTCCCCGCAGTATTCGAGATCGGCCTGCCGGCCCTGCGGCGCACGCTGCGGGAAGGCCGCGGCATGCGCCGCGCCCGCATCGACGCGCTGTTCGCCCTGATGGCCAGCATCAGCGACACCAACGTCTACCACCGCGGCGGCATCTACGGCGCGTTAGCTGTGCGGAGTAGCGCGCGCACCTTCATCGCCCGCGGCGGCACTGCGGCGCCGGACTGGGAAGCGCGCGCGCTGGCCTGCCACCGCAGTTTCGTCGCGTCCCGCCTGTCGCCGGGCGGCGCGGCCGACTTGCTGGGTGCGGTCTGCCTGGTGCACGCCGTGTGTGGCGGAGAAGGCTGACGTGGCGGGGCGGCTCCTCATCCTCTGTCCCGGCCAGGGCGCGCAACACCCGGCCATGTTCGACATGGCGCGCACTGATCCGGCGGCATCCATCCTGCTGGACGACCCGCAGCTCGCGCCGCTATTTGCCGGAATAAACGACGGAACATCCCTGTTCACCAACCGCGTCGCCCAGCCGGCAATTGTGGCGGCGACCCTGGCGATGTGGGTGGCGCTGCGCGACACGGTGCCCCTGCCTGCGCTGGTGGCCGGCTATAGCATCGGCGAACTGGCAGCCTACGGCGTTGCCGGCGCGCTGGCGCTGCCAGACGCCGTGCGCCTGGCGCTGGAGCGCGCGCAGTTGATGGACGCCTGCCTCGACCCGGATGCCGCGCAAGGCATGGTGGCCGTGTCAGGTATCCCAACCGTCGCCATCGAGCCGCTGCTGCAGCGCTTCGGCTTCTACCCCGCGATCGTCACCGGCGAAGACACCGTGGTCGCCGGCGGCCCGGCCGCGCAGCGCGAGGCGCTGGCCGACGCCGCCGCCGCTGCGGGCGCGCGCGCAACCGTGCTGCCGGTCGAGGTGGCATCGCACACGCCGCTGCTGCAGGGCGCCGTGGCCCCTTTCGCGGAAGTGCTGGCACGCCAGGAATGGCGTGCGCCGGCGTTCCCGGTCCTGGCCGGTATCTCGGCCGAAAAGGTGCACGATGCCAGGCTTGCCACGCACGTTCTGTCGCACCAGATCGCCGAACCGATCCGGTGGATGGACTGCATGGATGCCGCCGCCGAAGCTGGCATCACGGTTGCACTCGAGCTCGGCCCCGGCGCGGCCCTGGCCCGAATGTTGCAATCGCGCAACCCGAACATCGCCTGCCGTTCCGTCACCGAATTCCGCTCACTGGACGGGATACGCTCCTGGCTAGGGAAGCAACTCGAATAACATTCACCACTCCTATATCTGGTATTGCAAATCAGAATTGGAAATTGTGCTGACTCGTCTCTATAACGGTATGTATGGATCGCATGTGCGATCGAACCGTTTCGCGGGGCCGCTCGAATTGGCTCCGCACCAGAAGGAGTCGCGCAATGAAAACCCTGTTCAACAATGTCGCCCGCGTGCTGCTGTCCGCCGCGAATGGCCGCGCCCTGAACGTCCTGCGCAAGCAGGCCGAGCTGTCCAAACCCTTCCACGTCGAGTTCCGCTCGAACGCGGGTGGCTGGAACTAAGCAGGTATCGTTAGTAGATGAAGAAGGGCCGGATGCGCGACACGCGCTCCGGCCCTTCTGTTTTACCCGGGTGGAATCCGGACAGCTTCAGGGACCGGCTATTTCCCGGTGAACGCCTGCGTGCCTGCGATCCGGTCGATTGTGTTTGCCAGGGCGCGAATGCGGTCCGAGGGCACCGCGGGCCCCGAGCAGCCACCGTAGTAATTCACGCCTTTGGTGCGACCGTCCCGCTTCATCCCGATGGTGAGCGATGGTGCATCCGTGAACAGCCTGTCGCAACCATCTTCCGCGTCCTGGTAGCTTGACCGCAGCATGTCGAAGCGTGCCGCACGCATCGCCACAGCCAATTGCCGCACTGCGTCCGGGGAGATGCGCGCTTCGTGCGTACCGCTGGTCTTCACGTGCTCTTCGCCGGTATAGCGCACCCGGCCATCGGCGAATACCTCGAGCTCATACACCGGACACGTCCCGAAGCACGCCGTGCGCGCCAGGTACACGACCTCGTAACCCTCCGCGGGCCAATGCGCCTGTCGCCAGGGCGGGACGCTGCCGGAACATCCGGACAGCAGCAAGGCCGCAGTAGCGGCGATCCATATCGATGTGGTTCTCATCCTTCCATCATACCCGGCGTGGGAATGCGTGACGATCGAGAGGGGCGCGAACCTTATACTCGACCGCATCGACCAGCCACCGCGCCGAGGGACGACATCGACACGCACTGCCTCATACGACCATACCGACCTGCGGACCGCGATGCCGTGAACCGCGTGGCGCTGGCCGCCTTCTCGCAATACGCGCACGCCTATGCCGACTGGCCGGCATTCAGCGCCCGCATCGCGCGCACCTCCGATCTGGCGGGCGAAGCCGACTGCTCGTCGCCGACCACAATGGCGAGGTAGTGGGCGCCGTCCTGCAGGTCGCTCCCGGCAAGCTGCGCAGCACGATCTTTCCTGAAGAGGTATGAGCGGAGCGGGAAGCGTCATCCGCCCATCATATCAACGCTTGAACGGAGTGCGGTCGTTCAGCTCGTCCATATAGTCGTCGATCCCGCCTTTTTCCCGCTCCAGGAAGCGTTCGATCGCATCTGCGAAGGCCGGATGCGCCAGCCAGTGCGCCGACCAGGTGCGGGTCGGCAGGAAGCCGCGCGCCATCTTGTGCTCGCCCTGGGCGCCGCCCTCGAAGGCCTGGATCCCTTGCTCGATGCAGAACTCGAGCGGCTGGTAATAGGCCGCCTCGAAATGCAGGCAGGGCACGTGTTCCAGCTCGCCCCAGTAGCGTCCGAACAGCGTGGTCGCGCTGTGGATGACGAGCGAAGCCGCGATGTCGCGTCCGTCGCGCGAGGCGATCACCAGGAGGATGTTGTCCGGCATGGTCTCGCCGATGCGGCGGAAGAAGTCCAGGTTCAGGTAGGGCGTCGAGTGGTGCGCCTGGTAGGTATGGCGGTAGCAGCGGTTGAACAGCACCCAGTCTGCATCGAGCGCATCGCGCCCGCGCACCCGGCGCAGGGTCACGCCAGCTTCGCGCACCTTTCGCCGTTCGGCGCGGATGTTCTTGCGCTTCTTCTGCTCCAGCGTCGCCAGGAATTCGTCGAAGTTCGCATAGCCCGCGTTCAGCCAATGGAACTGCACCCCGCTGCGCAGCATGAAGCCGGCCTCCTGCAACTGGCGCGCTTGATCCTCGGGCGGGAACAGTACGTGGGTCGACGAGACCTCGGTCGCCGCCTGCGTCGCCACCAGCACGTCGACCAGCGCCGCGCGCGACACCGCGTCGACCGCCATCAGCCGCGGTCCGCTGACCGGCGTGAACGGAATCGCCGACAGCAGCTTCGGATAGTAGTCGACCCCGTTGCGCTCGTAGGCATCGGCCCAGGCCCAGTCGAACACATACTCGCCATACGAGTGCCCCTTCACGTACAGGGGCAGGGCAGCGGCAAGCGTCTCACCATCGAACAGCACGAGGTACTGCGGCTGCCAGCCCGTCTCCGGCGCCGCGCTGCCGGATTCGTGCAGCGCGTGCAGGAAGGCGTATGACAGAAAGGGATTGGGATCTTCCTGCGCCGCGACCAGCGCGTCCCACTGTGGCTGCCCGATCTCGGACAAGGAAGAAACGATATGCGTGCGATAATTCAAAATGACATCCCTAAGGGTTTGATGAGGTGCGCGGTTACCCGCACATGCGAAAGACTCACCAATGAACAAGCAATTCTTCAATCTCTACACCCACAACTTCGCCCGCGTCGCCGTCGCCATTCCGCGCATCCGCATCGCCGACCCGGCCTTCAACGTCGAGCAGACCTTGAGCCTTGCCCGCCAGGCCGCTGCCGACGGCGCCGTGCTGGCCGCCTTCCCGGAACTGGGCTTGTCCGCCTACAGCTGCGAAGACCTGTTCCACCAGCGCGCGCTGCTCGACGGCTGCCTCGCGGGCCTGGCAACTATCATCGAGGCCTCGACCACGCTGCCGCTGGCGCTGGTCGTCGGCCTGCCCCTGAAGGTCAACCACCAGCTGTTCAACTGCGCCGCCGTGGTCGCGAATGGCCGGGTGCTGGGCGTGGTGCCCAAGAGTTTCCTGCCTAATTATGGCGAATTCTACGAATCCCGGCAGTTCAGCGCCGCGGATTGCGCGGCCGTCGACCAGCTCGACCTGTTCGGCGTCACCGTGCCCTTCGGGCCGAACCTGCTATTCGAGGTCGAGAACCTGCCGCTGCTGCGCTTTCATGTCGAGATCTGCGAAGACGTCTGGGTGCCGATTCCGCCGTCCTCCTTCGCCGCGATGGCCGGCGCCACGGTGCTGGTGAACCTGTCGGCGTCGAACGTCGTGGTGGGCAAGAGCGGCTATCGCCACCAACTCGTCAGCCAGCAGTCGGCGCGCTGCATGGCGGCGTATCTTTACACCTCGGCCGGGCGCGGCGAGTCGACCAACGACATGGCCTGGGACGGCCAGTCGCTGATCTACGAGAACGGCGACCTGCTGGTCGAATCGGAACGCTTCAGCGACGACTCGCACATCATCCACGCCGACGTCGACCTGGACCGCCTGTCGAACGCGCGCATGCATGCCACCACCTTTGCACAGTCGGTGCGCCGCCACGCCGACGAAGTGGCGAAGTTCCGCCTCGTGCAGTTCCAGCTCGACCTGCCGCTGGAACAGGAGATGCCGCTTTCGCGCACCGTCGAGCGCTTCCCCTACGTGCCGGCCGACGCCGCGCGCCGCGACGAGCGCTGCCTCGAGGTCTACAACATCCAGGTGCAGGCCCTGATCCAGCGCTTATCCAGCACCGGCATCAAGAAGGTGGTGATCGGCGTCTCGGGCGGGCTCGATTCGACCCATGCGCTGCTGGTCTGCGCCAAGGCCATGGACCGCCTGGGTCTGCCGCGCACCAACATCCTGGCCTACACGATGCCGGGCTTCGCCACCAGCGAACGCACCCTGCACCAGGCCAATGAGCTGATGCGCGTGGTCGGCTGCAGCGCCCAGCTGATCGACATCCGTCCGAGCTGCATCCAGATGCTCAAGGACCTCGGCCACCCTTATAGCGAGGGCAAGGCGGACTACGACATCACCTTCGAGAACGTGCAGGCCGGCGAGCGCACCAACCACCTGTTCCGCCTCGCGAACTTCCACAACGGGATCGTGATCGGCACCGGCGACCTGTCCGAGCTGGCGCTGGGCTGGTGCACCTACGGCGTGGGTGACCATATGTCGCACTACAACGTGAACGCGAGCGTGCCCAAGACCCTGATCTCCTACCTGGTGCGCTGGGTCGCCGAGACCGGGGCCGTGGTGCAGGACGGCGCCGACGTGTTGATCCGCATCCTCGAGACCGAGATCAGCCCGGAGCTGGTGCCCGGTGACGACAAGGATGGCAAGCCGGCTCAGATCACCGAGAACACCATCGGCCCCTACGAACTGCAGGACTTCAACCTGTACTACACGCTGCGTTACGGCTTCAAGCCGAGCAAGGTCGCTTTCCTTTCCTGGAGCGCCTGGCACGACCGCGCGCGCGGCCGCTGGCCGAACGCGAATGGCGTCCACAACGAATACGCGCTCGCGGCGATCAAGAAGAACCTCGGCATCTTCCTGTGGCGCTTCTTCAAGACCAGCCAGTTCAAGCGCACCTGCGTGCCGAACGGGCCGAAGGTCGGCAACGGCGGTTCGCTGTCGCCGCGCGGCGATTGGCGTGCGCCGTCGGATTCGGAAGCCACCGTGTGGCTGGATGACCTGAACAACATTCCTGACTAAATCAAGAGAGAGACAGACGCATGAAACAGATTACCTGCGTGATCAAACCCTTCAAGCTCGACGAAGTGCGCGAGGCGCTGGCGGACGTGAACGTCACCGGCCTGACGGTCACCGAAGTAAAAGGCTTCGGGCGCCAGAAGGGCCATACCGAGCTGTATCGCGGCGCCGAGTACGTGGTCGACTTCCTACCGAAGGTGAAGATCGAGGTGGTGGTGGACGACGGCATGGTCGATGGCGTGGTCGACGCCATCATCAAGGCTTCGCGCACCGGCAAGATCGGCGACGGCAAGATCTTTGTCCAGAACGTGGAGCAGGTGATCCGTATCCGTACCGGCGAAACGGGTCCCGACGCGGTGTAAGAAGGCGCCGGTGGCCTCGGGTTGTAGTCCTTGTCCGGCGTACTGACGGGTTAGCTCGTCAATCGGACAGACTGGAAGTTGCGTTATTCTAGGTGAAAGATTAGCTTATTGACAATCTTCATTGTCATGTCGCTTCACTAACATAGAGTACCGCATGAGCGACCTGGAAAAAATTCATACCGGCATACCCGAACTCGACACCGTGTTGCGGGGCGGGCTGCCCAAACGCCGCATCCACCTGATCGAGGGCCGTCCCGGCACCGGCAAGACCACGATCGGCCTGCGCTTCCTGATCGACGGCGCGTCGAAAGGCGAGCGGTCCTTGTACATCTCGCTGTCCGAAACGGTCGAGGAGATGGAGGCAACCGCGCGCAGTCACGGCTGGTCCCTCAGCGGAATCGACCTGCGCGAAGTGGTGCCGGGCGAAGCCCAGCTCGAGCGCGAGCAGAGCGTGCTGTTCCCGTCCGAAGCGGAACTGAGCCAGACCATCGAGGCCATCATTGGCGCCATCCGCGAGATCGATCCGGTGCGCCTCGTCATCGACTCGATGTCGGAACTGCGCATGGTCGCCAACGACCCGATGCGCTACCGGCGCCAGATCGTCGCGCTGAAGCGCTTCCTGCTGCAGCAGGACTGCACCACGCTGTGGATGGACGACCTGACCGACGAACCGCGCCAGTTCGATTTGCAGGGCACCGTGCACGGCGTGCTCACGCTCGACCAGCGCGAGCGGGAATTCGGCGCGGCGCGGCGGCGCCTGCGGGTAGTCAAGATGCGCGGCGCCGAGTTCCAGAGCGGCTGGCACGACTTCGCCATCACCGCGGAGGAGATCTACGTGTTCCCGAGCCTGATCGCCGAAGAGCACCAGGGCCAGCGCCGGCGCGAGGCGGTGACCAGCGACGTTGCAGAACTCGATGACATGCTGTGCGGCGGCCTGGTGCGCGGCACCTCGGCCATGATCCTGGGCCCGACCGGCGTCGGCAAGTCGTCGCTGGCGCTGCAATACGCCAACGTGGCGGCGGCGCGCGGCGAACACGTGGCCTACTTCGCATTCGACGAGACCAAGGATACGCTGCTCGACCGCGCCAACGGCCTGTCGATGCGCGCGGCCGACGCGATCGATGCCGGCACCGTGTACTGGGAACGGATCAACCCGACCCGCATCACGCCGGGTGAATTCATCTGGAAGGTGCGGCGCCAGGTCGAGGACCATGGCGCTGCGGTGGTGGTGATCGACAGCCTGAACTCCTACCTCGAGACGATGCAGGAAGAAGCCTCGCTGATGCTGCAGATGCACGAGCTGCTCAGCTACCTGGCCAACCAGGGCGTGCTGTCGCTGCTGATCGTCAGCCAGTCCGGCCTGCTGCAGGACGTGCGCGATACCCTCGACGTCGGCTTCATCAGCGATACCGTGATCCTGCTGCGCTACTTCGAGGCGGAAGGCGAAGTGCGCAAGGCGATCTCGGTCGTCAAGAAGCGTCCCGGGCGTCACGCGACCAGCATCCGCGAGTTCGCACTCACCAGCAGCGGGGTGTCGGTCGGCGCGCCGCTGGCCGCCTACCAGGGCGTGCTGACCGGCGTTCCGCGCGTGGCCGCCGAGGCTTCGGCCAGCGCGCGCGATGACTGATCCGCGCAAACCCGGCTGGGACATCGTCGCGGCCATCTGCGCGCCGTTCGGGCAGGATGGCGTGGCGCTGGCCGACCAGCTCGAGGAGTGGGGCGCACGGGCACGCACCTGCTTTGACGGCGAGGCGCTGGCAAGCGCGGTGCGCGACCCTGGCCTGACCTTGCTGCTGGTGACGGACGATGCGCTCGAAACCCATGCGGCGCCGCTGGCCGCCGCGCTGCGCGAGCAGCCGGCGTGGTCGGACCTGCCGATCATCGTATTCAGCGCCCCCGCCACCAGCGGCGGCTCGCAGCAGCAGTGGGTATTCCTGCGCCAGTTCGCCAACCTGACCGTGGTGGGCCGGCCGATCTCGGCCAATGCGTTGCGCGCCGCTTTCGATTCCGCCTGCCGCGCGCGCGCCTGGCAGTTCACGGTGCGCGAGCAGATGCAGACCCTGTCGGCCGCCGCCGCCCTGCTCGAGGAGCGGGTCTTGGCGCGCACCGCGGAACTGTATACGGAAGTGGAAACCCGCAAGCGGGTCGAGAGTGCGCTGAACGAATCGCGCAAGCTGGAGGCGATCGGCCGCCTGACCGGCGGTGTGGCGCACGACTTCAACAACCTGCTGCAGGTGATCCAGGGTTCCACCACCTTGCTGCCACTGGTGGAACCGGGCGGCGAGCGCTTCCAGCGCGCCCTGCACGCGATCCAGCGCGCCACCTCGCGCGGCGCCAAGCTGACCCACCAGCTGCTCGCCTTCGGCCGCCGCCAGGCACTCAGCGGTGGCGCGCTCGACCTCGCGCAGCAGCTCGAAGAGATGCGCGACCTGCTGCAGCAATCGCTGCGCGAACAAATCCCCTTGACGCTCGAGATCGAACCGGGCCTGTGGCTGGCCGACGCCGATTCGACCCAGCTGGAAGTGGCCTTGCTGAACCTGACCGTCAACGCCAAGGACGCGATGCCGCGCGGTGGCGCCGTCACCATCGGCGCCTGCAACCTGACCTTGCCTTCGCCGAAGGTGCTTGCGACCGACCTGCGCGGCGAATTCGTGTGGCTGACCATCGCCGACACCGGCGCCGGCATGACGCCGGACGTGGCGGTGCAGGCCTTCGATCCCTTTTTCACGACGAAACCGGTGGGATCCGGCACGGGGCTCGGCCTGAGCCAGGTCTATGGCTTCGCGCGCCAGTCCGGCGGCAGTGCCTGGATCGATACCTCGCCCAATGGCACCACGGTGTCGATCCTGCTGCCGCGCAGCCGGGCCGCCGAGGCGCAGGGCAAGGCGGAGGCGAGCGAGCCGGCCGGACTGGCGACGGTCGCCGGCGCGCGCGTGCTGCTGGTCGAGGATGACCCGGAAGTCGCTGAGGCCACGTTGACCCTGCTCGACAACCTTGGGTGCAAGGTCACGCTCGCGCGCGACGCCCAGGAGGGGCTGGGCCAGCCGCTGGCATCGTTCGACCTGCTGTTCTCGGACGTCGTGATGCCAGGCGCGCTGGACGGCATCGGCCTGGCGCGAAGGGTGCGCGAGCTGCGTCCCGAGCTGCCGATCCTGCTCGCCAGCGGCTACGTGGTGGCGCCCGAACGCCTGCAGGGCCTGTCGATCAGCGTGCTGGCCAAGCCCTATACGCAGGAAGACCTCCGCAAGGCGCTGGGCCGGCTTTTGTCTGCGTGACATTCGGTGGGTTTTATCGTGTCCGGCATCTGCTACGCTTGGGGACTTCCCTTCCACAGAGAACTCCCATGGCAATCAAGCAGCACTGGCCACTGGCCCTGACCCTCGTTGCGTCCAGCGCCACCGGCGCCGACGCCCCGATTCAGAGCGTCACCCTCTACCCCGGCAGCGCCACCGTCGAAAGAGTCGTGCAGGTCACCCCCGGCATGACCCAGGTCGAGATCACCGGCCTGCTCGCCAACTTCAACACCGACACCGTGCGCCTGCAGGCCGACCCCGGGATCCAGGTCGGCCAGGTCGTCACGCGCGACCAGGGCCAGGCCGACAACCCGAGCCCGCGCGCCGCCGAACTGGAAGCGAAGATCCAGGCGCTGGAAGACCAGGTGGCCCAGATCGACGCCGAGGCCAAGGCGGCGCAGACGGTGCAGGGGTACCTGGAACGACTGGGCGGCGCCGACAATGCGGCGGGCCGCCCGGCGCCTGTCGATCCCAAAGCACTGGCAGGCACGCTCGACGCGATCCGCAAGGGCGCCAGCGAAGCGCTGCAGCGTGTGCACGCGGGTGAGGTGAAAAAGCGCGCCCTGGCGAAGCAGCTCGAGGTCCTCAAGCGCGACCTGGCCAAGGCCCAGGCGGCGACGCGCGAGAGCCGTACCATGACGGTGGCGGTGGCGGCGAAGCAGGCCGGCCGCATCGTGCTGAGCTATCAGGTCAACCGCGCCGGATGGAAGCCGGCCTACCGCGCCTCGCTCGATTCGAACACGTCCAGCGTCGATATCGAACGCATGGCGACGATCTCGCAAAAGACCGGCGAGGACTGGAGCCGCGTGAAGCTGCGCCTGTCGACCGGTCAGCCGAACCTGTCGGTGAATGCGCCCGATCCGTCGCCGTGGTTGCTGGAATGGCAGCCGCCGGTGCCGCAGATCGCGGAAGCGAGCAATATGCGAATGATGCGGCCGGCGCCGCCGGCGCCGCCGGCCCCGCCTGCGCCCGCGCAGCGCGATCGCGTGTCGGTCGCCGGGTCGCGGATCGCCGAAGACTACATCGCGCCAGTGCTCGAAACCCAGGGCAGCTTCACCACCGAATTCGAGGTGCCGGCGCGGGTCGATCTGGCCTCCGACGGCCGCGAGATCTCGGTCGCGCTGTCGCAGCAGGCGCTGCCCGTCAAGCAGAGCGTGCGCATCGCGCCGCGCTACTACGGCAACCTGGCCGTGCTGACGGTCGATGCGCCGCGGCCCGCTGGTGTCTGGCTGCCCGGCCAGGTACAGCTGCGCCGCGACGGCGCCTACGTCGGCGCGCTGCACTGGAATCCGCAAGAGAACGAGCGCTTCTCGATGGCCTTCGGACGCGATCCGCTGGTGCGCGTGGTGGTCGAGAACCGCAACGAGAAATCGGGCGAGAAGGGCCTGTTCGTGCGCGACAACGAGCGCCGCATTGCGGACAGCTATGTGGTGACCAACCTGCACAAGCAGCCGATCGACATCCTGGTGCTGGAACCGACCCCGGTGAGCCAGTCGGAACAGGTGCAGGTGAAGGTGGCGCTCAATCCGCAGCCGACGCTGAAGGAATGGCAGGCGCGCCGTGGGCTGGTCGGCTGGGAACGCAGATTGACCCCCAACGAGACGGCGCGCTTCGACATGGACTACACGATCGGCTATCCGAAAGAGGGCACGGTGAGCGGCTTGCGCTAACGCCCCATGCGCAGGTCGAACTTCCAGGTGATCAGCCGCAGGCCGCTGATGAACAGGGCGCTCGACCACAGCGCGAAATCGTGTTCGACGCCGTACTTGCCCATCAGGAGGAACATCCAGTTCCCCATGAAGGCGCAGATGGCATAGGGCTTCCCGTCGCGGAACACCATCGGCACCTCGTTGCAGACGATGTCCCGCAGGACGCCGCCGAAGATCCCGGTGATCACGCCCATCATCGAGGCGATGAAGATCGGCATGTTGGCGTCCAGCGCGGCCGAGGTGCCGGCGATCGAGAACAGGCCCAGGCCGACCGCGTCGGCGATCACGATCAGGCGCTCGGAGACGATCTGGCGCAGGGTGCGGATCAGTGGCGAGGCGACCAGCGCGAGGACGAAGATCAGGATCGCGTATTCCTGGTGGATGACCCAGAACAGCGGGCGGCGGTCGAGCAGGATGTCGCGCAGCGTGCCGCCGCCGAATGCGGCGATGAAGGCCACCGTGAAGACACCCACCAGGTCCATGCGCTTGCGCCGGGCTTCGATGAAGCCGGAGAAGGCGCCGACCAGGATTGCCATGATTTCGATGAACTTGATGAGGGTCATGCGGTAAACGGTAGCCCGAAGTGTTGCTAGACTACCATGCGGATGTGCATGACGGTAGGGTGGGCGGGGACCGCCCTACAAGAGCGGAAGCTTTACCGAGAAGACGACTTCGCCGCCATCATGGCGGTACGCGATCTCGCCATCGTGTTCGCGCACGATCTGCTGCGCGATGTAGAGCCCCAGGCCCATGCCGGTGCGGTTGCGCGGGTTGTTCAGCGACGCCCGCTTGAAGGGGTTGAATAGCGTGGCCGCGACGTCCGGCGCGATCTCGGCACCGGCGTTGCTGACGTCGATGACGGCGTGCCGCGCATGCGCCCGCAGGCACACGCGCACCGGCTTGCCCGCTTCGCCGTGATGGCGCGCGTTGCTCAGCAGGTTGGACAGCACCTGGCCCAGGCGGCCGCTGTCGGCGTTGACCGTCGCCTGCTCGTCGCACACCAGCTGGAACGGGATCGCCGGGTAGGCCAGGCGCGCCTCGTCGATCAGGTCTTCGACCAGCGCGGTGAGGTCGGTTGGTTCCAGCGTCACGCCCAGCCCCAGGCCGCCGTCGATGCGGCTCATGTCGAGCACCTGGCTGATCATGCGCTGCATGCGGCTGGTCGAGGACTGGATGCGGCGGCCGATGGTCGGCTGGCTGTTGCCCTTTTCGATGACCATGCCGGCCATATTGATTGAATGGAGCGGGTCGCGCAGGTCGTGGCCCAGCATCGCCAGCAGCTGGGCGCGGGTGGCCTCGGTCTGGGCGCGGCGCGAAGTCATCACGCGCACCAGTTCGGCCAGGGTCAGGCGCGCGTTGGCGACGATGGTCGGCTCCCACGGATGCGCGTGGCCGCGCACCGTCTCGTACCAGGCATCGAACGAGCCGCGCGGCGTCAGGCGCGCACCCAGCGGGCCCATGGCGCTGGTCTTCTCGGGCCGGCCGCCCCAGGCAACCTGCTCGATCTGCTCGACGCGCAGGACCAGGGTCCAGCCGCCGGATGCGGGGTCGAAGGGCAGGGCCAGCAGGCCGACCCATTTGCCGAGCCGATCGCGGATCGCGTCTGGCCAGTCGGCGCGCTGCTCGC
>Ga0265798_10003311_pt1 | contig 22973 bp, 16 predicted proteins | sample P3T30metagenome_FD_192430 | JGI IMG/M metagenome (GOLD analysis project Ga0265798, IMG submission 192430) | Plant litter microbial communities from East Loma Ridge, Irvine, California - P3 T30 | ecosystem: Environmental > Terrestrial > Plant litter > Unclassified | place: USA: California... | reverse complement strand
GAAACACGCTCTTCGCCAGATCCAATCCAATCGTCGTGATCGTCATCGTACACGCTCCTCTTCTTGCTTCGAGTGGCCGGTCCGCATCATAGCTTATCCGGCGGTGCAGGGGCGTCCACATCATCAAGATGCTGGCTGGATGGAGGCCGGCATGGATGGGCAAGCCATTGTCGATGGACCTGCGGTCGCGAGCGTTGGCTGCGGTTGACGAGGGGGTGAGTTGCCGGGCTACAGCCTGGCGGTTCGGTGTGGCGACCGCGACAGTGAGCCGCTGGCACGACCAGCGCCGTAGCACGGGCGGGTATGCCGCCAAGGAGCCGGGTGGGGACACGCGGTCGCGGCGGCCGAACCGCGTGATGGTCGTGCGAATACCGTCGTGCCCTTCCGACAACGTGATTCTTGTAGTTACTCCGGATGGCGGCGAAGCGCGCCCGGCTGCAACTGGCGATCGCGCAGGCCATCGAGCGCGATCGCTTCTACAAAGTCCAGGTGTGGGCGCGGGCTGCTTCCGTCGAATATGTAGATGCCGCATAGCCCTACGCCGATTTCGCGGCTGCGCGCGGAGGCGACGTCCACGACGGTCATGGTCGTAGTGCCGACGATATGGATCGCTAGTATGTTGCTCGTCAGCGCTTCGGGCAGGTCGAGGAATATCCATTTTCGGCTATCGCCATGCAGAACAGTCTCTACGCGGAGTGCGCCACCGTTGACCGTGACCGATACCGGCGTCACGTGGTTCGCCAAGCCCGCGAGCCACAATGCGATCCGCGTCGAGCCGGCGGCTAGCCGGAAACGCACCTCGCCGCCGCCGGCTCGTGTCCAGCAGCCGAAATCCTCTAGCCGCCACCAGCCGCCCCCACTGCGCAGAAGCTCGCCGGAGGCGCGATGATGATCGAGCCCGAGCGCACGGTTGCGAACCATCGGATAGTAGCCGGGGGGCGCGAGCAGTGCCGCCGCGCCATCTTCGGAGGGCGCCGGCAGCATCGCGACCCGCGCCGCGATGTCACGCGCCACCTCACTCCACGTGCGGGGCCGATAGTCTCGACGGATCCGCTCTTCACAGCGCTGACGGGCCGATGCGTCGAAGATGAGCGACTCCAGCCCGGTAACGAAGCTGCCAAGCGAGCCACTCTCGAACGGGACGGCAAAACCGTCACCAGCTTGCGGCAGAGAACTGTTGTCCGCGATCAGCGGCACCTTTCCGTGACAAAGCGACTCGGTGACCGGGAGGCCCCAGCCTTCGTAAAAGCTCGGATAAACGGTGAAAAGTGCATGCGCATAAAGCGCAGCCAGCTCTTCATCGTCAACGCGGTCGAGCATCAGCACGCGGTCGCGCAGCTCCGGGCTGGTTTCTAGCCGGCTATAGATCTGCTCGCTTCGAAAGCCGCGCTTGCCGACGCAGACAAGCGTGGGCGTCTTCTCGCGGCCGTGGAGCGCCAGCAGCCGCTGCCAGGCATCGAACGCACCGAGGTGGTTCTTGCGGATCTCTACAGTCGAAACGAACAGCACATAGTTGCCGGAACGCAAGCCGCGCCGCGCAACCAGTGCGTCTGCGTTAGGACCTCCGCCGGACCGGACTTCCGCTGCCAGCGGGATCACACCTACCTCGTCGAAGGCGATTGTGCGACCTAACCTACCGGCCAGCGCGATAAGGTCGGCCTTGGTCGCGTCGGAGTTGGCCAGGAAACCATCGGCATGCTCAATGATCCCATCCAGCCAGTCAATGAATTCATGTACCAGCTCATGAATGCAATAATCAGGTAGAAGCACGGGTATCATGTCGTGCACAAAGGGTATGAAGCGGATTGCCGACTGCCGCTTTGCCTCGCGCAGATACATGAAATAGTTTTCGACCCACCAGGACGTGCCGAGGTTCACCAGCGTCGCACCGTGCGGGAAGACGAACGTTGGCCCGGCTTCGACGGCGGTGTGGAGGCTGGCCACTTGCGCACGCCAGCCGGGCGCCGTGGCGTCCCCGCCGGCGACGCTCATGGCGCACACGTTACGGAAAAGTCCCGTCGGCACGCTGCGCCACGTCGCGTCGCGCTCGACGAAGCAGCATAGCCCGACCGACCAGCCCTCCGCCTTGTCCAGCAGCGCCAGGATAGTGTTTACCTGAACCCGCTGAATTCCAGTGGGAAGACGGTTATGAGGGAAGTAGCCGAGCAGATCGGATATGTCGAAGAACAGGAATCGATTGCTATCGACCACTTCGCTTACCTGCTCCTCAGGCCGCAAGCGCCCGAGCAGCGCCCGCGCCGCCCTGATCGCAGCGGCGTCGCTGTCACTCAGCCGTACATCGTCCAGCATCATGTAGAGCGCCTCGATCGCCGCCGCGGCGGTCTCGTCCAGTGACGTGTCGGAGGCTCCGGCGCGGCCGTGTGGTGGAAGTGGCATGCAGCATCCTCAAGGCTTAGATGACGCGCCGAACTGCAGCCGTACGCATCTACGTGGAGGGGGCCGTCCTTCCCCCGGCAGCGATAAAAAAACAAGTCTCGGCATGACCGCTCTTGTCCAGCGGCAGCACTCGGCTACGACGCGGGCGCCGATGATGGCAGGAGCAGGGTGCCGCGTGATGAATCTCCCTATCAAGATTAAAAAATCGGCTGGCGTTCCCGTCACTCCCAGAGTCCATAAACTCATCGCCCGCGGCAACAATGCCCGAAGCCTCGCCCACTGGTCGGCCGCGGCAGATGCCTACCGCGCCGTGCTAGCGGCGGATCCAAGCCTTCGGCACATCCGGATTCAACTTGGCCATATGCTTGCCAACGAGGGGCGCTACGAGGACGCGATCGCCGCCTACAACGTCGCGGCGCAAGCGCATCCCGCCTCCGGCGAGCCGTGGCTACACATGGCGCACGCCGCCAAGTGCGCCGGCGATCGGCCGCGCGCGACGCGTTTCTATCTTGCGGCGTTGGCGCGCGAAGGAGTGGAAAACGAGGCGGCCGAAGAGGCCGAGCGGTTGATCCAAAACGTTGCTCAGCCAAACCGCGCCAGCATGAAACGGATCGGTGCCTTGGTGCGCGAGGACGGCAGCCTGATGCCGGGTGATCGCCAGAACCGTCGCATACCGCCCGCCGAGGTTGCCCGTGCCCTTGATCGAGTAGGACACACGCTAGGCGACGAAAATGCCTCGGTGCTGGCGCGCGCGCGCGACGTTATCGAACGCGTCGCGTGTCTCGGGACGATTTCTACCGCCGCCGAGACAAGGCCGGTCGTGTTCGATGTAACCGATCTTGTTGCGCACTTTCGCAACCATCGCCTGCCAACCGGAATCCAGCGTGTGCAGATCGAAGTGATCGCGCGCGCGCTCGCCGCCTCGGAAACTGACCAGACCTCGGTGTGCTGCTTCATCGACGGGCGCGACTATTGGCTGGAGATCGAGGCGAACCACTTCCTTGAGCTTGCGCGGCTCGCCGGCTCGGGCGCGAACGTCGGAGATGCCGACTGGCAGGCAACCAGTAGCGAGTTATTCCTCAGCCTTGCGATCCGCGACCATTTTGTCCTGCCCGACAAAGCGATCTTGGTTAACCTAGGTACGTCCTGGTGGATCTACGACTATTATCGCTTCATCCGGAACGCCAAGGAGCGGCAGGGTATAAGCTACGTGCCGTTCGTTCACGACTTTATTCCGATCATGGCGCCCGAACACTGCGTCCGGGGCGTCGTCGAGGATTATGTCAGCTGGGCTGTCGGTGTGTTCCAACATGCCGACGCATTCTTGGTGAACTCGGAGTCCACCAAGCGCGATCTGCTGCGGGTCGCCGAACGCCTGGGCCACGAAGTGTGCGACGAGGATGTCGAGGTGGTCGCGCTGGATGCCGATTTTCGCAAAGAAACCGACGCACTGCCCCTCGCCCATCTCGCACGCTGGAAGCTCGACGGCGTTCATTATGCGCTGTTCGTCTCGACGATCGAATCGCGCAAGAATCACTCCCTCGCCTTCGAGACCTGGGCGCGCCTAATCCGCGATCACGGAGACGTTGTGCCGCAACTGGTCTGCGTCGGGCGCAACGGCTGGCTCAACGATCTTGCGTTCGAGCGTCTTGCCGCGTTGCCGGGCCTCGCGAGCAAGGTGACGATCATCAATCAAGTATCGGACGAGGAGCTTGCGCTGCTCTATCGCGCTTGCCGCTTCACCATTTACCCGAGCCACTATGAAGGCTGGGGCCTGCCGATTACGGAGTCGCTCTGCTACGGTCGCGTGCCGGTAATCGCGGACAACTCCTCGCTGCCGGAAGCCGGCGCGGGTCTGGCGGAGGTGTTCGCGAGCGGATCGGTTAGCGCGTTTTCCAAGGCGGTTGAAGCGATTGCGTTCGACGACGAACGCCGCGCCGCCATGGAGGCCGCGATCGCCGAGCGTTTCCGCCCACGCAGCTGGGGCACGGTTGCCGAGCAAATCAACGGCGCGATCACGCGGCTGGGCACCGAGGATCGCCCTGTCCGCATGGTCGACCAGCGGGTCAAGCCCGGGCTCTATTATCCCACATGCCTCTACCGCGATGCCGCGATCTGGCATGGCTTGGCGAGCGGCGAGGTCTTTCGCATGGACGACGGCTGGCTCTGGGCCGAGGTGGATGGATGCCGCACTACGCCCGAAGGCGGCGAGCTGCGCCTAGTGCTTGATCCAGCGCCCGCGGAAGCGCGGCTGTTCATAAAGTTGCGCGGTCTGGAGTCAGGCACGACTGGCGTCGTGGTGACGGTGAACGGTTATGAGGTTCTCGCCACAAGCCTCAAAGCCGACGAGACGCGCTGGCTCACCACTGATCTGCCGAGTGACATCGGACAGCAACTGTCACTCCTAATTCGCGGCGACGCCGCCGAAACCGTCACGGTAAACAACGGTGGCACCCATAAGCAGGTGACGAGCTCCGTAACGGTGTGCGGCTTCGCCATATGCGACGCAGACGACGAGGCGCAGCGCGCCCGCTTGACCGAAGCGCTAGCCTACGGCGATCCCGAAACGATGAGTGCGTACGGCCGTCAAACATAACGTGCGACAATTGGGCGGCGCCATACCGCCGCCCAACCGCCCTGCGTTTCGATGTCTCGGAGACGGTGACGATGTGATTCGCCTTCGCCATGCAGCGGCGGATAAGTGCATCGTAGTAGCGCTTGTCCTCGAGATTGTGTGTGCAAGCCGCAGCGGCACCAGATTTTGGAGCGTACAAATGTTCTTCGCGCCGCCGTGCGTACGGGCACGGGACAGGTCCAGTGCATGATCGCGGGCGGATCGGACACCCGCACCTTCAAGAAGCGGCCACAGCGGCGAAAGTGACGTGCGTAGACCTCGAAGATTTCTGACAGGTTCCTGAGGTGATCAAATACGGCAGCGTGTCGACTAGCTTCTCGTTAACCACGCACCCGGCGACGGAAACGGCCAAAGTAGTTTGTTAAAAGAAGGATACTCGGTACTGACGTACCGCGATGATAGGTCCGTCGCTACGGCGAGATCGCACAACCGCTCGAAGAACGGCGATTCGTGCAGATCGAGACAGATCTTGCGCGGGATGTTTACACCAAAAATTAGGTCCACCAGATGACCGAGTGAGGCTACCGCTACCGCCGCCGCCAGCGTTGGCCCATAGGTAGCGACGCGGTGCCGTGCGGCATGGCGATGTTGTAGCCATCGATACCGATACGGGGGAGCAAGGGAGAAATCACGAACATCCTCTTCTAGGCTTCGGCTTTGGCGGAGCTGATCAACAGCGCCATACTTGCTCACGCGCGTTGCCTCGCCCAGAGAGACACTCACTCCAGCTCGAGAGGTCTTTCGCGTGGACATCACGTTTGTTCAAACTGCCGACCCTATCTTCTATTATCGAATGTTGCACGAAACCTCGCGCACCGTCCGACAGTACTGTATTCGTAATGGACTACAGTATGAGAGTTATGTTGGTATAAAACGTGGCACGATGCCATGGCACTCGGCATATAACAGAGTCTACATACTCAAAGAGCTTATTGAACGAGGTCATACCGGCTGGGTCTTCTACCTTGATGCGGACGCATATATTCACGACATGAACTTTGATGTGAAGGCCTACATCGACGCGCGCCGTCAGTATGCTGGAATCTTTGCGGGCTTCTGTGATTTGAGGCGGCCGTATGACATCAATTCCGGGGGTTTCGCGCTCAACCTCGGAACAGTGGTCGGACGGCAGCTTGCCCTGGACTATTGGGGTTGCGTCGATGCGATACCCGACGGCGACTACAATCGCGCTATCGTCTGGGGAAAGGACATCAAGGAAGACCAGCTCATGCTCTTCCAACTCCTTGAGGATTACGTCGTCAACCGGGGCCTCGGCGAGCATTTCCTATTCGAACAATCGAACGAATCCTTTGTCAATCAGGGCCCCTTCATACGGCAGTCGCTCCGTTCGCATTCGGCCGATTTCCCCGCGCGGCTTGAGGGAATCAGGGCAGAGGTCAACACGATTCTTCACGATCATCGCGATGCGAGAGGCGATGACGGACCTGGCTATTACCTGCGTGCCGATCACCCGCGGATCAGCACAGATATCGGTGAGCGGAAACTTGGTGAGATACGCTCGACAGGACGTGCCGGACTGCTCACGTACGGACCATACGTCCCGCTGCGCGCAGGCAACTATGTCGCGCGCGTTTTCGGCGAAGCGCGGCCCGCGCGAGACGGCGCGACAATCCGGGTGACGAGTGACGTAGCCTCAGATCAGGGCACCCATATCTGGACCGAACACAGCGCTACGCTGGCAGAACCACAAAAAGGTATTCTCAGCGAGATGCGTTTTGCGCTGTCCCGTGACGTGGATCAGCTCGAATTGCGTGTATCGGTAGACTCGCATCAGGACGTTCGCGTCCATGCTATCCAGATCCGATGGACAGACCCTTGGGTGTCGGAAGCCTAATCCCGCTACCGTCGGCGGAGGAAAGCGAACGGCGACTGTAGCGGACGCTCCCGGATAGCAGACAGCAGAGTTGCAGGGCATCGCCGTCTAAGTCCGAACGCAATTTGATTGGCGCCGCCATCACAAACCTCCTCCAACTCGTGATGTTGAATCAGATCGCACTCGCTTTGTGGATCCCCTTGTGAGTCAGGCGCCGCAGGATTTGGTATAAGCCTCCACGCCCGGCGCGACGTCGCGCCGGGCGTGGAACCGCCATCAAGCGGCGTGTTCGCGAACGCCTGCCGCGATCAACCAGCCGATGCCGTACATCAGCAGCAGCGCGAAAAACGCCGTGATGACGATCTTGGTGCGCTGCGGATACAGGGCACGGACCGGCATATTGGCATCGACGACGGGCACCACGAAGAGCTGCTGCCGTCGGGCATCATCCTGCGCATGCTGGAGCGCCGCATAGGCGATGTCCAACTGCTTGCCGGCCATGTCCTGCCGTACCTTGATGCCTTCGTAGGCGCCCAGTCCGGCCGCGACGTTGCCGGGCCCTTGCGACAGCTTGGCGGTTTCGGCCGCGACCTGACGGGACAATGCCGCAACACGCTGCCGCGCGGCGATCAACTGCGGGCTGTTCGATGAAAGAACCGCCGCCATGGACGATTCCTGGGCTCGGGCAACGGCAAGCTGCCCCTGCAACTCCGAAACCATGGTGGTGCGCGACGTGCCGGTGACTTGCGGATTGAAATCCTGCTCATCGCGCCGGAACCGGGTAATCCGCCCCTGAACTTGCGAGAGATTGGTTTCCGCCTCCTCTACCCGCTGCCGCGACATTGCGACGGCGTTGGCATAATTGCGGTGATTGAGCGTATTCACGCGGTTTTCGCCAAGCTTGAGCAGTTCCTGGATGATCTGGTAGGAATCCGCCGGACGGAAACTGCGCACCCTCAATGTCGTGATACCTGTCTCGGTACTGACATCGACGTCGGCCTTGCCGCTGAAGTATTTTTCCAGCCGTTCAGGTGACGGATCGGCAAACCAGAGCCGCGAGAAAATGTCGGCTTCCGGACGCCGATAGCGTTGGACCAGGCCGATCTTGGATTGCAGCGCGGCAACCGCATCGTGCGACTTCAGGTAATCGGCGATGACCAGAGCGTCGCGCTCGGACGAGGCGCCTCCCACCAGCGTCAAAGCCTGCCCGAGGCCGCTTGGCGCGGCGGTTTGCGTATCGGAGGTTCGGACGACGAAATGCGCTTCCGACTCATATTGGTCGGCCGCGATGAGATAGTAATAGGCTGCGATGAGCAGCGTCGGAAGTAGGACGATGAGGCACCAATTGCGATGCGCACGCAACCACCCGATCAGCCCCGCTCGATCCATTGTAGAGGCATTACTCAAAACAGATACCTTAGTGAAGGTGGATGTGACGTCGGATCGCCCGGATGAAGACTAGCCCCCCATATGTCAGCAACAGGCACCAGCCGACGACATATGGAATATCGACATATGTATCTTCTGCTGCGTGGAACTGCCCATAGCGCAGAAGCTCATAAATAATAGTCATAGGAAAGTATGACAGCCAAGTCCTATATGGTTCTGGTATCCAGATTAATTGATAGAATCCGCCAGACAGAGGCATAAGAATATATGTTACTGGATGGACCAGTCGTGCGACAAGCCTGTTGTCATGCGTCCAAGCGCAGATAAGCAACGACAAAGAGAATGAAAACCAGAACATTAAAAACATACCAGTTATCAACTCTAACGGTCGATCAGGTAGCTTTGTCAGTCCAATCGATATCACAAACCCCATAAGTACAATATAAGTTACAATCGTGCTGGCACCTTCCAGCAAAGCTCGTGCAAGCATCATGTCAAAGATTGTAACCCGACGATGATAAAGCAGGGGCATATTTGCCTCGAGTGTACCTTCTGCACGCGATACCATGCCGCGAAACATCAGGAACACTGTGTACCCCAGCATTGCGAAGGCCACGGGGTTGATCGTTGCGCCATGCGACCCGCCTCCCACGTGAAGCGATGCGACGGCCGCTGCCAGTGTCATGGGCTCCAGGAAAATCCACAGGTAGCCGACATTCTCGCGACCATACCGGGTATGCAGTTCACGCATCAGCAGCGCGCCGATCACATTCCCCTGAACCTGCAAACCACGCCAGAAGCCGAGATCGCCGGTCGTTCCTGACGTATCGGAAATCATCGTCATGCCGGAATACTCATAATGGAAAAGGTCGTGGCGGAGCCTGCGTACGAGGATGCAGCGAACGGACACATCGACCGACACGAGACGGCGCCTGGGAAGCCGATCCGCGAATGATGCCCGACGCCCATGCTACCCAAACCGTCCACGACCTTGCGTTCGTTTGGAGCACGCCATGAACACCGTCCTGATCGTCGAAACGCCATGCCACGCATTCGGGGCGTCTAGGCCGTAAGAAAACAAGAGACAAGCTGACATGCGTCAGATCCCGATCTCCATACGCAGCTTGGTCAAAAAACTCCGCAGCAGCCATCTGACGTGGAGAGGCATCGGGTAACGGTCGCCTTATCGCCCGGTCTGTCATATGGGCGCCGGCATGAAGTACCCGTTAGCCTTAAGCGATATCGTATCGCGCTTCCGCCGTCGCTCGCCTGCCGATGCCGGCATCCGCCTGTTCCAGCTTCACTATCTTAAAACTCAATCGCGTCAGCGCAACGAAGCGGTGATCCGCCAACTTTGCGCCAACGCCTATCTTGGCGACGGGCGGTCGTTGTGCCGAGTGTTGGGGCGTTACAAAATGATCGTCGACACAGCCGACGTCGGACTGTCCAGCCATCTGCTGCTCGACGGCTATTGGGAGATGTGGCTCACCGAACTGCTCATCGATATCGTCCGTCCGGGTATGACGGTGGTCGATGTCGGTGCGAACCTTGGATATTTCACCTTGCTGATGGCGGAGTTGGTTGGTCCGACCGGCCACGTCCATGCGTTCGAACCCAATGCCGATCTCGCGCGCCGGATGACGCAAAGCCTCGCTATCAACGGCTTTGAATCCAGCATCACGGTGCATGAACAGGCATTGGCTGACACCGAGAACGACGTCCTGCTGGTCGTGCCGACCGACGAACCGAAAAACGGCCATCTGCTGCCGGCCGATCATCCCGTCGCCAGCGATCAGGCAACCGAGACCCGCCTGATGCGGACGCGCCGGCTGGACAGCTATGGCGAATTGCTGAACGCGGACATCATCAAGATCGATGCCGACACGTCCGAGCTCGCCATCTGGCAGGGCATGACAGCCATCCTGGAAAGCCAGCGCCCGCTAACGATCGTGCTTGAATTCGCCCGGATGCGTTATGCCGATCCGGGCGCGTTCATCGACCGGATTGTGGCGGACGGCTTTTCGCTTGCCGAAATCACGCTGGAGGCTGGTATTCAGCCGACCACTCGGGAAGCGATCCTCGCTGCCGCCCCGAATGAAGACGTGATGCTTCTGCTGGTCCGTTGATGCTGGTGGTCACGCGTGCGCGATACGCGTGACCACGATCTTCTCCACCACGACCTCGTCCGTGACCGGCAAGATTGGGATGTAGAGCGTCGTGGTGGTGTCCGGCAGCGGAGCCGATACGACCAGGGCGACGTCAGGCTCGGCCCGGAACGCCTGAAGCTCGCGACCGACTCCCACCTTTACTGTAGCGGCGCTGCGGGAGGCCGCAAAATGGAGGTGCAGCACCGCATCGTGCCCACCTGCCCAGCGAAACCACAATGCAGCATCGTCGCCGTTGATACCGCACCCCGCCATACCGGGTGACGACCAGCCGCGGCCGTGCCGGAGCGCCTCTCCCTGCCGCACGGTCCGACCCTGATCCATGTCTTCGTTCTGGTGGGACAGCGCGAGGGTCCAGCTCCCGGCATCGTCAAGACACGGCAAGGTATCCTGCACTCGCAATGTGACCTTGCTTGCCTTGGCAACGACATCCTGCGCAGCCTGGTGCCACGTTCGAGGCTTATAATCCCGGCGTATGGCAGCTTCGGCCTCCAGCCGCGTGACCTCGTCTAGAAGTGTGCGGACCGTCGCCGCTATGTCGGATGGGGTGTTCGGATCAAAATAGCGGGCATAAGGCCCACCCGCCTCCGGCAGCGAGGAGACGCGAGAGATCGCGGGCACCTTGCCATAGGACAAAGCCTCGGAAACCGGCAGCCCCCAGCCTTCGTAGAAGCTGGGATAGAGCGCAAACAGGCAATGTTCATACAGTGCCGCCAGCGTATCGTCGGGAATGCCGTGCAGGATCAGCACCAGGCGCCGCAGCACAGGCCGTTCGCGCAGCATCTGGTGCAAATGCTCGTTGAGCCAGCCCCGCCCGCCGACGCAGACCAGCCGCGGCACCGAGGCCTCGCCAAGCGTATCGGCCAGCTCCAGCCAAGCCTCGAACGCACCTTGATGGTTCTTGCGCGGCTCGAGCGTTGAGACGAACAAAACGTAATGCTGCGGTTCCAGCCCATAAGCCCGCAAGCTGTTCGCATCTGCCGCAGTCTGCCGAAAGTTCCCATTGAGGTGGACGACAGGGACCGACTCCCTTGGCATAGCTGCGTTCCAGTCGGCTGATGTCCGCAGCAGGTCCTTACGTGTCGCCTCTGAAATCGCCAGGCAGCCATCGGCGGAATGGAGCAACGATCCAAACCAGGCGCGGTAATCGCGCACGAGCGACTGCATGAACCATTGCGGCCCGATCAAGGGGATAAGATCGAAGACCAGTGGAACATACACCACCGCATCGCGCGCCCGAATGGTGCGGACATCGAGCAGATAGTTACGGTCCGACCAGGACGTGCCTAGATTGATCAGCACGGTGCCGGGTGAGAACCGGATCGTGCGTGCGACCGCAATCTTGCGGTACATCTGGTCCAATTGGCTGATCCAGGCGACATCCTCAATATCGTCGCTTTGTCTGGCCAGCCGACAAAGCTCGGCAAAGCGGCCATGCGGCAGCTTGATCCACCCGCGCCGCCTGCTGGAATAAACGGCGAAAACAGGCTGCGGATCGAACCGTTCATCCAAACACGCCAGCGACACTTCAATTTGAACCCGCTGAATTCCGGTTGGTAACCGGCGTTGCCCGAAAAAGGCGAGCAGGTCGGTCACGTCGAACACCATCGCCCCTGGCGATAGCTGCCCGACATCGTCCGAAAGCTGTTCGGCAGGATCAATCCCCAGTACATCGAGGACAGCCGACCATAAGCCGGGATCGACCTCATCACGGTCTGGCATCAGCCGCACCAGTTCGGAGATCGCCTGCAGATCTGCTGGGTTGCGCTGCAAAGCTGCAACGAAGTAGCCGGCCGCCTCAGCAGGCTGGCGCCAGGCTTTTGTCATGTGGCCGAGTTGAAGCAGCGGTTCAGCATCTTCCGGCCGCAAGCGCGCGGCTTCTTCGTAGGCGCTGGCGGCCAGATCGATATGGCCGGCCTCTTTCTCCATATGGCCAAGTTGCACCCACAGATGCTGCAAATGCGGTTCGTACGTCAAAGCCCGGCGATATGCGTCGGCCGCGCGGGACCAATCCTGCTGCGCACGCGCGATGTTGCCGGCCCTGATGTAAACAGCGGTAGTACGACGCACACGTATGCCGTTCGACCGGGGATTGAGCCGCAATCCTGCGGATACGCCGTTCCACCAGCTCCTGAATGATCGCATCTCGTCGTTTCTAGCTTGCTGGACAGGGTCGTACAAAGACACCATCAAGCCCCACACATTTTGTGCAAGTGTGCATCTTACCAGGTGTGCACATGCTAACTACGGCCGAACTGCTTGTTAGCCTCATACTTGGCAACCAGTTCAGCAATGGCTTCTGCCAAAAGATCCTGATGACTGCGTCGGGTTCGTGCCGCCAGCACACGGAAGGCCTCTGCCGTAGGATCGGCCGGATCGAAATATGCTCCCAAGTGATATTTGCCCGGCCGCTTGCCCCCCGTTTGCCGGGGCAAGACACCCGATTCCGCAGGGGCAGTCGCAGGTTGCGATTCCATCTCGGATTTAGCTGCGACCGCTGGGGCCAGCAATGATGATCGTCGCGCCATATCAATCCTCACCGTGTGCAGTTGTGCACGAATTCAGTTCTTCAAACACAACTTTGTGCAGAAGTTCAACCTCTTGAGCAGCTTTGCCGGCCGGCTCGTATTCGGTCACGCCGAGCCCATGAGGCCATGCGGCACGATAGGCGCTTCGCTCGCGCAACACCGTTTGCGCGACCCGCAAACCTGTTGCTGCAGCCAGCGTCCGGGCATCATTCAGCAGCGTCGTAGCGGTCGGCGGTGCCGCGTTCAGCACAACCAGCCCAATTCGGCCGATACTGGCGATAAGCTGGGCAGTGCGCTTGATCGCATCCAGGTCAATCAGGGACGGTCGGCAGGGGATCAGCACCAGATCCGCGCGCTGTGCAGCCGCAGCCGCTTCGGCGCCAGCCGCGGGCGGTGTGTCGATAATGGTCAGTTGGAACCCGTTGGCGGCCGCGGCATCGATCGCCTGATCGAGACGGCGGGCACTGATCGGCTCCACATGGGGGAGTTCGGCCTTGCGGCGCTCGCTCCAGGCTGTCGCGCTCTCCTGCGGATCGAGATCGAACAACGCCGTTTTCATGCCGGCCGCTTGAGCGGCAACCGCAAGATTGACCGCTAAGGTGGTTTTGCCAACGCCACCCTTTTGCGCCGCAAGCGTGATGATCTGCATATGTGCACACCTTCAATTTCGTTACAGCGTTTTTATGCATAATATCATAATTGCACAATGCATATTTGGAACTTGTGCAGAAGCGTACCGTGATTCCGCGCGACGGTGCGACTTCCGCAACCGGGCAACTTACACAGGCTGCGGGGGGATGGCAGAACGAGCTGCTATCCTCCTAGCGGTCAGCCTTACGGACTATGATGCCAACGCAGGTTGTGACGAAGCCGTCGAAACCTACCTTGAGATGATACTGCGGACCGACCCACTCCTGAAGTTCGACAGGCATATTATGGTGGAATGGAGGAAGATCGATAAAGCGGTCCATCACCTTTTTGCCAAGGTCCAGCTTCAGTTCCGCGACATAATGCCCTTGCTGGCGGAGCCGAAGCGAAAGGGCTTCGATATGTTTCCGCTGGAATAACACGGTGATCCAATTATCGATGGTTGCCCCTTCGGGATTGATGTTGAACTCGGTCGTATGAACTGCCAGCCCGCCCGGCCGCAGCGTATTCAGCGACTGCTCTATGAAGTTCAGCCCTTTTTCAATCGAACCCAGATGCTCAAGCGCGCACATCGACCAGCAGAGATCGTAATTCTTCAGCGTAGAAGGGATCGCATTCATATCTACATATTGCAGATCAACCATGTCTTTAAAGTGATCTATGCTCACAAGATAAGGTTTATGCGATTGTTCCAAGCTGGCGGTATGTTGATGTGTGTCTGTCCACCCGGCTGTTTGTGCACGCTCCGGCGCCAAATCCGTCATCGTAACCTGTACGCCAAGTGAGGCGAGGTAACTAGGAATGGGCTCCTCACCGCAGCCAAATCCTAACGCACGAACGCCCTTTTCCATGTGGCCGTTCTCAAACATCGCTTGAAGAATGTAGATTAATTCCCAAACCTTGCGATGATACACTACCGGAATTTTAAGCTCTGAACACCAATGTGCAGCCCAGTCACTTTCGATATCATCCTGAATAGAAAGACTGGTTTTCAATCCGACATGTCTGGCCTTTGTTTCGGAAGGTATTGGCAACGCCTCGTTCAGCCTACGCGCGATTTCATACCCATACAATTTTACGCTCAGCTGCGTTGCAGTCAGGTCCTTCACCGCATCCGTCAACGCGTTCATGTTTGGCTGAGATTTGCTATTCACCAGTGACAGCAGCGATTTCAGCTTCGCCTTTTCGCGTTTCCGAAAGATTTTACCGATCATGTCTGGCCGTCGCTTTAAGATGGAGATGGAGTGGCTAGTGCAATTAGCACATTCCGCAAAGCGGAGGTGCAGCGGCCGGATCGTCGAAATCCTCTAGCCGCAACTACGCCATCAGTTCGACGAGGCTGACGCTGATCCGCCCACGATCCGTATACATCCTCTTGTCATAGCAACACGGCCGCATGGTATGCCGCAGCGCGACCCTTCGTCGATCAGAGTGCCAGATTGATCCCGACCCGGCCGCCCCCGCCGCGGACGCCGTCCCGTCGGCTGCCGTAAACGCCGTTGCCCTCGATGAACCCGGAGACCCTGCCGGGCGTCGCGATCCGCAGCCCGAGCGTACCTTCGCCGTACAGGCCGATACGCTGGCCCGCGAAGCTGTAGGTCACGTCGTTGTTGGTGAAGAACAGTCGATCGCGGCCATCGAACTCCTTCACCGCGTTGCCGGACGCGTAGAGGGTCATTTTGGCACCGTCACCGCTCGGAAGCGTGGAGGCGAGCCTGAGCCCGAGCTTGCCGCGCAGGCCGTTGCCGGACTGAAAATCGAAGGTGCTCGAATATGCCGCGAAGCTGTCCAGATCGGTATGGACATAGGCGATCGTCGCGACCGGTTCGGCGTAGAAGCTGTCACCGCCGATCCTGACACCGGCCTCGCCGACGACGCCCACCGAATTGCCCTGCAGCTTGCGGCGCAGCACCGGCTGCTGGTCCGTATAGTCGAGCCAATGATGGTCGTACGTTGCCGCGACATTGGCGAAGATGGGTCCGGCAACCACGCCTGCGTAAATGCCGGCATTGGCGCTATCATAACGGCCACGCGCGCCAGAGGTGGAGAAATTGAGGTCGGAGCTCAGATACCCGGCGGTCGCACCGATCACCACGCCCTGACCGCCCGAAGGCGCGACAAGATCGTATCCCACCTGTCCGCCGAAGAAATCCTGACGATAGGCCAGCCTGTCGCCGGATGCCGTGCCCGCGACGACAATCGATCGGTCGTCCTGCCGGTTGATGACCGCGCCATAGGCCTGCCCCCACAGGCGGCCTTCGCCACCGGCGCGCACATCGCGCAAGTGTTTGGCGGAGGCCTCGCTTTCCATGTACCAGATGTTGCGCGCGCCCTCCATCAGGCGGACCGGACGCCGCGCGGCCGACGATGGCGACGCGCCGAGCGTGTAGGCACCGGTGGTCGGATCGTAGCCGATACCGTAACTGGCGTACCCGACCGACAGGCTGCCGGGCGCGAGCACGAAAGCGGTGGGCGATGAGCCCCCTCCCCCGGTCGCGATCGTCGCGCGGTTGGTGGCGATGATCTCGCCGTTGCCTGTCGTCGCCACGTCGACCCGCGTCGTACCGGTCGCGGCACCGCCGATCACCAGCGTGTCGGACGCCATGCCGGCTGCGCCGAGCGTGACGTCGATCGCGAGCGAGGCTGCGCCGCTACCGATGTAGCTTCCCGGCAGCACGAACCGGTCGCCGACCCGCCCGTTGGCGAGCATGATCTTCCCCTGGTTTGCAAAGCTCTCGAGATTGTTCAGCGTGACAGAGGTCGGGTTGGCGGAGACCGGCACCGCGTTCACGATCCCTGTGTTGGTGAACGTATCGGTGCCGGCCCCGAAGTCGCTGCCGTCGACAGCGTTGAAAGTCCCGCTGTTGAAGATGCGGTCGTCGCCGTCCCGGGTCAGGATGCGGCCGTTGATCGTACCGCTGTTCTGGATCGTGGCCGGACCGCCGAAGGCGCTGATCGCGCCGCCCGATCCGCCCGTGAGCGTACCGGCATTCGAGATCGAAGTGGACGTGCCGCTGATCACGGCCGCGTTCGTGCCGCTGCTGATAGAGCCGCCGGCGTCCACGACCAGCGAAGCCGCGGTGGTGGCGTTGACGCTCACCGCGGCGTTCTGCAGCGCCGTGGTGGCGCCGGTCACGGTCAGGCTGGCGGTGCTGGTGTCGCTCTGGAGATAGATGGTCGGCGACCGGGTGCTGGACGCCGTCCCGCTGGTCACCGTTACCGCACCGCTGGCAACGGCGAAGATCGCTTGCGAGTCGGTGCCCGTCGTCGAAGCGTTACCGCTCGTGATCGTCAGCGCGCCGTCATCCGCCTGCGCGAAGATCGCGTGCGCATTATTGCCGCTGGTGCTCGCGGTGCCGACATTGATGGTCGCACCTTTGGCAGCGAGGACGAACGCCGCATCGGCGAAGTCGCCGGTCGTCGTGAGCCTGGTGGCGGAGAGGGCGGCGGAACTGTTCACGACAGCGATGCGGACGCCGTCGGATCCGCTGCCGGTCGTGCTCACGGCGCCGGCCGTCACGCTCGTTGGCCCAGAGGTGCTGTTGGCGACGATGCCAGCCGCATTGCTGCCGGTGGTGCTGATGTCGCCGTTGCCCGAAATGACGGTTCCGAGCCCGCCACCCGCGCGCACGCCGGTCGCATTGTCACCGATCGTGGAAACGGGGCCGCTGTAGGTGATCGCGGCATGGCCGCTGAACGCCTGCGCGTCCAACCCGCGCGCGCCCAACCCAAGGGTCTGGATCGTACCCGACGCGATGATCGATGCATCACCCGTCAAGCTGCTCGCAAGCGCGCCACGCGCGCCGGCGTCCACGGTACTGGCATTGTTGACCTGGATCATCGCGAGGCCGCTGCCGGCCTGCGCCGACGCCGCGGTCGCCGATACGCCGCCCGAACCCGTCGTGCTGAGGCTGCCGGTCGCGATGATGGTGGCGTTGGTGCCGCCAACCGCGTTGACGGCATAGGCGCCCGCACCCGCCGTCGTGACGTCCGTCACCTGGACACGCACGTCGCCCTGCACGCTGCTGGCGAACACGCCCGAACTCAGCGCGCCGAGCGTCGTGATCGGCCCGGAGACGGCGACGTCGACGTTGCCTGGGGTGGCGCGCGCATCGATCGCGTTGCTGGAATCTCCGTCCGTCGAGACGCTTCCGCCGCGCACGACGATCGAGCCGAGCGTCGACTTGGCAAGGACGCCGACCGACGCATCCCCGTGGGTGGCGACGGAACTGAAGCCGGCTGCGGCTTCCTGACTTGCCTGGACGCGGATGCCCTCGGAACTGCGGCCGCTCGTCGAGATGGTGTTGGCGCTTGCCGTCGCGCTGCCGATCACGGCATCCGCGACGAGGCCGCTGGCGTTCGTACCGGTCGTCGTGATGTTGCCGCCCGTGAAGGCCGCGCCGATCAGGCTGTCATCCACGCCGATAATGCCGAGGCCGGCGAGCGGTGATGCGCCGCCCATCACCACGACGGCATTTCCGCCGGTAGCGCCGGCCTGAGCGCGCACGCCGCCACCATAGGCTACCGTATTGGTGATGTTGCCGTTCCCCGTGACGGTCGCATCCCGCGCACTATCGAGCGACAGCGCATCGAAGCCGTAGCTGCTGCTGGCGATCGTGCCTTGCTCGGAAACGACGAGGTCGCCTGCGCTGCCGACGATCTGCACAGGCCCGGAGACGACGGTATCGTCGTTGATGATGAGTGTGAGCGGCTTGGACGGGCGATACGAGATCCCCGAAGGATAGGGGTTCCCCGCCGCTGTGCAGGTCGCCGTCCCGTTCGTCGCTTCGCCGCACTCGCTCTGCGCTGACGCGCTCCCGAACGGCAGGACCGCGAGCGCTGCGACACCGGCAAGACAACGGTAGCGGCGCCGTACCTGCTCCCGGCTAACCGCGCGAAAGCGACACAGAACAACAGATTGCATCATGACGCCCCCGTCGGGATGATCAAACATCATCTCTAGCTCGCTTAAAAGCGAAGTGGCCCGCTTTGTTCCGTTGGATCGGTTGCGGAATGATAATCTTCAGCGAAGCCGCCGCCGAAGAACCATTCAAACCTCACCGGCGCTGAATGACGAAAGTGTGGGAAAGACCAATGTCAGATCCCATGTATCCGTCCTCTCGAACCTCCACAATCTTGGCATTGGCTCGATCTATTGCCTCATAAATCACCCGTTGAGGAACAGCATTCATTTCCATGCTGGGCTGCTGCTTTGATAGGTATTCCTCAACTGAAAATCGCTGCCCTACGATATAGGTAGGAATCTGAATAGCAGCCACGCCGCCAGAGGTCAGTCTGGACAACAGCTTGCCGATCAGCACCACAATTACAGGCGGAGGATTGTGTTGCAGCACTATAAGGCTGATGATCAGATCGAACTGATCCAGAGCATCGATACCCTCTATGGTGTCGATAGATGCAAACGTAACATTGTGCACGCCCGTTTTATCGGCCCGTTCTCGCGCATGGACAAGATGGGCTGCAGATATATCGATGCCGGTAACATGTCCGACATGCGGTGCAAGAGCGAGGCTCAACCGGCCGACCCCGCATCCGAAGTCTAGAGTGTTGGTTTTATCGCCGTTCCAGATGCGGTTTCTTTTCAGAGCGGAAATGATGTAAGAAATATCCTCTTCGCCGCGACTATAGAATAGATCCAGATTTTTATCGATACTTTCTGGCTTGAATTCATCACCGGTAAGTACAGACCAGTGCGGTTCTGTTTCGCCGAACTTTCGCCATTCCCGGGCAATATTTTCCGACATCTGCTCCAGCTCAGCCGCGCTGCAGGTTGTTTCTATTTCAACATTATCGACAACACGGTGCCGCCCGATTCCCAGAAAAGGAGAATTCAGGTTAAACTCGTGACTTGTCAGCAGAATATTCCTGAACTCTAAAAAGTCTTTGGTCTTCATGTGGTGCGAGAACACCTGCTCGTTTTCGGGTTCCCTGCCCAGAATGGCGCGATAGCCCCAAGCAACCTCTTCACGCGTAATGCCCATGATCCGGTCCCAGAAAACTTTTGGTGCAAGCTGGCAGTAACTTAGGTGACAGTTTCCACAATAGGAAAGCTCGTCTGGCACCCGCGCGCTCGATCGTTGCACATTGCCGGATGGCGATCGCCGTCATACACCACCAATGTGGCCGTGCTGCCGTGTGGTGGGTCCTCTGCCGGCTGTATGGCCGGACCGACAGCTGAGCCAAGGCAGTGCCGTCTAAGCGCATCCTCGACGATGATCTGATCGACACGGTAACATACATCTCAACAGGACCAGCAAGGACCGATTCCATGATGCAGACGACTGATCCGCTTCCCGTTGATGAAGAGGCAATGATCGTCCCGGTTGGCGCACCGATGGAGTCTGGGTGCGCATTGTTTGTTGGGAATCTTCAAGAAGCTCGAAGGAGAGTGGCCGCGATGTCGCCCGCTGAGGCCGCAGAAATCGCTATCTGGACTCCCGGTCACATCTTCACTGCTTCAGATCTATTGGCTGAGATCCCCGGTCACGAGCATGATCCGGTTTCGTAGCGGATCGAACGGCTCCACGCCCGCATGAAGCATGCCAATATCCGAGATGCCCAGGTGTACCGGTGGAACGTAAACACACGTTTTTTGAGCCTTGAGGGAAGATTCAAGTCATGCCCAACGTGCACACTGCCGACCTAGATGCATTCGTTGACCTGGTAAACCAGAATGGGGGAGACTTGGATGCGGCAAGAGTCGTTGAGCGTTACTACCCGCTCGATCTTCAGTTCGACACGCAAGTCGACCAGGATCTAGATCCTTTTTCGACAGCTTATTTTGAACAGCAAGTGCAACTCTATCGTGAAATCGCTGCACGCGATCTCGATCAAGCGACGGGCGAGTTGCATGCCGACGACCTTGGTGCGCTCGCGACCGCTCCCAATCCGACCGGTCAATCCAACGCCGCTTTGGTAGCAGAACAGGTACGCGCTACGGCAACGATGTTGGTCGTCGCCTGCCTTGGCCCAAAGCCGAAGGTGCTCGATATGGGTGCTGGTCCAGGCTTGAGCTCGGAAGTGATGGCCTATCCGGGCGGTCACGTCCACGCTGTCGATATTGATGCGGATTTCGGCATGCTGGCACGCTCCCGTGCCGCTGCGCTTGGGCTGGACATCACGCGCACCGAACTGAATTTTGATGATCTGGATGCCCTTGAAGGTGGTGACTACAATGCAGCCTTCTTCACGCAATCCCTGCACCATTGCCTCAAACCCTGGGAGCTGATCGCAAAACTGCGCTCCAAGATCACGTCTTCAGGCGTGATTGGTTTCGTAGGCGAGCCTGTCCAAGAAAATTGGTGGCGACACTGGGGCATCAGACTCGATCACGAATCCGTTTACGTGGCCCGTCAGCGCGGATGGTTTGAAAGCGGTTGGTCCTACAGGTTTATCCGCGAATGCTTCGTTCGAAACGGCCTGACCTTAACGTTTTTCAGCGGGGGTATGCGTGGAGAAGAGATCGGCATCGCAACTGCGGATGAACGCCAGCACGCAAAAGTTGTAGAAGCAGCTCGGCTTATCGGACTATCCGAGCGCTATCCGGCCGATGATCTCCCGATTCTGGACAGCCATTTCCGGGGCATGATCGGAGAAGAAATCAAACTGCTCGGTCGTCCCGGCTACCACCAATCCGAAGTTGGCCGGGGAACTCTGATCTATGGCCCGTATGTGACGCTGGAACCTGGTCGTTATGAGATCGCCTTTCTGGCGACTCTCCACCGGTCGTCAGCTTTTTCCCGCTCCAAAATGATCCTAGATGTTGCCGGCGAGGCTGGCGCTATCGGTGTCTACCGTAGTCGGATCCGGAACATCTCAAGCAGTCCGACGGTCATCATCCGACAGTTCATTCTCTCGGAACGCACACAACGCGTCGAAGCGCGGTTATTCATTTCCGGAGGGCGATGGACGGCTTCTGTGCCCACCTTGCGCAGGCTTACCTCTTCTTAGAAATGCGTCCTGGCAAAGTTACCGCCTCAGGATTGTGGCGCCACGCTCGAATGCTCTTTAGCCACATGGGCTTTTCCACGAAAGTGCTGACTTCCGGACGTCGCGTATGTTGTCGTTTTGCGACACCATGTCGGGTTGTGGTGGTTAGCTGCGGTTTTTTCGCATGGCGAAACCGATCGCAACGCTAATCAGGAACATGCCGATCAGTATCCCAGTGCCAGCGTCACCAACGTGGTCGCTGACGCTCGCAGGAGCCAATCTTTCCATATTTTGATGTCGATACCAAGTGTAGGCGCCGTCACGGCAACATCGTTCGCCACCGCCATCGGGGATCCAGACACTTCAAAAAGTCCCAATCGGTGGGAGCGTGGCTCGGACTCACCACCAGACGCTATCAGTCGGGAAAAGAGGGCGACTATGACGGGCACATCTCCAGGCGTGGTGATCGGGCTGTCCGCAGCCTGCTCTACGAAGCGGCAGTCGTCATTCTGACACGCAGCTCAGCCGAAAGCGGCTTGCGTACCTGGGGCCTCAAGCTGAAGGAACGGGTAGGCTTCAAACGAGCGGCCGCTGCGCTCGCCCGCAGGCTCGCGGTGACCATGCATGCTATGCTGAAGTCAGGCGAGTTGTTCGACCGTACGGTGGGCGCGACGGCTTGATCTGATCCACGGTTCGCGTCCGCACCTCGGACGCGCTGGTACGTCCCTGCCGGGACGTGGGCCGGGCTATTCCGCTTGATCGGATGCACCGCTGAATCCAGCTGAGTGCGGCGTCCACACTGGAAGGCTCCTCCCGCGAAGCTCCATCATGCGGCGGCCAATGCCGACCGCGCAGACGACCCTGCACCCGGCATATGATCCAAGGCGAAAAAAGGCTTGCGCAGCGGACCGCGATTAGACGACCCCATCTGCTTTCTCGCCCAATAGCTGCCGACAGGCTTCCGGAGTTTGGCACAGGCTTTGGGCTTCGGAACGGCTTGGGCTAGTGGTAGGCACCACTACTATCCTTCGTTACTGTTCTGCGCCATGATCACGGTGACAATTGTCAGGGAGAGAACGCTATGCCGGTAACAAGAGACGATGTTCGGCACGCGTATCGCCTGCTGCTCGACCGCGAGCCCGAGAATGAGTCGGTGATTGCCCGGCTTATGGACACTCCAAATCCTCGCGCTCTCCGCGAACGTTTTCTTGCGTCACCGGAATACCTGCAAGCAAATTTATCCGATGAGCATCGCATAGGAGACTATTTTGCGAATGCCGCACAAACAGTTGAAGTTGCCGCATCACCTGCTGAGCGTCGGGCAATGTTCGACCGCATCGGTGAGGCTTGGGCGGCCTTTGGTGAGACGGAGCCTCACTGGTCAGTGCTGGTAGACGATGCATTTCGTCAGCAAAATCTTGCTGCCA
>Ga0265798_10003309_pt1 | contig 22996 bp, 26 predicted proteins | sample P3T30metagenome_FD_192430 | JGI IMG/M metagenome (GOLD analysis project Ga0265798, IMG submission 192430) | Plant litter microbial communities from East Loma Ridge, Irvine, California - P3 T30 | ecosystem: Environmental > Terrestrial > Plant litter > Unclassified | place: USA: California... | reverse complement strand
GAGCCGACGGCGCACGTGGTGGGTTTTGTACTTCTTTGACAGGTTCTCCGCATCAAAGATCGGGCAACCCATCACTGTCAGAGACGAGGACATCGACGTCGAGATGCCGAGCATGGATGGTCTGACGTACGAAGAGATGAGAGAGTTCCTGGATCCCCGAAACCTCGTGATCAATATCAAGCTCGCGAGGATCATTGGGAATATATGTAAGTCGGCGGACACGATTATCGCGACCTCTACCGTATTGCTTACATGAACTCCAGTGACCCAAATATACGGCATCCCCAAAGCGACAAAAGGCCTCTACATACACCAGGTGCACAGCATCCTGAACCAGCTCCGCGCATGGCAGGACGAGCTTCCTTCTGACATGCGGGTTGTGGAACGGAGCACTCCTCGACCCGTCGCAAGTCTGCATCTTGCCTACAACCAATGCATTGTGCAAACGACTCGGCCAGTGCTCCTTCACCTGTTCAAGATGCAAAACCATCTACGCCCCAGATCTAGAGAAGCAGCGCCACAGCAGGAAGTCTCATCCATCACCCTTGCCCTAGCCGAGAGTTGCATCAACGCAGCACAAGCATCAAGCCGACTCGTGGAAAGCCTGTTCCTGGATGGCTCCATTGCTACCTTCGGTTTCTGGGACGCTCACCACATTTTCTCAGCGGCGATGATACTAATCATGTCGGCCATCATGAAACCCACGGCCATGAACTCGGATCTCCTTGAAACGCTGCTGAGCGTGCTTCGGTCACTGAAAAGCAACGGCAACATCCCGGCCGTCGATTTCTGTGAAAGATTGTCGCAGATCCAAGCTCGCGTATCGCAGTTGCGGGCAGAAGGCAAGCTTGGGAGTAATGCCGGCGGGATGCCTGGAAGTGCTCGGCGGTCAGACCATCTCTCAGTGGGAGAATCCGCCATTCAGCGGCGGCCGCCGATGCACACGCCGACTTCCATGCAGAGTGATGTACAAGGAAGCGATACGAGTATGTTCAACCATACGGACATCGATGTTCTCGGCGATCCCGTTATTGGTAACTTCTTGGATGGCAACCAAATGCAGCTTCTCGATGCAATCTTGCCCGAAGGCGGGATCCCAAGCGACTTTGCGTCGGATCTCGATGAGCAGTTTCTCTTTGGATCTTGGTAGCGAACAAACATTGAGATACTCGCATTGCGTGTGTTGCTTTTTAATGGATCGGAGGCTGTGATGGCATGCTGAAGCGGTTGGTATTAGTACGAATAGGCCTGATTGCCATTGAGATGAACACCTCGAGGTTTTTGCCTCTCGTTGGACACATTGCCCCGGTCACGTGCTGAAGTCGATAGCATTACCACGGCTAGACTTGTTTGCCACCGAGACACTCGCCTCGAGGATGTTGCTTCTTAGCGGGTTGATAGCTCCGAAAGCATGACAAAGTAGCTGATGCTACCGCTTGTACCACGGAGATACTGCTCTCGGTCTGAGTACATCTCGATGGATCCATCGCCTGATCGTCCATTACAGCAGCGGATAACATCGCACGCGTCAGCGAGGAACCGCTCCCGGACCGAGCATGTCTCAATGGATCGATTACTCATATCATCTTCCAAGGCAGTAGATACCACTATATGTGTCAACGAGATGCCACGCTCGGACCGCATTGATCTCGATGGTTCGGTCTCTCTGACTATCTACTAGAGCCGAGGGTACTACTGCATGCGTTCTCAAGACGATGCCCTTGTACTATATAAATCTCTGCGCATCGATCAGTCTGGCAATATCTCAAAGCTGCGATACCACCACAACGACCTAAAAGACGTCTAGTCGCTCAGAATGATCAAAACCGTCTCACGACTCATCGGACTAATATTCTAAGTGAAATATCGGCATTGTAGTAAAACAAGGTCTTCAAGCAGTGTTGTCCAAACCCCAACCCTAACCTCATTGTTAGACCGATCTGCATTGCATTATCCTGAAATGGCAAGTCCAGCATGCTATGTATCAGTCTAGCCAAACACAAAAGTTCCCTAACATCATGACGCAAGATTGATGATTCCCAACGACATCATCAAATAATCGAGACGACATTGAGACTTGGGATGATATCGAAAACTGGACGCTGACTTACTGGAGTATAGAAATGTGGAGATACTTACAATATATTGACTGCAGACAGTATGTCCAATGAAAGATACGCGACTGCACCTTCACGATGACATGTATCCCCAAGGCGGCAACTCCAAAGATGCCGGTACCGAGGATCCCCTTCAGCCGACGTCGCTCACTCTGCTAAGCATCTCCACAAGGCAAGTCATCCTCATGCCGAACACTAGCATCCTTCCCGCGTCTACTATGCCAATTAACAGTGAGCATTGACGACGGCGGCCCATGGTCTGAACATGCAAGCAGCTATCTATCTACACATCCCGAAGATAATCCCAGTCTTCACCCAAGCAATTCCCCGCGTCCTAGTCGTTGAGAGTTGCCGGGTCCCCAGATAAGGCACGCCTACCAAAAGATACCGTTTCAACTATTACGTGTAGAAGAGACCCATATATGTCTTTCTAGAACTCCATCACCGCCGGCCCCTTCTGTGCTCTCCGATCTTCTCACCACCGCTCTGGGCCTTGTCATCATCACCCTTCTCTCCTCCAAACCAACTGCTGTTCTTTCTAGCAGCCCAGGATGGATCCCAAAACAGACCCACCCTCGCCCACCGCGCCAGACGCATCAGACGAGAAACAACAGCACACGACCCGAGACGAAGTCTACATCGACCCAAAGGAAGAAAAAGCCCTGCTGCGCAAACTAGACCGCTGGATCGTGCCGCCGGTCATGCTCCTCTACCTCTTCTCCTTCCTCGACCGAGTAAGTCCATCCATCCTGCGCGGAAACTCAACCCGTGCCCCATCGACCCAAAAAATCACGCAAAACTCGAAAGAGCACGACACTCTACTAAACCAATCTCCTTCCAGGTCAACATCGGCAACGCCCGCCTCTACGGCATGGAAGAAGACCTGAACCTCGCCGACGGCCAGTACCAGATCGCCGTCTCGCTGCTGTTCGTCACGTACATCTCTAGCGAACTGCCGAGTAACCTGGTGATCAAGAAGTTCACGCCCTCGAGGTGGCTGAGTTTCATCACGACTGCATGGGGCGTTGTGGCGACGTTGACGGGCATCACGCAGGGCTTCAAGGGGCTAGTGGCCTGCCGGATTATCCTGGGCGCGCTGGAGGGAGGGCTGTTTCCCGGGTTGGGTAAGTTGTTTTCCTCTCGAGATGATGATTGGAAGTTGGTGTATTGAGCGATTGTGCTGACGTGTTTTGCAGTACGTGTTTTTCCCCCCGTCTCGGTTTGCGCTGGCGAGCATGGATACGAATGGCGGATTTGCTGACTGACCAAATCTTTTACTTCCACTTCCAGGCCATCTACCTCACCCTCTTCTACACAAAGCGCGAATACGCGCTGCGGATCGGCTACCTCTTCGTCTCGGCTGCCATCGCCGGCTCGCTCGGGGGAATTTTCGCTTACGGGTAGGTTGAGAGAGGAGAAACCCACCAATCCACAACACCAACAACAACAACTGACCCATTCATTCCCACCCTCAGCATCGGCCACATGGAAGGCATCGCCGGCCTGCGCGGCTGGCGCTGGATCATGATAATCGAAGGCATCCCCACGGTGATCCTCGGCATCTCCATCTGGTGGTGGTTCGCCGACACGGTCGAATCCGCCCACTATCTAACCCCGCGGGAGAAAGAACTAATCTCGCTGCGCCGCCGGCTGCAGATCGGGCACACGAAATCCTCGGATCAGATGCACAAGGCCGACGTCTACGAGGGCTTCCGCGACTGGAAGATCTGGCTGTTTTGTGTGGGGCAGTTCGGCGGGGACATGATCCTGTATGGCTTCTCGACGTTCCTGCCGACGATCATCAAGACGCTGGGGGATTGGAGTGTGGCGGAGGTGCAGGCGCTGACGATCCCTTGCTACGGGCTGGGGGCGATCAGCTACATTGTGGTGGCGTACTTTTCGGACCGCACGCAGAAGCGGGCTGTGTTCACGGTTGTCTTCGCGCTGATTTGCGCTGCGGGTTACGCCATCTTGATCAGCCCTGCTCCCGGAGGGGTGCGGTACTTTGGCTGCTTCCTGGTTGCCGCGGGGCTTTATGTTATTGTTGGGCTGCCGCTGGCATGGCTTCCGAGCAATAATCCGAGATACGGCAAGCGGACGGTGGCTACGGGCCTGCAGTTGACGATTGGCAATTCGGCTGGGATTGCTGCGCCTTTTGTGAGTTTTGCCCGCAAGATTTGCATGGACCTGGGACACACGCACTGACAGTGTTGACTTGCAGATATACCCCACCGACGACGGCCCACGATACGTGACTGGACATGCCGTCTCCATGGCCATGGCAGCCATGTCTGCTGTGGTTTACTTGATGTTTTGGGTGTGGTTCCGTCGTCAGAACCAGAGGAAGCTCGATGGTAAAGACGACCACAAGGTCCAGGGCATGACTGAAGAGGAAGCCGAGGAACTGGGGGAACACAACCCTAGGTTCATTTACGCGTACTGAGAGTTTAGCGTCTAAATAACATCATGACAGAAGTCGTCATTCGCTGCGCGGGTCAATCGCTGAGACTTCTGCTGAAATTCAGCTGGAGCTATCTCGTAAATGTGGTTAAGAGTCTTGAACGACTCTGCCGCGGAGTAACTCAGGAGGAGGGACCAGAGACTACACTCCTAGCCAAGCGTGATAACACGTCTCTGGCGTGTTGAATTGGAGACCTCTCAATGCGGGTAATGGTCTGCAGGGGCCGTGCCCATTGCGTCGTGACTGCAGCACGTTTCGGAGAGCATTCGTACAAACATTGGACACTTCACACGACGTGTAGAGGTTGAAGCCCCTTAAAGTGATTGATCAGTAAACAAAACAGTCAACAGGATCGACAAGAGATGACATTCGAGGGCAAAACATACCTGCAGCTGGTTCCAAGACTGTACTTGACCTCACAAGCAACGAATGCGCAAAGTGAGCTCGGTTTGAGGTTTCTCTTTGCCCAATTACAGGGTTTTGGATGTTCATCCGATCAATGACGCGAATCAAGCATTCACCCGCCCTCTTGCATGCTAGCATATGCCTTCTGCTGACCCTCGAGTAGGCCTGTATAGTACCCAGCATAGTACCAGCTCATCATCAAGTTCTTGAGGCCTTCGTCTTGCACTGTCAGATGTTAGCCTTTCGCCTCCTAATACAATCGCAACTGACGCATCCATGCTTACCAGAATTCAAGAACGCCTGCGGCATGGCGCCTGCGCCAGGTTGAGCAGCCGACACTGGCGCAGAATTCATAGCAACCGGAGCCGATGGCGCCGATACGGCAGGTTGTCGTGTTGTATGCGGAGTTGCGTCGGCGATTGTTTGCGAATGCTCGACTGTGGCGTTGACCGCTTCGTTTGAAGGTGGTTGTTGTTGTTGGGAGTCGATGACTGGACTTGCCTGCTGAGCTTCTTCCAGCTTACTGAGGTCGACTGTTTCACCTTTCGCAGCCAGGCTGTGGTATTTCTTCAAACGGATCAGCTTGATAATTCACAATTGGCAAGAATAGGAGATTTATTGCCAACCTTGTACTCGGCCAGAGCATCGTCCCATGAACTCAGCAGAGCCGAATCATCCCAAATCTCCTCGTGCGACGCTCCCTCGCCCGCCATGTTGGACGCGATTGAAGGAAGAGGAATAACAATTTGATTGATTGTTGGTTCAATATTTGATGGGTGGGTCTTCCAAAGTCGAGCGTTCAAGGTCGTCGTCGTCGTCGCAAAGTGCAAACGCCGCTTCCCCGCCTCCGAAAGGCAAGAGCTGGCCCAAGCGCAACGAAAAGTTCCAGAGGTCGTCCCTGCAAAGTTGTTGCGCTGGTTGCTTGCGAAACTTCACCAAACCACATTCACACCTCTTCCCCCCCCCACACACAACACATACACAATGGCCGTAGACAAGAAGCGCAAGAGTGTCGACGCTGCCGCAAAGGCCGTCAAAAAGGCAAAGACCTCGCCCTCGGCCGAGAAGCCCACGCCCGTCAAATCAGCCCTCAAAGGCTCAAAAGCACCCAAAGTAGAGACCGCCACCGTCGCCAAGACAGAGAAGAAGAAGGACAATGGCGCAAAAGAAAAGTCCGTCGTCAAGGCGAAGAAGCCCGCGAACAAAAAGGCCGCCGCCGCCGTCGCCGTAAAGGAAATCGAAGAGCCCGCGTCCGACAACGAAGTCGACGAAGAGAGCAACGAGCTCACCGCCGACCAGACCGCCGAGCTCCTCGCCGGCTTCTCCAGCAGCGAAGACGAAGAGGACGAGGACGAGCAAGAGCGCGCCGCCATCCCCATCGCCGAGATCCCCAACGCGCCCATTGTCAAGCACGTCCAAAAGCACATCCGCAAGAAGACCGGTGTCAACGAACACGACCCCGACACCCGCCCCGGCACCGTGCACCTGTCGCGCCTCCCCCACGGTTTCTTCGAGCCGCAGATGCGCGCCTACCTCGAGCAGTTCGGCACCATCACGCACCTGCGCCTGGCGCGCAACCGCAAGACGGGCAAGAGCAAGCACTTTGCGTTCATCGAGTTTGCGTCGTCGGGCGTCGCGGACATTGTCGCCAAGACGATGGACAAGTACCTGCTGTTCGGCCACATCATGCAGGCGAGGCGTGTGCCTGATGAGCAAATCACCGAAGATTTCTGGAAGGGCGAGGGCAAGAAGCGCGTTGCGCCTAGGAATAAGCTTGAGGGCGTCAGGCTGAGGAAGGGCACCAACCGAGAGGGCTGGGAGAAGAGGGTGGAGAGGGAGGAGCAGAAGCGGGTGGAGAAGGCGGAGAAGATGAAGGAGCTTGGCTACAAGTTTGACATGCCCTCTGTCAAGGCTGTTGCAGATGTGCCTGAGCAAAAGACGCTGAAGCAGGCTGACTCGGAGCCCAAGGCTATCGAGACTGCTGCTTTGGCCGAGCCCGTAGCGGTCGTGACAGCGGTGACCGAGGAGCCCAACAAGGTCACCGTGACCGAGGAGAAGATCAAGAAGCGTGCTGCCAGCAAAGACCCGAAAGGCAAGGCTAAAAAGTCGAAGAAGAACTGAGGGTTTGCAATCTCTGCGCGGCGTGCCGTCAAGCGAAATGAATCGAGACGGCTTCTTGTAATTTTTACATGTTCAGCGGTGGTTCAGATCTTCCATTCATAGACTCTATCGGCTATAGTCGGTGTCCGGCGTTCCGGCAATGCAGTTTCTTTTCCATTCGTAACCCATCATACGTTGATTTTTCTCATCGTTGCAACTCGCAACAGACCCACAGTACCCCAAGACTCCACGCTGTGTCCGATCGACTTGAAGCAAAACTCTCATCAAAGGCGTGTCCCATCCCAGGTGACCTTCCTCCACGCTGTGTCCGATCGACATTGAAGCAAAACTTTCATCAGAAGGCATGTCCCATCAATCTCAGGTGACCTCGCTTGCAAAGCAAGTATCACTTGACGATCAACGCGGCACTCGGCACCAGCCCGGCTTCCTTCAGCGTCATGCCAAAGTCAGTGTTCTCCCACGACTTCTTGGGGAAGTTCTGGGTGAAGCTGGTCGCCTGCACGCCGTTCTCCTCAGCAATGGCGTGCGCGACCTCGAACAGCGTGGTCTCGGCCGGGAAAGTCTTCATGACGTTGCCACTCGCGGTCTGCAGCCTGAGCCTCGCCTGGGCATGGTTGGCCGACACCTTCGCCGGCGCAGCGGCGGCAGCAGCGGGAGCCGCGCCGGGGTTGTAAGCGTCCGGGTTGGCGCGCATGGCCTTCTCCTCGTCGGCCTTTTGCTTGCGAGCCAGCTTGTCGGCCGCAATCTTGTCCTTGATCCGCTGCTTGGCGGCTGCGTCGTCGAGCTTCTCCTGCCTCTTGGCCTTGGCCTCTTTGATCTGCTCCTGCTTCCTCAGCTCCTCCTTGACGTCGTCGCTCTCGCGCGTGTGCTTCTTGCGGATCTCCTCGTTGCGCCTCTGCGCGATCTTGTCCTCTTCCGCCTGCCCGGCGCGTTTCTCGGCAAGTTTCGCGCGCATCTGCTGCAGTTTCGCGGCTTTTTCTTCTTCCGTCAGGGGCGCGAGTTCTTCTGCGGACTCGGCGAAGTCGTCGTGGCCGGACTTTTCGGCGTGGAATTGGGCTTGCGACATGCCGCGGAATTTCTTGCCGCAGTCGTTGCAGACCATGCTGCGGGCGACCTCGCCGGCCTCGAGGGCGGGGTTGTCGTTGGCCTTGTCGGTGGCGGCGTCGGCGGCGGCGTCGGCGGCTTGCAGGTCTGAGAGGGGTGTGTCGGCGTTTTTGTCGAGCCAGTCGATGGCGGAGGTAAGGTTGCCGGACTTTTTGAGGGCGAGGGTGGCTTTTTCCTTGTCGAAGCCCATGTCGACGAGGTTGTCGAGGTCGGACATTGTGGGTGGGTGGGTGGGTTGGAGGGGAGGTGGTGGTGGTGGTGTGGCGTGGGAGTTGATGTGTTGAGGTTGATGGTGAGTTATGGGAAGTGTTTGGAGTTGTGTACGTGTGTGCGTGAGAGATGGAGTGTGCTCTGACGGGGCTCGGTCGAGGTTCTTGTTTGCAATGGCTCGTGCTGAGTGAAGGGAGTGTGAAGTGTGATGGTTGGATGAAAGTCACTTCACTTCATGTGCCGGTCGGTGGTGCTTGCTCTAACTCGGTGACGTAGCAGGCTGCCGAACACAAATGCAACCTGATACCAGGTACATAGATGTAACTACTGTACTGACTGCCTCTCTTCACATACATACATCTACTTCACTCTCATACCACTCTCGAGAAACAAACACGACAATCCGCGTATCTTTTGCTCAGCGCTTCGCCAGTTCCTCTTGACCAGCCTCTCGCAATCGTTGCCCCTCCTCTCCTCCCCGGCCACTCCGCCCTGCCCTAGCACGCACCAGCGAACAACACCCTCCACCCACCCACCCCCGACCCTGTCTTACCTACAACCACGACTCTGATACATTGATCCTGAACACTGGCCACGCGAATCTCGTCACCGACCTCTGCCAAAAAAGAATCACCTCCACCATGTCTGTCGAACTCTCACCCACCGAGCTGGGTTTCAAGCGTACGTCCTACCAATTCCCTCCATAACAGCCAGCTTGCCATTCCCCGGCTGACATATCACCCTGCGAAAACAGGCCCGTTCACCCACGAGGTCTCCCAGATCTTGCGCCTGTCCAACCCCACCAATGAAGCAATTGCCTTCAAGGTCAAGACTACTGCGCCAAAGCAGTATGTCTCCACAAAGTCCGTCCCCCAGGCCGACCACGTCTAATCCAGTCCTCCCAGGTACTGCGTGCGCCCAAACTCTGGCCGCATCGAGCCTGGCCGCAATGTCGAGATCCAGGTCCTCCTGCAGACCATGAAGGAAGACCCTCCCCTCGACGCCCGCTGCAAAGACAAGTTCCTCGTCCAGTCCGTCGCAATCCCCTCCGACACCGCCGAAGGCCTCAACGTCACCCAGATCTGGTCCGGCATCGAGCAGACCAACAAGTCGTCTATCCAAGAAAAGAAGATCCGCGTCGTCTTCCTTCCCGCAGAGGGCCAGCAGCACCACAGCAATGGCCTCGCCTCTTCCGCCGCTTCCACCGGCGGCATGGACAACTCTGTCTACCATGAAGACCAGCCGCCCTCATACTCGAGCCCCAGCAGCCCTCAAGCCGTGACACCCCAACGATCCGCCGCTGGTCCCACGAGCACCTTTGACGAGAAGCCCGAGGGCGCAAAGAGCCGCGGCGACGCCGTCAACAGCGCATACAACCCCGCCCAGTCCTCCGGCATCGCCGCAGCCGTGTCTTCCGCCATCCCTACCTCCCAAGACGACGTCCGCCGCCAGCTCGAAGACGCCAAGGCCACCATTTCAAGACTACAGGAACAGGCGACTTCGGGCCTGCGACAGAGGAATGTGGCGGGAAGCGGAGAGAAGGGCGCTGCACAAAATGGACTCGCGACAAAAGCTGCCAGTACCGGAGGCGTTTCGGTGCCGATTGTTGCCATGCTCTGCCTGCTGTGTTTCCTCATTGCCTACTTCTTCTTCTAGATGGTCATCCTGGTCTACAAAGACATGCGTGGTTCGTCCATGAGTGTGGAATTCGAGGTTGGGTAGAGACTGGTTAACCACAAACGCCACGACTCAAGAGGGCAAGAGAAAAAGAAAGCCTAGAAGCCGGAGCCGCAAGCCGAGAGAGCTCAGGATGATCAGATGTGCCTTTCCCAAACGACAAAACAATCATGACAGGGTAGAGCTCTTTGAGCCTGCAGTGATTTTGCAGCAAAAGAAGGCTACCCGCGTGACTATGGTACTTTGGACCTGCAATTCCTTCTTCCCGTACAGCGCGCGTATTGCTTAGCGGGGGGTCTGCTTCAAAGCATTGCGCTTGCTCTGATTTTGTTCTCGTTTCCTTTGTTTCTGCAAGTTTTTTTTCACCTCTTGTATTTTCCTTAGATACCGCCCGTAACAGATTCTCTTCATACCACCCTTCGGAGTTGCGGCATGGACATATGAGAGTGCTCGCAGTGAATGCAGAAATCTGTCCCGGTGGCTTGCAAGACATAACGGCCCACGTCTAGTCAATCCTGGATCAATTGCCAGTTGTGTTGTACTTGATGCAGCTATGATCTGCCCATTGTATTCTCTCGCTCGCTAAATATGTGCAAAAACATATGTCTGTGTCTTCTACATGACAACTCCCAAGAATCCCAACAGCAAAACAGGCATGGCCGTCGCAAAGATCGAAACGAAAGAAAAAAAAGGCCTCATCAGGAAGGGGAAACCCAACTCTCCAGCAAAGGCAGAGCGCGCTCGCACGCGACGCCTCACCATCAAAACTCACCACAACCACTTCAGTCCTCTCGACTCCTCTACACACCAATCCACATGACACTAACCACGATATCCATCCCCTTGCTCTCCCCTCCCTCATACTTATAACTCCACATCCCATCCCGCTCATTGTTCCAATACGCGCCGCTCGCACTATGCATACCCCTCCGCCCAACCTTACCCTTCACTTCTGCTCCCTCCTCAACCTTCTCCTCCCCCTCTGCAGCAGTGCCGTCGTGGTGGCGGGGATCCGACAAGTGCTGGATAATCGTACTGTTGACCGCGAACTTGTACCTGCCCTCACCCGCGCCCTCTTCCTGCAGCGACTCGAGCGAGTTGGGCGCGGGCGAGGTTTCGGCTATGAGGGCTTGCAGGATGGTGTTGATGATGGCGTTGTTCCAGGCGGCGGTGGCTTCGTGCTGGTAGCTTGTGGCGGTCGCGAGGGCGGTGGCGCAGGCGGAGGAGGTGATTTGCGTGAGGCGGGGGGTGGGGATGGGTTGGGTCTTTTGAGGGGAGGGTTAGCTTGGGGGGTTTGTTGGATGGGGTTGTGGTTGTGGGATTGGAGGTGAGGGGAGGGACTTACGAATGTGTCTGACATCGTTGCGCGGGTGTGTTTTGTGTGTGCTGAGGTAGCTTGAGAGTCTAAGGCGAGGTGCGGTGAACCGTTGATTTGGTATGTTTTATGGAAGAAGTATAAGCTGTAAGCTAGCTGTTGTCGTGTGTCTTTGGTTGTTTATCGGCGTCGTCAAAGGTGGGACCTGCAGCCGCAAGCCTGACAACCGGTGGTCATTGCTCAAGAGGGAATTGTGGAGACCCCGACAACGTCTTGAGTCTTTGATGCTGGTGTGAAACGCGTGTCTTTCTTGCGACGACAACTGACGACGACGATGGAATAGAAGGATTACTCTGCACGTCATCTACTCGAATCAATACCATATGCCAACACGACGTGACACTACCCGTCCTCGATCTGTTCGCCCACACTTGGAGCAGCGGTGAGGTCAATCTCGAGAGCTACAGCACCCAACAAAGACGGACCGCGTTCTTCAAGAGACACGAAAACATTGGCTTGAGACGGTGAAGACATGCCTACTCTGAAATGACCACCACGCCGCGCCACAGGTGCAGCTCTCGTCGCTGGCTGACGGACCGATTAGCCAATCCACGAAACCAATTCCAGTGGCGATAGGCTGTCTGAGAAGTCTCTGGCCATGATTGAAATCTGTGGATCCACAGTAGTGATAGAGTCAAGACAACAAAATGCGCCATTGGAACTGCTGGTGTCCTCGTGTGTCACTTTTGGCAACCCAGCGGCTGTTTCTCTACAAGCACAAGGCTAAGCTTTCGCAGATCGTCTCATATTCCAGGTAACGCAACAGTAAGAGTCGAACACTGTTCTGTCACAGTTTCCCTTCTGTGGATTTAGTCGCCATCAATGTAACAGACCACCAATGGCGCAACAGTGTATTAAATGCAAAATCTGGCTCAGCTAATGCAGCAACCACGTTCATGCATTGTCTGCATCCAGCAACCATGTCCACTCCACCACGGCTCCGAACAAATCCGACCGATCAAGTATGAGCACGATATGTTCACAGCAAAACGTGAACAATCCCCAGGAGGTCCATATAGGTCTCACGCCATGCCCTGGCTGTTTCTTTCCTTCGTTCACTCCACATCTACCACTCTCCCCCGTATCACTACATACTGCCAAAGACCAGCCATCATGAAGCGTCTGCTGTTGATGCTTCTTACTCTGTGCGCATCTGTCGCATTCGCGAGAGACGTGCCGCAGAGATGCGACCAGCCGACCACCTGCGTTACATACTACACAACAGGCGCTCCATCATGCGACGACGGATTCAAGCGAACTAGTCTCAAGCCGAAAGGCGGTACGCCTGGTTCGTACTGCGAAAGAAAGTGCAATGCTGGCGAGCGCAGGAAGTGTACTAGCAAAACATGCGCTCTGAAAAAAGAGGACTGTCGCAAATTCCCCGGCGACATAGGATGCGCCGACGCCCTCGCCTGGTGCAACGAACCGATCCAGATCACCAAGGCCAACTGCGTGCGAATCAGAAGGGGCCGTGCTGTGATATACAACGACGAGACTGGCTTCTGCGCGTACGATCCGAATCCGCCCAAGGACGACCACTACCTGTCGATTTACGTCCGGAAGTTGAGATCGAGTGATATCTTGTATATGTCTTGCGATCCGGTCACCGCTGCGGGTGCTGTTTCGGTCGTGGCGGCAATGGGCAAGGCATTTGGCGGGTGTGACGGTCCACCATCCACGGTGCTTTACGAAATCAAGTCCGAATGCAATGCTGGACCCGAAAAGTTCGATGTTCTCAAAGCTGCCGCTGCCGAGGGATGTGCTGCTGCTGCAGTACACCCTGGTACCCGCAAGCCTACCTTTAAGTCGAGGAAGGGGTGAAGCCCTTGTGGGCGCCGATCGGATGTGAGAGGGCAATGTCTGACAGCCAGGGTACTGGGGTGCGTTTGTTCGAAACTCAATGAGAGCGGAGGATCTGACAGGGAGTGAGAGGTCTGAGAACGGACACGATTTACGGCAGATTTACGGCAGACAAGAGAAGGACTAAACCTCATTTGCAGTCATTCTTTTGTGAGATTCGTCAAGCAGCGTCAGCAATGAGAGTCAAAAGTCAGAAACAAGAAAAACACGACATTCGTTGTTCATCTACGTCGGTCACAGTGCTCTGCTTGCTGCTCAACCTGGGTTTCCGTAGGATTGAAGGCGTTCAATCGTGATCAAGCCAGCAGTACCAAAGTGAATCTAAAATCGAACGATGAATCAGCCAAGAATACAAGGAGAACATCGCGTATACATCAAAGTGACATTGAAGGAGACGAGCTAACTTTATCTGACCCTATATCTTCCGGACCGCAAACCCGACTGACCAGATCCTCGCAGCACATGCACAAAGCCCAGCAAACATGATCATCGACCCCGAAAACGACTGTACATCAGTAAAATCATTGCTCCTTTTCAAAGCGGCGCCAGCAATGGGTGCTCCGATGAGGATCCCTGGGCTCGAAAGGAGGAGACACATCCCAAGCGTTGTGCCAAAACGTGCCATCTGTCCCTTGATCAAACTCAGGACACACATTGCAGCCATCGCCATGGCCAGTCCGAAGGCAGTGCCGTACAGCGCTGCAAATACCACCATACCAGCCGTGTTCTCAATGGCGATCCAGCAAAAGACCAGGATCCCAGCGGAGAAACATGCGGCGATGAACATGTTCAGAGGGCCCGTTCGATCCGCGAAATAACCAGGTCCGATCCGTCCGAGAAGGGAGCCCGCTTGCATGATCGCAACCAGATAAAACGCCATATCTTCGCTACCACCAAGTGACAGCTCATGGATCCCGATGTAGTACGCCGGGATGTACAAGCCGGCAAAGGCAGCGAAACAAGCCACTGCGAAGAAGAGCACGGGGACGTCGCGAAACACGGCAGGATCTAGCAGTTCTCGCATCGGTCGTGCTGGGGCTCTGGTACGGGCTGTCAGAACAGACGCAAGTCCCAGGACCAGGGCGACAAAAGCCACAATTCTTACGGCCCATCCAAATCCCATGCTTCGCTGTACTTCACGGAAGATGATGGGGTAGATCAATCCACCTGGAAGTCTCGTCAGCTTTAAGAACTCCGATCCACAGAGTCGAATTCGATCCTCACCAAAGCCACTGCCGGCAGCAGCGATTGTAGCTGCCAGGTTCCGTCTTTTGGCAAAGTATTGAGGAAGTAATGCCGTTGCAGGAACGAACAAAAGACCAGTCCCAACCCCAGTAACGGCTCCTTGAGCGAGCATGACTTGCCAGTACTCTGTGCACAAGCTTGTCATCATCAACCCGAAGACCACCAACAGATTACCAAGTCTGTTCAGAGTGTTGAGATAGCCTGCGTCGTAAAGCGGGCCTGACAATACACTAACAAAGACGAGCAAAAACGCTTGCAGACCTCCGATCCACGAGATCTGGCTTGCGGTCTTGCCGGATAACTCTTGCAATCCGTAGTACGTTTGAAAGACACCTTCGAGAGAGGAGAGTCAGGTTGTGTCAAGGTCAGTATTTCGGATTGAGAGTGGAAGACACACCGAAAGAGTTGATCACGCCCCAGCTGTTGGCCCACATGCAGAAGGAGCCGACGACTTGCATCCAGCATACGACGCCGCCGTCCATCCTTGGTTGGGGAGCGCTTGTTTTCTTCTCCACGTCTGCAGAAATTCTCGTGGATTCATCACCAAAGCTTTGTAGCCTTTGCGAGGAGTCTTGAGGGCTCTTCTCCATCTTGAGACTTGTCGGTGTCGTTGTAGGCAGCGGTTCACTCAAAGGGACAGTTTGGTCTTGGGAAAGGAAGTTGTAATCGAAGTGGGGTTCTGGAGGCTTACCGACAAGGGCTCGCGACCTGCCTTTAGTACTAACGGAGAAGTCATTCTGGCACCATCCTTGTGGTCGCCTGAATTCTCAGTCCCCATAGGTAGCATCGTAACCAAACGGCCTCCTAACGACTACCTCACATACCTCTTGTGCACTGACTCGACGGGAGTGCGGGAAGATTATCCAGTCTAACCTGAATAGTGTAACATCAAACAGCATGCGATCTACAGGCGTCTGTGCATGAGACTAAAAAACGGGTTTGAAGGACCCTGCCGATCAATTTGCACGATTTGGTCGCTTTCGAAGCTGCACCACGATCCATTCGGCGATCAACAACACCAACGGCAGTCAATCATTGACCAACTACTTGTCGCCTTCAGCTAGTGACAGGAAAGGAATCCCGACAAGGATACTCTGTAGCTAAACGGAAGGTGACGATCATCCTGTGAGCAAACAATTTCCGAAGTCTCGTGCAGCCCCTAATGCGATCAAACACTGGTCATGGACAATGCCCACTAGGTAACCCGAATCCACGCTCGCGCAGACCAAAGGATGCGAGCAATGAACAAGGTGACTCGGGAAGAATTTGCGCTACTTCAGACGCAATCTAACTTAGGCAACGCCCCACCAACGCAAAGACCCTTAATCATCCATCCTGGGTGGAAGCTTGAGTGGATCGATGTGATGCTATCATATCTTCGAGCCGGATGTGAGTTGCTAGTGTGTCCTTGGACCTATGAAAAGATGCAAATCAGCTCGTGGGATCGTCATATACGAAGGCAAGAATCGATTTTACCACTTCCATGAGAGATATATGTAGCGCGGCTGGCTGCTAATACACTCCGATGGACTTAGCAATCTCTCTTTCTGCCAGTCACTCCATCGAAGTCAAGCACAACCAGGAAACAAATTTCAGACATGGAGCACAGCAGGACGACAAGCTATGCAGCGACCGACATCGCGGTAGTTGGTCTGGCTTGTCGATTTCCCGGTAAAGCCAACGACGAGAAAGGTTTCTTGGACTTGCTTTTGAAAGGAGAATGTTTGTGATCAAATTGTCAAAGGCGTGTGAAATCATTGCTGACAACCCGAGGTGACAGCTGCCTACTCCAAAGTCCCGAGAGAACGATTCAATGTCGAAGCATTCCACAGAGAAGCGTCCACCCACGTTGGCGACCTGATCCCGGAAGGCGGACACTATTTGACTCAGGATGTCTCGGCATTCGATGCACCTTTCTTCGCCATCACCGCTGAAGAGGCAAGAGCCATGGATCCCGCAGCCAGAATGTTGCTTGAGAGCACGTACGAGGCCTTTGAAAACGCAGGCATACCCATCAAGGCGTTGGAGGGGAGTAACACTGGTTGCTACGTCGGTTGCTTTACCAAGGACTACCACGAGCTGCTCATGGCCGATCCAGAAGCTGCACCCATGTATTCAGGCACTGGGACAGGATTTTCTCTATTGGCCAACCGGATCTCCTGGTACTACGATCTGAAAGGACCGAGCATCTCACTGGACACCGCCTGTTCATCTTCTCTTGTTGGTCTACATCTTGCTTGTCAGAGCTTGAGCTCAGGAGAGACGAATATGGCACTGGTCTCTGGTGCGAACCTCATACTTGCGCCCAACCTGTCTCTCTGGCTTTCGAACCTCCAGATGGTCTCGCCTGAAGGCCTGTCGCGTGCCTTTGCCCACGACGTCAAGGGTTATGGTCGAGGAGAAGGGATTGCAACAGTCGTCTTGAAGCCTCTGGAGACTGCTCTTCGCGACGGAGATCATGTACGCGCAGTCATCAAGGGGACAGGAGTGAATCAAGATGGTCAGTACCCGAAAGTGCTTGTCGGAAAAGTCGTGACCACTGACCTCGATGTAATTGCAGGAAGAAGTAGCAGCATCACGGTACCGAACCCTCGGGCTCAAGCAGATCTTATTCGATCAACGTATCGTTCGGCAGCCCTAGACTTTGCGGAAGTGGGTTATTTCGAAGCACACGTAAGTTTTTGCGGATGATGGAGTGACTGCTCAACACGTTGACACATGCGCAAGGGAACGGGTACTGCCAAGGGCGACACAATTGAGCTTCTCGCGATTTCCAACGTCATTGACGACTGCAAACGAACGAAGCCACTCTTAGTCGGATCTGTGAAATCGAACGTCAGTATATCTTTCCCCCAGCATCTTCCACTTACTAACCAAGCGTTGGATAGATTGGACACCTCGAAGGCGCTGCAGGCATCGCAGGCATCATCAAGTCGATAATCATGCTCGAGAATGGTATCATCTTTCCCAACATCCATCTCGACAAACTCAACGGCGAGATTCCTTTCGCAAACTACAACATCGAGATACCTACCGAGATCAGACCATGGCCGAAAGATCTTGCCCGACGTGCGAGCGTCAATTCATTTGGATATGGAGGTACAAACGCCCACGTAATTTTGGAAGCCTCTCCGTCAACACCACAAGACGATACCAAGCCAAGCGTGAACGGCACGACTCAGGCTATCCGCCTCTCAGCCCCGAGGCTTTTTGTATTCTCAGGACGTACGGCGGCGTCTGTTGCTAGAGTGCAGGAGCAGTACTTGGCCCATGTCTCTCGATCCAAACACTTGCCAGACTCCAACCGGACTCTCGATGGTCTGGCATATACACTCGCGAGCCGCCGATCTCACTTGAACTATAAGTTGTTCCATATCGCTTCATCGCTCACTGAGCTGGAAGGTAGTCTGTTAAACAATCCAAGGATCCCGGTGAAAGCTCTCCGAGGCGCTCGCGTGGGCCTCATCTTCACTGGCCAAGGTGCACAGTGGCCTGGTATGGGTTTGGAACTGATGCAATATCCAATTTTCCGTGCAAGCATCCAGCGAGCCGAAAGTTATCTGCTTGCCAAGTGCAGTTGCTCCTGGAGCCTAATCGCCGAGTTGAGCAAGCCAAAAGAGGTCTCGAAAATCGGCAGACCCGAGATCGCACAGCCACTTTGCACTGTCGTTCAAGTTGCGATGGTAGACTTGGTCCGCAGTTGGGGAGTTTCCCCCGTCGCTGTTGCTGGACATTCGAGCGGCGAAATCGCGGCGGCATATTGTGTGGGAGCGATTGACGATGAGGAGGCCTGGCAGATCGCTTTCCATAGAGGCCGAGTCTGTCAGCAGTTAGTCACCCGAGAGCCACGAACCAAGGGCGCAATGATCGCTGTAGGACTAGGAACGGCAGCTTTGACGCCGTATCTCGACTCCCTGATCACGCCGGGGCACGCGGGCGCCGCTTGTCTGAACTCACCTTCGTCAGTGACCGTCTCTGGTGACTCAGAGAGGATCAGTGAGCTTCTAGTCAGGTTGCAGGCAGATGGTGTCTTCGCCCGCAAACTGCCTGTGGAAGTCGCATATCACTCGCCACATATGCTCACCGTCGCTGGTCTATATCTAGACTCCATCTCCCACATCAGAACTCGGACGGGACGCTCAATTGGGGCCACGCAGATGATATCCAGCGTTACCGGAAAAGCAACAGATCTGGCGGAATTGACACCCGAGTACTGGGTTCGAAATCTGGTGTCGCCTGTCTTATTCTCCGCTGCGGTTCAAAACATGCTTCGAACAATCGACGGGAGCTTAGGCAGTAGTGATGCAGCTGTCGACGTCTTGCTTGAGATCGGCCCACACTCGACCTTAGAAGGTCCAATTCGGCAGATACTTGTCGAGGAATCGCTTACAACGATCGGTTACACTTCCATGCTCCAGCGCAGCCAAGATGCAGCGTTGAGCGCGATGAACATGGCAGCCCAATTGCACCTTTTGGGCGTCCCTATTGATATAACGGCAGTCAATCAGCTCACGACCGGCTCGGACGTTTTGACCGACTTGCCAGGTTATCCCTGGGACCGATCTCAGAAGTATTGGGCCGTGTCGCGCCTGACTAATGCTGTCTTGAACCGAAAGTTCCCTCGACACGACCTGCTCGGGACCGAGATGCCGGGCTCTGACAGGCTCCACACATCTTGGAGGCTCCTCCCCAACAGGCAGTCAAACTCTTGGATTCGTGACCATGTCATTCATGGCTCAGACGTGTACCCTGCGGCTGCCTTTCTCGCTATGGTTATCGAGGCCGCGCTACAGCTTCGTCAGACTGACCGGGAAGTTACTGGTGTGCATTTGAGACATGTTCGTATACTCAAGGCATTGGTCATCCCCGAGAGTGAACATGACACAGAGGCGATCACACGCTTGTGGCGAATGACTGGTCTCCCGTCCGATGAAGAGCAAGATTCCTGGCGCTTTTCCGTCTATTGCACAAGGGAGACTGGAGAAGTTGAAGAGCACGCTGTGGGGTCCATCTACGCCGAATACAAGAAAGTGACTACCTTTGGGGCCTCCGGGAGTGATCGCGTCCTTTCTTCCAAGCTTAGCGAGTACTCAGGTCACCTTGACTCGAAACTGTGGGAGTCTGATCCTGCCACATTCTACAAGGCAGTTGGAGCAACGGGGATTTCTTATGGTCCACGCTTCCAGCTCATCAGCAAGATCTCTGGAAGCCCGGGAGCCTGCTGTTGGAAGATCTCAACGCCGCAAAGGGAGAGCTTCGAAAGCAAGTACGTGGTCCATCCAACGACTCTAGACTCGGTCATTCACTCCGTCTTTGCAGCATTGCACAGGGTAGGAGACTTGAAGACCGCTGCAATGCCCGTCTCTTTTGGTCACGTCTTCGTATCCACCGACTCGGCTTTGACGGAATCGAAAGAGATCAGTGGATTCACGACTGCCGTTCGATCTGATCAACGCCAAGTTGTAGCAAACGCATACGGGTTCTCTGCTAACAAAGACAAGATTGTCATTCAAGTTGAGGACCTGCAGTGCACTGAAGTACCTGCGCAGAGAAACTATGTGGAGCACGAGCAACCTGCACCACTCGGGAGTGTCGTGCTGAAGCCGGATATCGCTTTTCTTAGCGACCAGGATCTTCTGACATATGCTCTAACTGTGGGCGATGACGATTCCTCCGAGGCGGGTTGTTCTCGAGTCGAACATAAAGCAATTGAGCGCGTGAGTTGAGAACTTTACCACCCTTCAATTCCAGGGCACCCACAGCATGCTGACATCCCGAGTAGATTACTGAACTGGCCGCTTTCAAGAACCCAAGCCTGTCGATTCTCCAGTGCGGCGGACGTGAAAATTTACTGATAGATATCCTGGATGCTGCGAACAAGACCAACAAGAACTGCTCGTCTACCACTCGGTTGACCATACTGAGTCAAGACTCAGTCACGCTGCCGACAGCTCCCAACGAAAGTCTCTCGGAGAGTCTGAGTGTGACTCGCCTGCCTTTCGACTCTGAGAAACCGTTTTCCGTTAATGTGGGAGAAGGCGAGGACTTTGACCTCATCGTGGTTTCGCACTCGACTGCAGCGACGATCGAAACACGAAGAGTCGAAATGGAATCACTTGACCTTCTCAAAACAGGCGGAAGACTTGTGGCGATACAGTCAAAGGACGCAGCTACAAGGTAAGATCATCTGTGCACTACATTTGAACAATCACTGATGGAATATCAGAACACATGACAAGCTCTGTGTGACCGACAACGACTCTTCCAAGACTGTGTCGATCAGATCTCTAGACAAATCAGGGGGAGACTCGGTCAGACTGAGAATTGGTACTAGGTATCCCCATCCAACGGCGAGTGGCAGGAGAATGCATATCGTGCACGCACTTGGCGATCAAGACATCGCTACGAAAGTCCGCGATCAACTCCCAGGTACAATGATCGAAACGGTAGCATGGCCACCTAATGTCGAAGACCTACAAGGAAGCTTCGTGATCTCGCTTATGGAACTCAGCGGACCGCTCCTGTCGACGATCGACTCTGGAGACTTTGAGACCCTACAAAGAATCGTATTACAATGTTCGGGCTTGTTGTGGGTGTGCTCCGGCAGAAGCGATCCACACATGGGAGTTGCTCCAGGGTGGCTTCGCGTCCTCCAGAACGAGAATCCGGAGAAGACTTACCAATACCTCCTTCTCGATGACTTGTCGGAATCTGACGTCAATGCTCGAGCGACAACGATAGCTTCCGTGGCGATGACTGAGAGCCACGAGAAAGAATTCTCTGTAATCGATGGGAGGGTGATGATCCCGAGATGGAGACATGAGCCTGAACTTTCGCAAGCCGCTTTTGGGACAGTCGCATCTTCTCCATCCTCTTTCGCGAATGCGACTCCATCGGAAGAGACCAAATCGACATCGGACACTGCGACGGCTCCCATCTCTGGTTCAGAGCACGCAACAATTATCTCTCGTCAGACGACGAAGTCGCCTTTGTCCGATGACGAGGTCTCTGTCGACCTTGTCACCATCGTACTGAACGACTCGGATCTCGATCTACCTGGTGGTCTTTCATTACGAGAAGGCGTGGGAACTATCAGTACGGTCGGCAATGGCATTACTCGATTGGGCCGAGGAGACCTCGTCAGTTTCTTCTTCGAAGGTCAGCTATCGAGAAACATGATTGTGAAACATCAACAGTGCCAGAAAGTATCAACGACAGCATCGAAGGTCGACGCGGCACCGCTGGCGGTCACCTTCGCTACTGCTCTTCGGGTCATTGAGCGCATGGTTCATCTTCAATCCGATGATCTTGTGCTCATACAGGGCGGTGGTAGTGACATGGGACGATCGTTGATCATACTGGCGAAGTCCACGCGAGCACGCATGATATGTACAGCAAAGACGTCAGAAGAAGCGGCTGTCATTGCAGACCTGGGTGTTCCATCGGACGATATTTTCAAAGAATCTGATCCAGATCTCTGGTCTGCGATGAGGGCAATGACCAAAGGACATGGGCTGAGTGCTCTTATATGTATCTCGGCATCGGAATGGCTTTTTGCTTCGCTGGTTGAGTGTCTCGCTCCTACTGGAATTCTCGTCGACACATCGAGGGAAGTGCCAGGTATCAGAGATCGAGATCTCGGGGACTTCCCATTTGCCAGTCAAGAATCACAGCCTGTCTCGGACCCTGCTCAACAGTATCTGGCCGAACTTGCGCAACTCTCTACGCACTACAGAATATTCTCTGCAAATGACATCGCAGAAGCTTTGAAACACCATCGAGATGAGAGCTCACATGAAGGAACGATCTTGACCTTCAATAACGACGACATCCTCACTTCACCAGCGATGGACGGGAACCACTCATCGCTCGACAGTCACGCAACCTACGTCCTAGCTGGTGGTCTAGGGGGTCTGGGAAGAAGCCTCGCCAAGTTCCTCGCAAGTCAAGGCGCCCGCAACATCGTGTTTCTTTCACGATCAGGACCTTCGTCTGCAGCCGCAAAGTCCACGACTGCTGAACTCACCGCGCTCGGTGTCAACCTCGAGACCTGGGCATGTGACATCGGGGATGCCGAGTCCCTAGCAGCGGCCCTGGTGAAGTGCGCGCAAACGATGCCTCCTATCAAAGGCGTCATCCAACTCGCCGCCGTCATCCGAGACGCCATCTTCGATAACTATTCTCACGACGACTGGCGAGCAAACCTCTACCCAAAAGTCCAGGGATCGTGGAACCTACACCGCCAACTTCCCTCAACCCTCGACTTTTTCATTATGCTCGGATCTATCTCAGGTATCATCGGCAATCGTGGTCAAGCAGGCTACGCTTCCGGGAACACATTCCAGGACTTTTTGTCGCATCATCGCCGCAGGCAAGGTCTCCCCTCAATCACCATCGACCTCGGAGCAATGGCGGATGTCG
>Ga0265798_10003307_pt1 | contig 23001 bp, 25 predicted proteins | sample P3T30metagenome_FD_192430 | JGI IMG/M metagenome (GOLD analysis project Ga0265798, IMG submission 192430) | Plant litter microbial communities from East Loma Ridge, Irvine, California - P3 T30 | ecosystem: Environmental > Terrestrial > Plant litter > Unclassified | place: USA: California... | reverse complement strand
ATTTCTAAAGGTGTTTTTACCTTTAATTTTGACATTACCTCTACTGGTGTATTATCAGGGTAATCTCTTCCTAATTCTTTTTTTGCAGATTCTTCATAGTTAGAAGATAGATATCTTAGAAAAAGAAACGATAACATGTAATCCCGAAAATCGTCAGCATTCATTGCGCCTCGTAGATTATCGGCTATGTCCCAAAGGGTTTTACCCAACTGTTGTTGTTCTTTTTGTGTCATTCAGTTAAAATTTGAAATTGTATTTAACAAGTAGTTTATCATAAACTTCATTAAATACTGTTGTTTCATCTTCGTTCATCTCACTTATGGTAGGAGTGAAAACTCTCTTATGGGATAAAGAATTAATCATCATTATTGTATCTTCCGGTTTTTCTACGTTTATTTCTTGCAACAGCATTTTTATTTGACTTGTACCAATAAATGAAGTAATGTTTTCCAACAATTGCCGTAAAAGAACAAAATGATAAGTGTACAGTTCATTAGTTATTTTCGCGTCTGATAGTACTTGCAAAAGATGCAAATGAAAAAGAAATACTTCTTTACTAAAGAGTTTTAATTCTAGTTCATCTTTCAGCTTTTTCAGCATAAAAAATTTCGAGTTTTTTTTATATTTATCGCTTTTTTCACCTTTACTTAATCTATCAAATAATATAGAAAATAAGCCTATGTGATGAGTGGTGACTATTATTTGTTTTTTAGGGAATGTATCATCAATTAACTTTGTAATAGATTCCGCAGTTAGAAAAATATTGTGATCATCCATGCTCGATACAGGATCATCAATAAAAAAATGAGCATCCTGCACGCCAGTCCAAGATTCGGTTTCAAATAAAGCTATAAAAAAACACCAGATAAAAATTCTTTCTTCGCCTCGAGATATTTTTATGGGATTGGTATTTTCATCATCTACATAGAAGGTAATAGAATGAATACCTTTTTCTCTATCGTCGCCCTCATAAAGGTTTAAATTGAATTTGTATCTAGGATGATATAGAGCTAATGTTTCTTCTAAAATATCTGTGTCAAGTAATAGGGAATGGAACTTATTTAATGAACTTGATACAATATCTAATTTTATATTTTGGTTATTATTTGGTTCGTCATTGTCCCATACAAACAAGTCTTCACTAAAGGCATTATAATATACTCCTGTATGGCTTCCATCATCTGCATTCTTTGTGATGTTTTTATACTCAACAGATAACCGTGTTTTACCAGTTGCATTGAACGCATAGACTAAGATGATTTTTTCCTTAGTATCTTTTAATTCTTGGGCTATTTCAGTTAATGTACTCATAGTCTATTTTAAAATTCTAGGAAATAACCCTTGTATTAATCCTTTTTTGTGTGATCTTAATTGATCTATTTTAGTTGTTTGTTCTTTGATTATTTCATCTAGAGTACAAAGTGTTTCGGCGATTTTTTGTTGTTCTTTCGGATTAATAGGGAGTGAAATTGGAATGATGTCAAGTTTCCCTCTATTAAGTTTAGGTTGTGCCATTCCTGTTAGAAAATCTTGAATATTAATTGAGTTTATATAATTTTCAACTAATATTTGAGTGTTCTCATTTTCAAATTTTAAAACGTGTGCGTGATTATTTACCCAAGTTTTACCATTAATCGTGAATGCAATGGGATAGCTTCTATCGATTAAATTTGCGCCATCTTCTGAAATGCAAAGTAATTTTTCGTCGTATATATAACCTTTAACATAGTCAATTATTCCCGAAGCACCGTAGTAAGGTACATTGCCCTTCTCTCTTTGATTCGAAGTAATTGGAACTCTCTTATAATCAAAATTTTCAGCAATATCTCCCAACCTGGATTCTTCCCAATCGCCATCTTTCTCAAATTCTTTAAAACGCAACTTCGGTATTTTTTCTCCATCTTGTGGAAAAAGGTTTTGCATCAATCCTTTTTTGTAGGTTTTTAAGGTTTTTAATTTATCGGTGTGAGCAGTTATCGCTTCATCTAAGTAAGAAAGACATGACGCAATTTTTTGTTGTTCTTTTGGCTTTGGGATTAATACTTTTTCGTTTTTATAATCAGAATAATATATATGGGGTATTCCAGCTCCTTTAATATAAGATGTGAAATCGATAGTATTTAAATAATAATATATCCAATTGAGTTCATACTTTTTAACATCCTTAGATTTTAAAGCAATCAAGGTGCCTAATATTGTTGATTTTTGTTGTACTAAATTCAATCTTCCAACACCTGAACCATCTTTAACTATCGAAATATAATTATCATTGTGCTGATAACTATCGATAAAACCGACGATACTGTCTGCACCATATACAGGATAACCTTCTTTTTTAAGTTCAAGTTTATTTAAAGCAATACTTGAACTTTCTGGAATAGTAATATTTTCAATTATTCCCTCTAACCATTCTCCATCATTAGCAAACTCAGGAAATCGCAATTCTGGAATCAATTTGTTTTTCATATTATTCATAAGCGGTCAATCCCGAAATTTCTTTGCCTTGGGCTTGCTTTTTTAATAAGGGTATAATAGCAGTCATAAATTCTTGTTCTTTAATACTTCGTTCTTTCCAGTTGAGCTCTAAAGGTTCTAACAAATCGGTCAATTTTTCCCCGTCGAAAATATACCGGCTCAAAATACTGGATACAAATGCTTTTACTTGGGCTGTTTGTAAACCGTGAGATGAAGCAATGTTAGCTAACGCCTTATCGTTTTTTTCTTCTTTAAATTCTTGATAACCGTTTTGTAGTTTGTCTACGTCTTGCCCTTTGTTCCAATCTAAACTGTTGATATAATCGGTTAAATCTTCCTGCTCCTCCATCAAATTAGCTGTAGCACTAAGCAAACGGATGATTTCGTCTTTACTCATTTTTTGTTTAGATGGCTTCATCTGCAGGTTGTCTGCCACAAGATTCATTATATAATCATAATCAATCACAGCAGAGGCAAAAAGTACAAATTCAAAGTCTAATTGCTGAATGTCTTCGGGAGCATTATTGCCTTCTTTGTCCTGAATAGCTTTAAATTTTTTGGCAGTTTCTAAATAAGAGCTTCTAAATGATAGTAAACGATCCGTTGGCAAAATGCTTTCGATAACATCTTTTTGGGCTTCGTCTAAATCAGTGTATTGGTCTAATTCAGTTTTCAGTCGCTGTACTTCTTTAAAGTTTTTGACGAAAGCAATTTTAGCACTATCACCTCTCAGGTTAAACACTTCCGAAGGATCGTTTACAAGATTGTTTTCTTCCATAAACAGGCCCAAAGTTTCGACCGCTTTTTTATATTCTTCGATGACTATTGGAGCCGGATCTACCATCCAGATTTTAATGGCTTTATCTTCTGATTTTTCACCGGAAAACAAAGCAATCGCCTGATTTACCTGTTCCTGTTGGGAACGAAAATCTAAAATACTTCCATAAGGTTTGGTGTCGTTCAAGATACGGTTGGTACGGGAAAATGCCTGAATCAATCCGTGATATTTCAGGTTTTTATCTACATACAACGTATTCAAAAACTTAGAGTCAAATCCTGTAAGCAACATATCGACCACAATGGTAATGTCTATCTTATTTTTATGAGGATAATCTTTGTTGCTATATTTTTGTTCTTTGATGCGGGATTGTACATTCTGGTAATACCCATCAAACTCGCTGATTTGATGATTGGTTCCAAATTGTTTGTTGTAGTCGTCAATAATTTCGATTAATGCCTTTTTCTTTTCTTCAGGCTTTGATTGATTATCGAATTTTTCCTGTTGTAAATCTTCTTGCAACTGTTTAATGTCCTCAGCATTTTTTTGTTCACCTTCTTTTGCCATTAACTGTGCAGGAGGTGAAAAAACGCAAGCTATATTTAACGGAATATAATCTTCGTCGGCTTCTTTCTTTTTCTGCTGAGCGTGTTTAAACAAACGGTAATATTCAATGGCATCATTAATTGAAGCCGTAGCAAAAACCGCATTAAATTTTCTGTGATTGGTTGCCGAAGTGTGTTTTTCTAAAATAGCATCTACGACCGCCTGTTGTGAAATGGCTTCACCTGGCTTTGGATCGATACTGCCCTGACCTTTGTAATAATCAATATGAAAACGCAGGACGTTTTTATCTTCAATAGCATGCGTTATCGTGTAAGCGTGCAGTTCTTTTTCAAAAATAGCTTCGGTGGTTTTGTATGTGGCTTCTTCGCCTTCACGAATTGTATAAGTTGAGTTATCAGCGAAAATTGGAGTTCCTGTAAAGCCGAATAACTGTGCTTTAGGAAAAAATTCTTTAATTGCTTTGTGATTTTCTCCAAATTGAGAACGATGGCATTCGTCAAAAATTATTGCCATTCTGCTATCGCTTAAATGCTTTAAACGCTCTTTGTAATTTTTAGTATCATCAAGCGCTAAACCTAATTTCTGAATCGTAGTTACAATTACCTTATCCGAGTAATCAGATGATAGTAATCGTCTTACTAAACTTTCGGTATTAGTGTTTTCTTCTACACTACCCTCCTGAAATTTATTAAATTCCTCACGGGTTTGGCGGTCAAGGTCTTTTCTATCTACTACAAACAAACATTTGTCAATCTCCGGATTTTCTTTTAATAAAGTAGATGCTTTAAAAGAAGTTAAGGTTTTACCACTTCCGGTTGTATGCCAAATGTAACCGTTGCCTCGATTTTGATTGATGCAATCTACAATTGCTTTTACCGCATAAATTTGATAAGGTCGCATGACCAAAAGTTTTTGCTCGCTTTCTACCAAAACCATATACTTGCTGATCATTTCGCCTAAAGTACATTTGGCTAAAAATTTATTGGCGAATAGATCGAGATTAGTGATTTTCCTGTTGCTTTCATCAGCTAACTGGTAAACGGGTAAAAATTGTTCATCTGCATTGAATTGAAAATGCTGATTTCTGTTATTGGCAAAATAATAAGTATTTGATTGATTGCTTACAATGAACAATTGCATAAAACACATCAAAGAATTGGTATAACCATTTCCTACATCGTTTTTGTAGTCAACAATCTGTTGCATGGCCTGTCTTGGCGAAATGGATATGCTCTTTAATTCAATTTGAACAATAGGCAAACCATTAATCAAAATAATGACATCGTAACGATGGTTACTATTTTCGGTATTAATTCTTACCTGATTGATAACTTCAAAATCGTTTTTACACCAATCTTTAATATTTACCAATGTATAATGTAAAGGCGTTCCGTCTTCTCGCTGGAAATAATTTTTCTCACGAAGTGTTTTTGAAGCTCCAAAAACATCTTGAGTAATGATTTCATCACGTAATCTTGCAAATTCAGAGTTGCTCAAACGTACACGATTAAGTGTTTCAAACTTCACACGAAAATTTTGTTCGAGCGAAAAACGATCCCTAATATCTGAACGATAAATATATTTTAGATCGGAAAGCTTTGAGAGTAAACTTTGTTCTATTTGGTTTTCTTTCGTCATAAAATCTACTACTATGATTTTAGAGGTGATATTTATCAGCTACAGCATTTAAAATAAGATCTTTTACCGAAGTGCCAGTATTCGCACTCATTATTTTAAGTTGCTTTAGCCATCCTTTTTTCATCCTAAGTGGATATCCAGTTATTTCTTCTTCTTCCTCTAATTCAGCTTCATTTTTTCTTTTTGCTGTATTATCAACCTTGGTCGGCACATTAAACAAGGCACCTACGCCAGTCATGTTTTTGTTGTTTTCCTCTAAGTTTCCCAAATTTTTCTTTGCCATGACCTTTATATTTTTGTTAAAATTTCTTTTACTAAGTTTTCATAATCCGTAGCCCCGTTTGACGTGGGAGCATATTCAAATATGTCCTTACCATGTATGGGCGCTTCTGCTAATGACACATTAACCCTAATCTTACTGTTTAGCAGTTTGTCGCCAAAATGCTTCTGCACACTTTCGGTAATGTGTTCAGTCAGTAACCTTTTAGGATTGCACTTAGTTATAAATACACCGCCAATAGTCAGGTTCTCATTATAATGGTTTCTCACATCTGAAATTATCGATACCATCCTGTCAATACCCCTATATGCGTAATATTCCGCCTCTAAAGGAATTAGTACAGTATCAGCAGGAACAAGTGCATTAATGGTGAGCATACCTAAAGCCGGTGGACAATCGATAACGATGTAATCGTATTTTGTTTTAAGCTTTTTTAGGAGATTTTTTAGAATGCTTTCCCGGGCCAACCTTGATACTAATTCAAGTTCGGCACCAACCAATTCTAACGATGATGGAACCAGGTCTAAATAGTCATTGATTTTTTCAATTGGCAAATCAATGCCGTCCCTTATGCTGTTGTAAATAGATACTTTAATATCTCGTTTTCCTAAACCTTCTGTCAGGTTGGTTTGCGGGTCAATGTCAATCAGGAGGGTTTTTTTCTTTTGTCGTGCAAGCCCTGCCCCGATGTTAAGTGCGGAGGTTGTTTTCCCCGTACCCCCCTTATGGTTTAGTATAGCAATGGTTTTCATATCGAATCAATGTTTATACAATGATACGCAAATATCTTTATATAATGATATCTTGATATAAATATATTATTTTTTTAATTGACGCTCGAGTGCAGCAATAGTTTTGTCTTTCGACTGTAAGAGTTCAATATATAGGTCACGTTCTGAATTGAGCCGTTTAATGTCTGCTTTGAGTAATTCGATCATCCTATCTTTAGTGTCCGAGGCGGCATTTGGGTCAGACGTTGTGTTTACGACTTCCGGTTGATCAGGAGGGGTTTCAATAAAGAACATTTCGCCTTGGTTCTTTTCCAGGTAATTTATATTGATCTTATGAATGTTTATCAGCATCAGTTTCACCTTGCCTGATAATCCATTCTTTCCTCTTTCAATATCTGAATAACCACCTTGCGTAAGACCGATGGACTGGGCAAAGTCCAATTGGCTGTACCCTAAAGCTTTTCTTACAAGCTTCAAACGTTCATTCTCATTGTTACCCATAAACTTTATTCATACGTTCCTTTTTAATTATAGCAAAACTGTAATTAGGCTTTATTTTTGTGCTATTTGCTTTATCCCTGAAGCAACGGAGTTTTGTAAGCAGGGTGTAAAGATATAAAAGTATATATTTTTTTTACGAATAGGCGGTCACATAACCTAAAACAATTTTTCACGTTATATTATATATTTAGCGAGTTAACTATTACTAAAAAGATCATTGCCCTATGATTAAAGCCGATAAGAACCACAAATCACATGTAATCGAAATCCTCTCTAATTCTTTCGAGGATAACCAAAGCGTGAACTACATTGTAAAACAGGACAGCAAAAGAAAGGAGCGCATTCGTGCCCTGATGGATTACTCTTTTGAAATTTGCTATATGTTTGGTGCCGTGTACCTGTCAGATGATAATAAAGGTTGCGCACTTGTATTATATCCAGATCAAAAAAAGTTCTCCATTAAATCAACCTTATTGGATGTGCAGCTACTTCTAAATGCTATCGGATTGACAAGAGCAGGTAAGGCCATGAGCAGGGAGAGCGCCATTAAGAGCAATTACCCAAATGAACCAATATATTATTTATGGTTTTTAGGGGTTTTTAATGCCGATCAAAATAATGGAGTAGGAAGCCAGCTATTAAAAGAGATCATTCAAGATAGCCAAAAGCAGCAAAAGCCGATCTACTTAGAAACATCAACTATTAAGAATATACCTTGGTATCAAAAATTTGGTTTTTCTATCTACCAGGAATTAGATTTTGGATACAAACTATTCATGCTTAGGAGGGGTAAAGAAGCGCCTACTATATGAAAGTATTTAACACGGACATGCACATTGTGACATTTATCTTTGTGATTTTTGAAGCAATAATGCTCTTGTATCAGTTCCTATTTTACTTACAAAGACCATTCGAAAAGAAACGCCTCTACTATATCATATTATTAATTCTCTTTATCATTTATAATATATGTGGGGGGTTGTTTCCAGACCCGACTTTGAAGCGAATTTCTCTAACGGCCCAAAACATACTTGCCTGGGGAAGTGGTGTCGCTTTGGCCTGTTTTATGCCTTATTATTTTTATAAAGCTTACGACTTAGAGAGGTTAAGGTTTCATGCCCGGTACGGGGTTTTATTATTTTTGTTAGCGCCCTTTCTGATATTTTTCGGCATAGAATACCTTATGCAAGGTAATATTGACAGGGCGGTAAAGCATGGTGTAATTATTCCATGCGTTTATGCTATCATTTGCGTAATAGCCATGTACCGATCTATTAAATTAAAGCAGGGCGAGGATAAAAAACTTGGTAAAGAAATGTTACTAAGCCTAATTGCCATTGCACCCTGGGTATCAATGCCTATTCTGTCATTTTTCAGAGTTAGTCAGTTGCCGGAGGTTTTGGTCATGAATGGCGGTTTCCTTGTAATTACAGGGTTGTTTATTTGGCAAGCGGTAGAACAGTCCCGAGAAGAAAATGCACGTTTACAGACATTGCTTTCAACCGTCGAGGATGGTGAGGTCAAGCAAGATGTATTTATGGAAAATTGCGAAGCTTACAGATTAAGCCCGAGAGAAATTGAGGTAGCAGCTTTGATAGCCGATGGCTTGAAGTATAAAGAAATTGCAGATCGTTTATTTATTCAAGAGCGAACAGTTACCACCCACGTTCAAAAAATGTTCCTTAAAACTGGGGCTAAGAACAAAGTTGAGCTTTTAAATATTTTAAAAGGAAAAGACCAACTATTCAGATAGCCGTATATACGTATAGTTGCATAGGCAATTATACGTATATTTCTATATTCCTAAAATCCAGTAATTTATAAATGTATACGTATAATGACGTAGTATAAAAATACGTCATTTTTGCCCTCTAAATAGTAGTTTTAGCGTATTTACATCCGTCCGTATAACCCCCATATTTGTTTCAATCTATCTTAAAGAAACAAAATGAAGCCTTATGTACCAGTAGCGACAGTTATAGTCTACTATGCGATTTTAGCTGTCATTGCCTACCGAAAGGCATCAAAAAAAAGGCCAAAGCCTTAAACTATTTTTTTCTTGAATAGATATTAAAAGTTGTAACCGATAAATTTAATTATTTGGTTTACAAATGGTTGCGCCTAAAATATAGCAAAATATAAAAATAAGTTTGTAAAATATAGCGAAACTGTATATTTGTATATCCGAATAGCTGATTAGCTAACTATTCAGATCGGTTAATAAGGTCTTTGACATTGGGGGAAGAAGCATTTTTGGTGCAGAGCCAAAAATTATGAGCAGTTACACTCACTCTTTATTCATCGAGTTATGAATTATAAGACTGTTTTTGACGAACCATAGGCAGCCAGTTTTGGCAGGTATGTAGATACCGACGTGAGTATTCCCGAACGCATATACAGGCAGAGTTAATTAGTTAACTGTTGGTGTCGAAACCACTGCCTGTACTACGGGATTAATTTCCTTGCTTTTCTTTTTGCCGATTAACCTACGGCCAACCAATCACTTTTAAATAACAGCATTCAAATATCTGTATATCTGAATATCTATATATATAGATATCTAAATATCTGCATAATCAAATATCCCAATAGCCGTATATACGGCTATCTGCCTATACAAATGGTTGTATATCTTTTATACAGGGTAGAGACCACCATTAGCATTTCCGGCAACGGCATACTTGAGTATTCGCAGATCGGCATATATGGCGCTTGCAAATCAGGCGTTTTCAATGCCATATCAGAATGTTGTTTTTCTAACTGCAAGATGTGTTTTTGTGTACCGTAAACCCTTCGGGATTTACCCTACACAACACGTTCTTGCCCATTCTTAAAATTCATTCGTACCTCATAAATTTTAAAAATAGGAGGTAGGGAAAAATTCGCAACTCATTTTTCTTAAACCAACCACATACCTATGAGCAGAAACAAAGGTGGAAGGCCACCCAAGAATGAAGGTCAAAAAATTAAGCAAGCACACTTAAGGTTGACCGAAGATCAGCATAAGAAGCTGATGCAATTAGAAGATCAGATCGGTTTAAACCGAACAGACCTTTTTATAAAGCGGGTCTTAGAAAACCAAGATTTTATAATTACCAAAGACGTACTTATTCAGCTTGCCAAGGTTGGCGCTGAAATGGGAAAGGTTGGTAGCAATATTAATCAGTTAGCGAAGCATGCCAATACCATCATCAAAAACCACCAGTTGCCACCTGAAATAGTTTCCCAGTATAATGACCTATTAGGGCTGCACTTAGTACAAGAAAGGGAGTTGTACAAAGTATTAAGGCAGATGTATAGGGTAATGAAAAATTAGTATATGGTCGTAAAAATTCTCAATAGCAACAGTTCATTTAATGGAGTAAGCTATAACACAAACAAGATGGAAAAGGACAAAGGGGAGCTGATGAAAACAGAGAACTTTGGCTATCTGCAAGGTATCCCTAATGTCATGCCGGAAGAATATAAAAATTATCTCCGTGCCCATTCAAATACCAACTCCGTAGTTCAGGACAAACAGTTGCACCTGGTATTGTCAGGCGAGGGGAGGGAGTACAACAAACACCAGTTAACAGATATGGCCGATGTCTTCATGAAAGAAATGGGCTATGGTGAAAATCCCTACATGGTCGTTTTTCATAACGACACGGCCAACAACCACGTTCATATCGTAAGCAGCCGTATAAATTCAGAAGGCAAGAAGATCAATGACTCGTTTGAATATAAGCGAGCAATGGCAGCTATCCAAAAGATCATTAATAATGATGTTGCTTATTCGACAATAGCACAAGTACAAAAATCATTCGATTATAGTATTTCGACCGTAGCACAGTTTAAGCTTCTTTTCGAACAACAAGGGTATTCTGTTAGCTATAATGATAAGGATATGACCTTGCGAAAGTACGATGATGTTCAGCAGGTAATTCCGATGGAAAAAGTTAATTCTTTGATTGCTGAAAGTAGAAAAGACAACAACAGGATGCTTCAATTAAAAAGCATCATCAACAAATATAAAGGCCGTGCTGATGCTTCAATAAGTGTTGTCTACGAGCCATCAAAATTTGAAGATAAAAAAAAGCCTATTGGCTACACTTCTGATTTAGCGAAAATTCTGAAAGAAAAATTCGGTTTAGATATTGTATACCACGGCAAAAAAGGATTACCGCCTTACGGTTATAGCATCATAGATCATGCTAATAAAGCTGTTTACAAAGGAGGCGAGATAATGCCACTTAAAGAATTTATTGATAACAGCAACTATAAAAGTCGGACTATTCAGGACACAGAGCCAATACAAATTACTGTAGATGGATTTAAGGAAAAAGAAGCGTCTGCAAGAATCTTTGGTGAGCGTTTGGGCAGGGTATCCTTTGCAGCCATTCCAAAAGAAAAAATGGCCCTGATAAATGTAATACTTAAGTCGGCCCTGCATGAGTTCAATTCAGTAAGTGAGGGCTTAAGCCGACATAAGATTGAACTGGTTACAGATAACCAAGGTTTGTACGTTTTGGACAAAAGCAGCAATATTATGATCGATGCAAAACGGGTATTAAGCACTTCCGATTATGCATTAATGGCAAGGCGTTCAGGTCTGAAATTACCGCAAAAAGAAAAAGAGGTCATACTCAACACCGACAACAGCAAAGCTTATTCGCTTAAAGGCACACTTAAAAATCATGGTTCGGCTAACTACCAGTTTGATAAAGAAGGAAAGTTAAGCTACTTCATTGAAATAGCGAAGCCCGATGGAACCTTAAAAATGATTTGGGGTATCGACCTTGAAAGGGCGATAACTGAATCAGGCTATCAAGTGGGCGATACAGTGCAGCTTAATTACAAAGGATTTAATGAGGTACAAATTCAAGTTCCTATTAAAGATGCCCAGGGTAATACCACCCATTATGAAGATAAGGTAGTAAAGCGCAACGACTGGGATGTTTCAGAGCCGGACGAACGTTCAAATTCAAATTCTTTTCAAGGCAATACTGCCGATGATTCAGTATCTCAACCAGTCATGAGCAGCCATGAAGAAACAGCATTATTAGACGCTATTCAAAACTTTGAATTAAGCATCGCAAATGATGTTGATGATGAACAGATCAACGGAAGGAACAGGCGCAGGGTTAGAAAATCACGAGTTAACACAAGATAAATCACAAGCATATGATTATACTATTCGCAAATCAAAAGGGGGGTGTTGGTAAATCTACCCTTGCCGTTTTATTCGCAAACTACCTTTCATTAGTACAGAATAAAGAGGTTGTAATATTCGATATGGACAACCAACGGTCAATTTATAATAAGGTTCAAGCAGCACTGGTCTTGGAGAATAAGCCCTTATATGAGGTGGAAGCTGCCGAGATGGAGCAGTTTACTACTATTAATGAGATAGTCAGAGAAAAGGAAGGGCTAATTACAATCTTGGATGTTGCAGGTAACATCGAAAATGATAGCCTTATACCCATATTTAAAGGGGTTGATTTAATTATCTGCCCGTTCGCTTATGATGAATTTTCGGTAGGTGCTACTATTGATTTTTCAGAGGTAGTTCGTACTCTAAATGAAAAGGCAAATATTGTTTTTGTTCCTAACCGCATAAAAACTAATGTTAAGTATGAAACGCTTGAGAGTGTCAATAAGGTTCTTTTAAATTTCGGGGCGGTAACACGGCCACTTCCTGAAAGGATAGATTTTCAAAGGATAACCACTTTTGAAACACCGCCAAGCATCATCCAGGCAGTCTCCCCAGTATTCGATTTAATATTCAATGGGTTTATACATAAATATACTGGGTCATGGAAAGAGAAAGTATAAAAGCAATCACCGAACGGGTTCGTAAAGAAAGGGAGCAGGGCATTGTGAATGGGGGCAGTGATAACGCCACTATACAAGCAGAAGCCCCAATAGTTAAACCGTTCGACGGTGAGACATCGAATATTTCACCACCAATAAATATTAAACCGCCACCAGTTCTTTTAACAGATGGGCATGATTTGACCGAACTAATACAGCATATTACTTCGGTAAAAGTATCAGGGCAAACGAAAATGTTAATCAGGTTCGACGACAAGCATATGCCAGTCCTCAACATGCTTCAACCAGCTTTAAAAATCAACGTTGTTCAGTTCGTCAATTTTTTGGTAGAGCGTTTTTTTGAAACGAATCCAGATATCAAAACACTAATGAAAAATTCACTTAAAAATTCACTTAAAGAGATATAATTATGAGTTGGTCAAAATTTACAATAGTGCTGATAGTCGCCTATGTGGTTTACTATTTATTCAACATCATCATGGATAGTTTGAAAAGCAAAAACGTGAGTGCAGCAACAAGCGGAGGGGATGTTTTAACATTTAGTGAGGAAGTGCAGACCACGCCCGTAGAACATGAAGAAGAACGGGCGGTGGTTCCGGTGACCGTATTTGACGAATATGAAGAAGATAGCCAAAATGCGGTTTGGGAACGGGAGGACGAGGACACCGAGGAACTTAATATAATATCCCATAACATCAATACCTCAACAGGTGGCATTACCCAAATGTCAGAGGTTATAAAGCTTGCGCAAAGCAACACGATAGATTATAAACGTTCAATCGTCTTTTAATATGAAAAACTACAAGAAGATACATTATATCAGGGCTGCTACATTAACAGCCCTTTTTTATTGCCTTGTTTCCCCATCCTTCGGACAAGCGCCCGGCATTCAGGAATTTGGGGATGCGACACGAATGGTCAAAAATCAATACCATGCTTTGACCTATACTGCATCTATACTGGGCGCTATTTTCGGTTTGGTAGGTGGCCTAAGAATTTATAACAATTGGCAATCAGGCAAGCATCACATTGATGCGCAGGTAATGGGTTGGTTAGGGGCTTTTATATTTCTTCAACTAATCGCAGTAATTATCGGTGCCATGTATGGTGTATAATGTTTGCTATCATAGTTAGGTCGGAGCATCCGCAGATCAGGACAGCGCCCCCAGTTAAATGATAGCATTTTTTCAAACCGGTTCGAAGATCCTCAGCTCCTTTTGATAGCATTCCGCTTCGCTGCAGCGAACCAGGTTAAACCAAACTGATAGTAAAACCTATCAGTAAACTTCCCAATCAGCAATTTTTAATCAATAGTTTTTTAATCAAATTTTTTATCCATTAATTTTTATCTGTTATGAAAATGTCAAGCAAATTCAAAAAAGCGTTCGCAGTTGCAACTTTAGTCGCAGTATCTGCAAGTCAATCAATGGCGCAAGATGGTATCACTGGTATCAATGCAGCCAACACTTCTTTACGCCAGTACGTTGACCCAGTTGCTACACTATGCCTTGCAATCGGGGCGGTTGTTGGTATTATTGGTGGTGTTCGTGTTTACATCAAATGGAACAGCGGAGATCAAGATATCAACAAAGAAATCATGGGATGGGGCGGTTCTTGCCTTTTCTTAGTACTGGTAGGCGTTATTATCAAAGCTTTCTTTGGTGTATAATGGCTAAGCAATTCAACATTTATAGGGGGCTTCAAAAGCCCCTTATTTATCGTGGTTTTCAAGGAAAATTCATCGGATGGGGCATAGCATCCCTTGTCATAAGCTTAGTTGCGGGTGGAGTAGTGGGCAGTTTAACAAGCATGGCATTAGGAGGGCTCATTTGTGTAGGTGGCTTTGTAGGTGGCCTGGTTTTCACGGCCCAACAGCAGAAAAAAGGTTTGCACTTCAAAACAAGGCATACAGGCATATTCAGGTTTGGTACTGATTTTAGAAAATTAAGACATGGCACAAAAACGTAAAACAGAGTTCAATTTACCGTATTTCGGGATTGACGAAAGTGGGAAATACCCAACCATTTATAATTTAAAAGGGGATTATGGCGTAGTGATACAAATAAATAACCCAGTACTGCAATATTCAGCAGACCCGAGCGCCTATGATGGTTCGCACCAATTGTATGTAAACATCACTAAGATTTTAGGCGAGGGATATGTAATTCAAAAGCAGGATGTTTTAACAAAGAAAATTTACAATAAAGCAGATAGCACCGAATACTTACAGCAGAAGTATGACGAGCATTTCAACGGTCGAGAATATACCGACCTCACTACTTATTTGGTAGTTACCCGAAAGGGAAAACGAGGTTCTTTTTACAGCTATAACAAAAAGAACTATGCCGATTTTGAGCAAAACATCGGCAAGTTAGAAGACCTGCTAAAAAGAAATAGCCTGTCACCAAAAATTCTAACCCGAAATGAAATTGACCTTTATGTGAAGCGCATACTTAGTATGAATTTTAGTACTAATAATGTTTCACTCAATAATATGCGTGCTACGGACGTAGAAATACAGATGGGCGATAAGGCCGTTCGCAGTATTCCGCTTGTCAATATTGATACTATTGATTTGCCGGAGAAAGTTTCTACTCACATTGAACGGAACGATAAAGACACCCTTAAGGGTTTTCCCATTGATACAATGGGTTTCTTATACAACGTTCCATTATACCAAACCATAATTTACAATCAGATCATAGATATACCTGCCCAAAACATGACACAGCGTAAGTTGGAGTTAAAAAGAAAAAGGCATTCAGGTATACCCGACCCTGCAAATCTGATGTGTGTTGAGGATATTGATAATTTACTGGTAGACGTAGCCAGGGAAAACCAAATGCTTGTTTACTGCCACTTCAATATTTTAGTTTGCGCTCCATTAGAAACTATTCAGCAGACTTGCAATTACATAGAAAGTTCTTTGTTCCAACAGAGCATTATACCTAACAAAAATGCCTACAACCAAATGGAACTTTTCAGGACGGCCATGCCTTGCAATACGGTCGAGTTAGCGGACTATGATTTGTTTTTAACCACCGCAGATGCAGCCCTTTGTTTTTTTTTTAAAGAAGCCCTAAGTAAAGATGAAGTGAGTGGCTTTCAAATTCGCTTTACTGATAGACAGGGCATACCTGTAGCAATTGACCCCGCAGATTTGCCAATGCAAACGAACAGGATTAATAACCGGAACAAGTTTGTTCTTGGCCCGAGTGGTTCGGGCAAGTCCTTTTTTATGAATGCCCTTATTGAACAATATTGCATGTACAATAAATCCGATAAGCCTAAATGGTTGATGGATGTTGTAATTGTAGATACTGGGCACTCTTATTCAGGGCTATGCTCTTATTATGGCGGTAAGTACATTACCTATTCAGAAGAAAAGCCTATTACCATGAATCCTTTTGCGATCAGTGAAAGTGAATACAATATTGAAAAAAAGGATTTTTTAAAAACGCTTATTAGCTTATTGTGGAAGGGAGCCGATGGCACCGTCAATCAGGTAGAAAGTGACGTAATTTCCCAGGCAATTTCATCCTACTACAGTAACTTTTTTGGGAAGCCCCTTTTCGTCGATATTACCGAGGAAGAAGAAGGCGCAATTCAAAAGGAAGCGGAAGCCGAGGCAGCCCAGTTGGACTATACCGAAGAAGCAAAGAAATCCTTAGACCTGGACGGTTTGTTAGCGGAAGCCCAAGCACTCACAAATAACTTTGAAGGAAGTGCGGACGAAAAGCTTACGTATTATGAACAGCAATATCAAAGGCTTTATGACGAGCAGCTACAGGGAAATATCGATTGGCTGAAAGATGCACAGGCCGATGATCTGTACATTACCAAATTGATTGAAGCGAGAGTAAGAAACAAGGAAGAATTTAAAAGGAAGAATGTTGTTGAATTAAACTTCAACTCCTTCTACGAATTTGCCTTATATAAAATTCCCGAGATCAAAGAGCAGGAACGCATACCCTTTGACATTGACGAGTTCCGTTTTGTCCTGAAAAAGTTCTATAAAGGTGGGGAGTTCCAAGCAATCTTAAACGAGGAAGCCGACAATTCCATGTTTACTGAATCCTTTGTGGTATTTGAAATTGATAGTATCAAAGAGCATAAAACCTTATTCCCAATCGTAACGCTGATTATTATGGATGTTTTCATTCAGAAAATGCGTTTCCGTACCGAACAAAGAAAGGCACTAATAATCGAAGAAGCCTGGAAAGCGATTGCTTCACCACTCATGGCCGGGTACATTCTTTATCTATACAAAACAGTAAGAAAGTTTTGGGGCGAAGCAATTGTGGTTACGCAGGAACTGGGCGATATCATAGGTAATGCGGTAGTAAAAGATAGTATTATAAATAATTCCGACACTACAATGCTATTAGATCAGTCGAAGTTTAAAGACAATTTTGATGAAATAGCCAAGCTGTTAGCCATCAATGCCCATGAGCGCAAAAAAATCCTCACCATTAACCAGTTGGACAACCACGAAAATCGAGGGCGATTTAAAGAGGTTTATATCAGAAGGGGAGCCACAGGCGAAGTTTACGGTGTAGAGGTAGCCCTCGAGCAATATTTAATTTATACTACCGAGAAGCCGGAGAAAACCGCAGTTGAGTATTATAGCAACTTTTACGGCAGCTACAGGGCAGGTATAGACAATTTTGTTAAAGACCTTAAACGATCAGGATTAAAACTTCCCCAGTTTTTCAATAAGGTCAACAGTATGCGTAGGCCAATCTACGAAGAAGGCAAGGCCGAACTACTACAATTAGTTAGTTAATCATACCAAATCACTTACTTATGAAAACACGATTTTTATTGCTGTTTGGCTTAGGCATTATGTTTATGCAAAAGGTCAACGCCCAATCTTTGTATATAGACCCTGTTACTTCTGCTGCACAAGCTGCACACGCAAGCGTGATCAATTCGCAGTTGAATGTTACCAAGGAGAAATTAACACTTGTAGAGAGGGGGCAATTAGCCGTAACTGGTCAGTTGGGCATTGTTAATGATATGCAAGCGAAAATCTACAGGGGGCTTTCGCAAGTTTCTTCTATTCTAACGAACCTTGCAGATGTTCAGGAAATAGCAAGAATAACCATCGGTATGACCGATGATATAAATAAAGGCATGGCGGTAGCATCAAAAAACCCTGTCCTTTTAGTTTTCGCCCAAGATCAAGCCAATTATTTTTATACAAGAGCCACGAAATTAGCTTTGGAAGTTAGCCAGTTTGCCTTAAAAGGTGGCGAAGGAAACCTAATGGATGCCGGAGAAAGAGCCAAGCTCATTCATAAGGTAATGACTGAAATGTTAATTCTTCGCTCATTGACTTACGGCATGTATAGGGCTATGTATTACGCCCAAATGCGAGGTGTATTAAGGTCGCTTAACCCATTCCAGGGATATATAAATATGGATGAACAGATCATGAACGATATCCTTCGTAAACGCAAGTATTTAAAGTAATGGCTTATGAAAAAAATATTATTACCCCTGCTTGTAGGGTTTATGACCCTACAGGCTAACGCTCAGGTCAACGTCCCATTGTTGCATCAGTTAGTAAATGATAGTAAATCAGAGAACAAAAAGCAGATAGACGTTAAAACCGAACAAAGAAATTCTACCGCTATTGAAGAAAGTAATAGGGGCTTAATGAAGCAGGTTAAAACCAAGTACCGCACTCTGCAAGAGCGTTTTGCAAAAATGAGCATTGTATTTGATGCTGCTAATATTGGCATTAGTGCCACCCCATTAGTCCGGGAGATCATCAAACAGCAACAGGTAATCGTAACCTATGCACAAAGCGACCCCTTATTACTGCCCGTTGCGCTCGACAGCGAAGTGATCTTCGTTAAACGTGCTAATTCCCTTGTCAATTATCTAATTGGCTTATGCGCAACCGTTGGTGATCTCAACCAAATGAAGGTTAGTGACCGAAGGATACTCTTTCAACACATCATAGACGAATTAAAGGCTATATCCTATTTATCTGGGGGGGTGGCAAGAACTTTACAGGCAGCCGTTATAAAAAGCCGGGGAACAGACCCATTTTCGGATTATGTCAACCGTGAAATGGGGGTAGTTGACGATATAATGAACAACGTTAAAATCCTAAAGCAATGAAGCACCTGTTTATATTTATAGCTTTTCTTTTTGTAATAAAAGTGAGTTATGCTCAAAGAGTTGTGTTTGACCCAGGACACCTAAATATAGTTAATTCAAATGCAGCCACAAGGCTTGCAGGAGAGTTTGCCTATCACGCATCACTTGAACAAATCCGAAAAAATACGGACGATATTGCTGTTAACCTTAACAGTGTTTCTTTAGTGCAAACAATGATACATCGATCATTAACCGAAGTAAACGAAGCATTAAAAGATGCCATACAAGTAAAGCAAATGGCTTATCTGATAGATGATATTTACAGGTATAGCGGTGAGGCCATCGAATTAGCAAAAGGCAACCCCGAACTGATGCTATTTGCCGAGGAATCTACCCAACAGTTAAAATATAGGGGTATCAAAATATTAGGGGAAGTTTCATCTGTAGTCCTACAGCAAAAAGAAAATGTCCTGATGAATTACAATGTTCGTGACGAGCTTATTAGAAAAGTCCTTGATGAACTACGAATCATGAACGCCTTAATCTATGGAATCCGGCAAAACATGTATTGGGCTAAGACACGTGGGGTTATAAAGAGCCTCAACCCATATCGCCAATACATTGATAAAGATTTTGCTATCATGGATGATATTTTACGTAAACGCCAAATGATAAAACGATGAATTATGAAAACGACTTTTCTATTGCTCATACTAACAGGAATCGGTTTTTCCTGCTTTGCACAAAAAATCATTAAAGACAAGGCCATCATCTACCAACAAGAAAGGATGGTATATAAACAATGGGACAAAGACAAATTTATCCCTGAATTTAAGTGGTACAATCCCGGCTCTTATACCGCCTATGCGTTAACGTGGCTACTACAGCCTGGGTATAAAAACGGCCCCGATATACGACCACTTCGGGCGGGTGGCGAACAAACACAGCGCCTTGCTTTGGCAGCAGCCATGCAGGTATCTTCCAATTTTTATAAAAAGGAAGCAGATACATTAAGAAACACCGCACTTGCGGAATTTTACAATTACTCCGGTACTGTATCGGCCACCGATCCACTGTATAACCTGTACTATAAAAAAGAACTTGCCCCACTGGATAACATTGAGGCTAATGCCTTTAAAAATGTACCTGCCAATGTGGTTTTGTATATGGCTGAAAGTGGCGCTTATAACTGGTATCTCACTGAAATGAACAGCTTACGGGAACGGTTCGAAAATGCTAAACGGGTTGATATCGACAGGGGGCAGCGCATTCTATTATACCATCGTATAATGTTGGAACATAGAAAGTTGGCCGAAAACTGGAAATACAAATTAGCAATGTCTGAAATGATGCTTGCCTATAAAGAGAAGATGAAGAATAAAATTGATAAGGGTAATATCTATTTCAATGGCACCACCAAAAGCGAGGACGAGATCATGAACGATATTTTAAAGAACCGAAAAACACTTAAACCATGAATAAGAAATACATAGCATTACTTATCCTGATAGTCGGGATAATGTTCACCAGTTTGAGTGTAAGCGCACAAACGCCAGTTGGGAATGACCAGTATAAAGATGCCGTTAGCTTTTTGCAAGGCAATGGAGTTTACGACCGCCCAGTAATGAAATTTTTCGAGGGCATGAGAGATTATGCCTTTGGCAACTTTGCAGCTTTTATTTACGATGCCCAGGGCTTGGCCTGTATTTTCATGCTGATGTTTTTCTCCATCAAATCTTATGAAATGATGTCAGGTGATAAGCAATTGGAAGTCATGCCCCTATTAAGGCCGTTTGGTTTAATGATGGTCATTATGTGGTGGGGCGTTTTTTGCAGGGTGCTTGCCTATCCAACCGATCTTGTTGCTGCAAAGGCCGAAGCAATGTTTGGGGAACAGCAGGAGGAAATTAATAATATGCGATTTGAACGGGCTGCACTAATGATACAGGTTGCAGATCAGTTAATGACTTTTCAGGCCAAAACCGAAATAGCAGCAGACGAGGCCAAAGAAACCAATCAGGGTGTAGGAAAGCAGATTGTCGAAAGCGTAAAAGGGTTTTTTGCAGATAACATTTATAACCCCATCGTAGAAATGAAAATCAGGATGCAGACCAGTTTGCAATTACTGGTCACGCAAGCATTGGAACTCATTTCCTTATGGATATTAAGAATTTGCGTTTACGTTGTTTTTATGCTCCAAATTATCTATTCCACTATCTTAGTCATACTTGGGCCGTTTTCAGTGGCGGTAAGCGTACTTCCTGCTTATAGGGATGCTTTCAGTACCTGGGTAGCACGGTTTGTTTCTGTAAATTTATACGTTGGAGTTGCTTATTTAATTCTTTACGTTGTTGGAATGCTTCAAAAATACGCCATGAGCGTTGAAATAGAAAAATACAAGTCATTGGTTGGCGGTGGAGGGGATGCAATGGAAAAAATGGCATGGTTGGCCGGAAACGGTGTGCTAAGCTTCGGACTTGTAATAGTTGCTTTCTTTGTTGGTGCTATCGCCATTACTACAGTTCCAAGTATAAGCACTTGGATAATCTCAACTTCCGGTATTTCTTCGGCAGCATCAACAGCAGCACGCACAGGCTCACAAGTTGGAAGAATGGCATCTGCTGCCGTTTTCAAAAAGTAACTTCTATTAATCACAGTAATGAGGGCTTGAATTTTTTCAAGCCCTTTTTATTTAAACCGTATTTACCATGCTAATAAAAAATATAGAGAATAAAATAAGGTTAGCCTTATTTATCGCATTAGGAAGCTTTATCACATCTATTATTATAGCGGTGATCGTTTCTGTATCTGCATATAAGCAGGTAAGCAGCGCACGGGAAAACATTTACATCCTTGATAATAATGTACCCATCTTAGCGAAGCAAACCAACATGCAACTTAACAGACCCGCAGAATATCGGGCGCACATTGACCTATTCCACTCCATCTTCTTTTCGTTAACGCCTGATGATAAGTACATAGAATACCAAATGAAACGGGCTATGTATTTGGTTGATGAAAGCGGAGCCTTACAGTATAATAACTTAAAGGAAAAAGGCTTTTTTAACTCGATCCTTTCATCAAGTTCCGTCTTAACGCTACAGACCGACAGCATTCAGCTTGATATGGTCAACAAACGCTTCATCTACTATGGAAAGCAGATCATTGATAGGCGCAGCTCGACGGTGACACGTTCGCTTATTACTACAGGTAATCTTAAGGATATACCAAGAAGCGATAATAATTCGCACGGAGTTTTAATAACCAATTGGAAAACACTTGAAAATAAAGACTTAAGCAATGTTCAAAAGAATCAGTTCTAAAGTTGACCCTGATGCAACAGTTGCAAAGGAGATACGCAAAGAGTTTGGGAAGTACTTTGACCAGGCAACGGATAGCCGGAACAGGTTTTTAAGTGCATACCCAAAGCAAATATTTATCGGTATGGTTGCCCTGATTATTATTTCGGGCATTGTCTGCTTTTTAATACTAACACCCGACCAACGGCAGAAAGAAAGATGCCTGATTTCTTTAAGGGTACTACCCATGTTGGAAATGAGGTTACCGACGGTGTAGGGCAGATCATTGACCTGGGCACAAAAATATCGGATTTAAATACACTACGAAAGCAGGTTGAGGCAGTTTTGGCAAAGCCTAAATTAACTCATGCAGATACGCTTTTTTTAGAAAAGGCCATACTGCAATTGGAACAGAGTAATAAACCAACTAATCAAAAGAAGCCATGAAAATAGATTTTAAAAAACCGAAGTATGTTATACCCATTATAATACTTCCTTTCCTGTTCCTGTTTTTTTATGCTTACAAATCATTTAGTAAGGATGAAGAAAAGGCAGTCGAGAATAAACCTGAACTACAATCAAACGTAGCAAGCGTATCCGAGGATATTAAAAAACGTGAATTAGGGAACAAGCTTGATGCTTTCAAAGACCAGTATAAGACAGGTGACGGTTATACAGCAGTCGGTGCTTTGGAAGAAGACCCTACGGCATCAGGCACGCTGGAAGGCCAGTATAATCAACGTGAGAAATATGTTTTAGATAGTATCGATGCAGCCTATAAGGCCAGGTTTGCAAAATCCCCCAACT
>Ga0265798_10003306_pt1 | contig 23002 bp, 19 predicted proteins | sample P3T30metagenome_FD_192430 | JGI IMG/M metagenome (GOLD analysis project Ga0265798, IMG submission 192430) | Plant litter microbial communities from East Loma Ridge, Irvine, California - P3 T30 | ecosystem: Environmental > Terrestrial > Plant litter > Unclassified | place: USA: California... | reverse complement strand
CCGCATTGCTCGGTCAAGTGCTGCAGCAGCGTCTTGCCGTCGATTTCGCTCAAGCCGAGCGGATAGCCGCTATCGCGGTCGTCATGCACATCGTTGGCCGCCAAAATCAGGATATTGATCATGTCAGGCTCCATCGGCATGCCGGATGGCCGCCTGTATGTTGTCAAAATTAACTTCACTGACGTCGGCGACCACCAGCACATGGGCGCCCGATGCGCGCGCGGCGCGCACGCCATTGTCATTGTCTTCAACCACCAGGCAGTTATGCGATGCCACGCCCAGCCTGGCCATCGCGGTCTGGTAGATCTCGGGCGACGGTTTGGGCTGGGTGACGTCGTCGGCCGACAGCATCAGGTCGAGATATCGGCCAAGATCGGCCTTTTCCATCATGGTGCGCACGGTCGGCAGAATCGAATTGGACGCCACTGCCAGCCGGTAGCCTTTTGCCTTCAGGCGCGACAGGGCATATTCGTGAATGAAGCGTGGACGGCAGCGCTCGTACACCATTTCCATGGTATAGGCTTGCTTCATGCGGTTGATGAACGGATGCAGGTCGCGCGGCAGTTGGCTCATCACGCTGAGCATCTCGAGCTTGCGGCTGGTCGGCAAGCCATCGAATGCGGTCAAATGGTCGTAGCGTGAAATTTCGAATCCGAACAACGCCAATGCCTTGTTCAGCGATTCGTAGTGCCACTCCTTGGCGTCGATTAACACGCCATCCATGTCAAACACCACGGCTTCAATCATCAAATTCTCCCGGCGATGGTCGAATATTTCTGAATCAGGCGTTCACGAAACCGGTGCCCCGGTCAGGCAAAAAATGTGCTGGCTTGTTCGGGCAGATCGGTGCACAGCGCGACCTTGCCGTGCCCATGCCAGGTGCCTTGTTTTAACTCTTGCCAGAACGCGCGATGGTCGCGCCGATGCAGTTCGGGCGAAACCAGGCAAACCTTGATATCGCGCGCCAGCAAGCGCGCCAGCGCGTCGATGCGCCAGCTGTCGGACTCGAACGCATCGAGCCACACGCCGCTGGCCAGCTCCAGAAACGGTGGGGCCGGCTCGAATTCGCTCATGCGCACATAGGCCGGATTGGCCGCGCCAAGCTGGGCGCGGGTATCGGGAATCGACATATCGAATACGAACCAGTTGCTGTAACGGTGGCGCGCCATTTCTTGCGCCACCAGCCCGGCCAATCCATCGGCCTTGATATTGATGGCCAGCGGCAGCTGCCTGGGGCCGGCCAACTCGAGCAACTGCGCCAGGGTCAGCTCGCCGCCTCGGGGCGGATCGTGCGAAATCACGAGTTGGCCGGCCAGGTCGCGCACATCGGTTTCGGTGCCGTATCCGAGCGCAAACGAGCGCTCGAATGCGGCCACGGTGTTTTTTTCTTGCGCGTGCAGCCAGTAGCCGCGGTGACTGAGGATCTCCATCACAAGCCCTGCGTCGCGCTCAAGGACAAGGGCAGCGCCAGAAACGCGGCCAGGTCCGCCGGTGTGCCGAGGCCGTGCATGCCGTTGCCGTCGGCACCGATGCCATGGATACCGACGCGGGCACCGGCCGCGACCAGCCGGTTGTACACCGGGGCGACATAGAATTCTCCGTTGCTGCGCTCGTCGGCGGCGATCATTGCGTCGGCCGCCGCGACGAAATCGCGGCCATGGGCGAAGTTGTAGATGCCGACCGTGGCGTCGTTGGAAATGACTTGTTTCTCGGCCACCTGCGCGACCAGTCCATCGGGCGTGGTGGCGGCAAACGACCATTTCGGATCGTCGGCCGCCATGGTCATGATCAGGCCATCGAGTTCACGCCGTTGCATGTCTTGCAGATAATCGTCGATCGACGCGGCGATGTACTGGTCGCTGTTGGCGATCATGAGTGGCGCGTCATTGTCGATCAATTCGCGCGCCGCCAGCACGGTGCAGGCCGCGCCTGCGGTCACGCCGTCGAGCAGCACCATGGCCGGATCCACGGTCCAAGCCGGCAGCAGCCGATCCAGGCCATAACCGATGTAATGCTCGCGCTGGCAAATGAAAATGAACCGGTGCGGCTGCTGCGGCGCCAGGTTGGCGATGACGAGCCGGATCATCGGCACACCATGAAGCTTGATCAGTGGTTTGGGATCGACAAAACCGGCGCCGCTGAAACGGCTGCCGCGCCCTGCCATCGGTATCACGATATTCAACATGGTCGATTCCCGAAAAGACTGCGTACCTCGTCAGGCGCCAAAATAGGCTGCCGCCACCGCACCCGCATCGGCATCCATCTTGATCCGGCCATGCTCGAGCCAGATCGCGCGATTGCAGGTGTCCATGAGTAATTCACGCGAATGGGTGGCTACTACCAGGATGTTCGTGGTCTGCACCAGTTCGCCCATGCGCTGCTCTGCCTTGTGCTTGAAACCTTCGTCGCCGACCGACAGCCATTCGTCCATCAGCAGAATCTGAGGCCGCACGATGGTCGAGACGGCAAAGGCCAGACGCAGGTGCATGCCCGAAGAATACGTGCGCAGCGGCATGTCGACAAAATCGCCCAGCTCGGAAAAATCGATGATATCGGCCAGGTTGCTGTTGATCTCGTGCTTGCTCATGCCGAGCATGCCGCCGCGCAGAAAAATGTTTTCACGCCCCGTGGCTTCTGGATCGATACCGAGCGAGATATCGATCAGGGAACCAATCTCGCCATCGATGTGCGCCGCTCCGGACGATGGCGAATACACCCCCGTCAAGAGGCGCAGGAGCGTACTCTTTCCGGCGCCATTGTGGCCGAGCAGACCAAGGCGGTCGCCATCGCGCAGCGAAAACGTGACGCCGTCGAGCGCGCGCACGATGACGCGCCCTTGTGCATCCGATCCCAACTGACCGCCGGTCGCTACCTGGATCAGGCGCTTTTTCAGCGACCGGCCGCTGGCATTGTAGATCGGGAAATCCACCGTAACGCTATCGAAATCAATCGCTGCCATGTTGATCACAACCAGTACGCGATACGCGCTTTATAGCGGCCATACACGGCCAGTGCGATGGTCCAGCCAACGATGGCCAGGCCGATCGAGACTTCCCAGTTCAAGGCCGATACGGACAGCGACAACAGTGGCGCGCGCACGATTTCGATCAGGTGGAACAAGGGATTAAATACCAGCAACGCCGCGTCGGTGCGCCCGGGCAGCAAGGTCGGCATCCACATGATGGGCGTCAGATAGAAGATGACTTGCAAGAAGCTGTTGATAATCTGCGGCAGGTCGCGGTAGCGTGCGCACAGCACGGCGAGGATCAGGATCGTCCACGATAAATTGACGATCACCAGCAGCAATGCCGGCAGGCTCATCAAGGCTTCGAAGCCGATCGGCTTGCCGACGGCGAGCAACACCAGCGGAAAGATCACGATGTTGTGAGCCAGAATCAGGAAATTACGCCATATAACGCGCAAGACATGAATAAACAAAGGCAAAGGCAACTGTTTGATCACGCCCTCGGCCGCGACAAAACCCAGGCACCCTTCGGAGATCACCGACGACATGAAGGTCCAGACGATCATGCCCACGGTTAGGAACGGCAAAAACTCCGACATCGGCGTTTTAAAGATTTTGCCGAAGACGAGGCCGATCGTGGCGATCATCACGCCCATGCTGATGGTGAGCCAGAACGGCCCCAGGGCCGAGCGCCGGTAGCGTTGTTTCACGTCTTGCCAGCCAAGCATGCCAATCAGCGGATAACGTCCTAGCGCGGCGCTGATATCCGACCATGCCACGACCCTTGCGGTCTTGCGCATCTTGCCCATCCTGTTCTTTACAAACTTCGCATTACAGACAACTGCAGCAGTTGTGCGACTATTCATACGGGATGTACAAACAGCGTAATTCGTCGTAATTAGTTGAATGAAGGAACGTCGTCGAGAGTGGCCACACGATACTGCAACGTGAACCAAGCGGTGTGACGTTGAATGATCAATACAGTGCTGGCTTAACGGTGGATCGGCTGGTGCGAACGATGCCTGACAATGACATCACCCACAAGGCCTTAAGCGTTAATCATTCTAGCCCAGCCTTGCGTGAGACTGAGCAAAACTACAATGCGGGCGTGGTATTTTTGAACACAAATGCGGCGTCATGAATCCTGCATTGACAAGTGGGCCCGCGGTCGGATCGGCAGCCATGGCTGAGTTGGCACAGAAGTATCCCACTATCGCTTGCAGGTAGGACCGACCAGGGCGGTTATCGCAGTTTGCTTGACACCCCGGGCAGCTTATAATACTGCCTGTCCACGAATATCTTCTTAGCATCTATGCAAGCCACTCATGACTTGGGCGCCTGCGCCGGCTCGCCCGACACAGGGCGCTATGTCAACATCGCGGCCTACAAATTCGTTTCCTTCGACGATACCGAAGCCATGCGCCCACGTTTCCAGGCAATCTGCCAGGAATTGCACCTGCGCGGCACCATTTTATTGACGCCGGAAGGCATCAATATGTTCCTGTCGGGCCTGCCAACCGACATCGACAGCTACCTGGCCTGGCTGCGCGCCGACTCGCGCTTCGCTGACATCGAAGTCAAGTACAGCCGCTCCGACGAGCAGTCGCACAAGCGCATGCTGGTGAAGATCAAGAAAGAGATCATCACCATGCGCATGCCGCTGATCAAGCCCGAGCTTGGCCGCGCGCCGGCGGTCGAGCCGACCACGCTCAAGCGCTGGCTCGACCAGGGCCATGACGACGCCGGCAAACCGGTGGTGATGGTCGATACCCGCAACGATTTCGAGGTCGATGTCGGCACCTTCAATAACACCGTCGACTACCGCATCACCAAGTTCACCGAGTTTCCCGACCTGATCGCGGCCCACAAGGACGATTTCGCCGGCAAGACCGTGGTCACCTTCTGCACCGGCGGCATCCGCTGCGAAAAGGCGGCGATCCACATGCAGAACATCGGCTACGACAATGTGTACCAGCTCGAAGGCGGCATCCTGAAGTATTTCGAAGACGTCGGCGGTGCCCATTACACGGGCGACTGCTTCGTGTTCGACTACCGCACGGCGCTCAACCCCAAGCTGGAGCCGACCGTCACCACCCAGTGCTTCGCCTGCCGCGCGGTGGTCACGCCGCGCGAACAGCTGTCGCCGCTGTATGTGTACGAGGTGTCGTGCCCGCATTGCGCGGATGCCGGCCCCGCCAGCAAAACCAGCAACGCTCCAACGTGACAAGGGCGTTAGGGATGCGGCTGGCGAAAATGCTGGCCCTGCGCGTCGCCGCCTTCATCATGGCGCGGCCCGGGCTGGATCTGTTTTTGCGCCGCCAGCTCTTCCGTTTCCCGGCGCTGGCCGGACGCATGCGCGGCGCTATCGCCCGGTCGCGCCACAGCGACTCGCCGAGTCTGCCCCCGCCACTGGCCGATGAAGCCGAATTGAGCGAGCCTGCGCGTCAGGTATTGCACGAGCTGCGTCGTGCGCTCGATCGCTCCTCCACCTCGTAAAGCTCCCCGATGCGCATTACCCTCGACCTGCAGGCATGCCAGGCTTCCAGCATGCAGCGCGGCATTGGCCGCTATTCGCTGGCGCTGGCGCTGGGCATGGCGCGCCAGCGCGCCGGCCACGACCTGCGTATCGTTCTCAACGAGTTCTACGCCGACAGCGTGGCCACCATCCGCCAGGGATTCGACGCCCTGCTGCCGCAATCGCATATTTCAACATTCGCCGCGCCGATGCCGACCAGCGAAGTCGATCGGCGCAACCACTGGCGCCTGCATGCGGCAGAGCGCATCCGCGAGCATGCCCTGGCCAGCCTGCGCCCGGACGTGGTCCATGTCGGCAGCCTGTTCGAAGGCCTGAGCGAAAACGTGGTGACCTCGGTGCCGCGCAGTGAAAACCGGTTCGACACCGCCGTTACGCTGTACGACCTGATTCCGCTGATTCGCAGCGAACGCTACATGGGCGACCCGAATTTCGCCGCCTGGTATCACCGCAAGCTCGAGCACCTGAAAGCGTCGCCCCTGCTGCTGGCAATCTCGAACAGCGCGCGCCTGGAAGCGATCGAATTTCTGGGGCTGGCGCCGGAACGGGTGATCAATATATCGTCGGCGGTGGACGCGATCTTCCGTCCGCTCGCACTGGGACAGGACGAGCGCGCCGCCCTGCTGGCACGCCTCGGTTTGCGCCGCCCGTTCGTGATGTACACCGGCGGCATCGACTTTCGCAAGAATATCGAAGGCCTGATCGAAGCCTTCGCCGATCTGGCGCCTGCGTTGCGGGGCCAGTACCAGCTGGCAGTGGTGTGCAATGTCCACGAGGCCGACCGCCGGCGCCTGACGCGCCATGCCGCAAAATGCGGCATGGCCGAGGACGACCTGGTGCTGACCGGCTTCGTCTCCGATGCCGACCTGGTGGCGCTGTACAACTGCACCGCGCTGTTCGTGTTCCCATCGCTGCACGAAGGCTTCGGCCTGCCAGTGCTTGAAGCGATGGCTTGCGGCGCGCCAGTGATCGGCTCGAACAGCAGCAGCATCCCGGAAGTGATCGGCCGCGCCGACGCCCTGTTCGATCCGACCCGGGTGAACTCGATCAGCGCCAGCATGGCGCAGGTGCTGCTCGATCCGGCACGCCAGGCGGCGCTGCGCACGCACGGCCTGGCACAGGCCAAGTGCTTTTCGTGGGATGCCAGCGCAAGGCGCGCGATCGAGGCATTCGAGGAAACGCACGCGCGCCGTACTGCGGCCGGGCGTGTCGCGGTGGCGCCAGGCATGGCGCCGAATATCGCGCGCCGTCCGCGCCTGGCCTGGGTAGCGACCCAGTCGTCCCTGCCGCCGGACCTGGCGCATTACTACGACATTGAACTGGTACTGCTCCAGGACGGCCCCGATGTGAACCAAGCGCTGGGGCGCCGCTCGATCGCCTGGTTCGGGGACAATGCCGATACGTTCGATCGCATCGTCTACCGGTTTGGCAATTCTGCCGCGCACGCCCCGATGTTCAGCCTGCTCGAGCGCCATCCGGGCGTGGTGGTGCTGGACGATTTTTTCCTCGGTAACGCAGTCAGTCACGCGAAAACCGCGGATTCGCTGGCGCATGACTTTGGCCGTGCGCTGTACCTGGCACACGGTTACGGCGCACTGGCCGAAGAACAGCAGCAAGGCCGGGCACGATCCTGCCAGACCTACCCATGCAACAAGGCGGTGCTCGACCGCGCCATGGGCGTGATCGCGTCTTCGCCGGACATGCCGACGCTGGCCGACGCCTGGTACGGGCCAGCTTGCAGCGCCGACTGGCGCGTGCTGGCGCCGGACGCCGACGCGGCGCAGTTTTATGACGCACTCGAGCACCTGGCCGGCGCCGGCCAGGACCGGCGCACCCTGTTAGCGTCGCTGGCCATGCTGGGCCCGAACGTGCCGCAGCCCGACTTGTTACAGACAGCGGCGGCGATTGCCGCCAACCGGCCACGCACGGGCAGGCGCCAGCTGCTGGTCGATGTTGGCGCCGGCCTCGATGCCGGCGCCATGGACGCGCTGCGCGCCCTGCTGCTGATGCCGCCGGCGGGCTGGCGGGTGGAACCGGTGCGCCATGACGGCGTGCGCTACCGCTATGCGCGCCGCTTCGCGCTCGACCTGATCGGCCGCACCGACCTGGCGCTCGACGATGCAGTGGCCGACGCCGGCTTCGGCGACGCGCTGGTGGCGGCAGGCGTAGCACCGGCGCCGGCACTGCCTGATGCCTGGCGCGCACGCGGCGTGACGCAATCTGTCGTTACTGAACCTGGAGAAGCACCATGAACCGCGCCCTGCTGCGCCGCGCCGCCATCCGCGCCGCGCGCCTGCTTCTGAACGTCGCGCGCCCGGCGCTGCGCCAGCCACGCCTGAAGCGCCTGATCCACGCGGCGCTGTCCCTGGCGCCAGGCCTGCGCCAGCGCCTGCTCGCACTGGCCGCGAGCAGCGCGCCGCTGCCGCCGCGCCGCAGCCACGTGCCGCTCGACAGCGCCGACCTGTCGCCGGTGGTACAGCAGCACTACGACGCGCTGCGGCGCCGGTTCGACGCAAGGAATCATTGATGCGCATCGTGATCGACCTGCAGGGCGCCCAGACCGCCAGCCGTTTCCGCGGCATTGGCCGCTACACCATGGCGCTCACGCGCGGCATCGTGCGCCACGCCGCGCACCACGAAGTGTGGCTGGTCCTGAACGGCGCGCTCGAAGAATCGGTGCTCGAGCTGCGCCGCACTTTCGCCGGCCTGGTGCCCCCCGAGCGCATCCGCGTGTTCGAGCCGCCCGGCCGCGTGGCCGAGAGAGACCCGCATGCGCGCGCCCGCGCGCGCGCCGCCGAAATCCTGCGCGAACATTTCATCGCCCTGCTGGCGCCCGACGTCGTGCTGGTGACCAGCCTGTTCGAAGGCTATGTGGACGACGCCGTCGGCTCAGTGGGCCGCTTCGTCGATGGCGCGCGCAGCGCCGTCATCCTGTACGACCTGATCCCGCTGCTCAACGCCGACACCTACCTGAGCACGCCGGTGCTGCAGCAGTTCTACATGCGCAAGATCGATTCGCTGCGGCGCGCCGGCATGCTGCTGGCGATCTCGGATTATGCGCGCGAAGAAGCGATTCAAGCCCTCGGTCTGGCCCCGCAAGCGATCCAGGCCATCTCGACCGCCGTCGACGAAACCTTCACGCCGACCCTGCTCGACCCAGACGCGCTGGAGTCGATCCGGCGCCGCTTCGGCGTCACGCGCGCAATGGTGATGTGCGCGCCGGGCGGCTACGACCCACGCAAGAACATCTTCGGCCTGGTCAAGGCCTTCGGGCTGCTGCCGCCGCCGATCCGGGCCAGTCACCAGCTGTTGATCGCCAGCCGCCTGTCGCCGGTCGAGCGCGCCGAACTGGAAGCACACGCGGTGCGCTGCAAGCTCGATCCCGCCGACCTGGTATTGACCGGCTATGTCAGCGATGCCGACCTGATCGGGCTTTACCAGGCGGCGGCGCTGTTCGTGTTCCCATCCCTGCACGAAGGCTTCGGGTTGCCGGTGCTCGAAGCGATGGCCTGCGGCGCGCCGGCCATCGGCTCGAACAGCACCAGCATTCCCGAAGTCATCGGCCTTGAAGAAGCCATGTTCGACCCGCACGATCCGCAAGCGATCGCCGACAAGATCGCGGCAGTGCTGTCCGACCCGGCCCTGCATGCCCGCTTGCGCGCGCACGGTCCGCTCCAGGCCGAGAAATTTTCTTGGGATCACACGGCGCGCCGCGCGCTGCGCGCACTGGAAGCACTCGCGGCAAGCCAGCCGGCGCCGGCCGCGCCCTCGTACGAGGCCCTGCTCGATGCGCTGGCCGCAGTGCCGGATCTGGCGCATGACGACATCACCACGTTGTACCTGGCGACCTGTTTGGCAGGCATGCCCGACCTGGCTGCGCAGCCGCGCGTGTACATCGATGTCGGCGCATGCGGTGCAAGCATCCTCAAGACGCTGTCAGCCTGGCAGAGTACCAATCCTCACATGTCTTTCGAACCGCTGATGCTGTCCAATGCGGGCGGGGTTTGGCATTATCGATACGCGGATTCGGAAACCGCCTATGCGCTGGGCTTGCGCCAGTCATCTCATACCAAGTGCGTGGCAAGCCTACGCTTCGGCGACCTGCTTATAACTTGCAGTAATTCACCGACGACCTCGACGGCGCACCAGAGCGGGCTGTACACACATCTATACCGGAGCGGAATAAATATGATTTTTTCCGTCGATCGGAAACGAGATATTCCTGTTGGGCCGGATAACATCCTGGATCTTGCGCATCAACTGATCGAAACCGAAAAAGATCTGCGCATCGTTCTGGACAACTGCTTTGGCTGCAATAAAATTTGACTAAGTGACCGCCTGTTTTTGCTGCCCAGGTCAAATTGGTAATACAGCAGGGGTCGAACGATGAACTACTGGCGTTGAGTGTTAGCAGCGACGGTGCAGCAAGCTTGGCCTGGCCGGGTTGTACGAATGACGTCATCAACCTTACCGCCAGCCTGGCCAGCAGCGGCCCGCGCAACAGCATCCGGCGCGCCATCAGTTGTAAACGTGCCGGCTTACCATGCAGCGAATTGCCATGGCCAAAGACACCTCAGCCTGCGCCGTCTCGCCTGGCCTGCTCCATGTTTTCCCACACGCGCACGCCAAGATCAATCGACATACTCGATTCGTACGCCTATATTGCCCGCTTCTTCGAGCACAGCGTCATGCCCTTGCTGCGCACGCGCCGATCCAGGAACCAGCAAGCGGTCACCGGCACGCAATTCCACCGGCTCGTCACGCAGAGCGTCTTCAGGACAGCGCATCAGCCGCAAGGTGAACTGGCGCGCGTAGCGGTAACCTTCGCCAGCGACGGCATACACTGGTTCGACGCGCCAGCCGTCCGGCGCCGCATCGAGCAGTCGATCCAGGTCGCCATGCGGTCCGAGGGACAGTGTCGGACTGGTTGTCGATGTGACGACCGAGGATACATCGACCAGCAACTGGCGCGCCAGGTAACGTGGCGCAATCGAGGTAGCCAGCGCCTGGGACAGCGCAACCCACGAGCCATCGTCTTGTGGCGACGGTTCGATCCGCGCCAGTGCCCGCATCAGCGCGGGCCCCTGCGTCACGGCATTCTCGTACACCGATTCGATGGCCTGTGCATACAGGTCGGCGCAGCGGCGCGGCGCGTGGGCAGTATGAATGATGCTGCGAGCACGCGCGCCCAGCCGCGCGCGCGCGGCTTCGTCGTGCCTGAGCATCTCGAGCGCCTCGACCAGCTCGCTGTCCTGAAACGCATCGGCCAGCATCAGTATGCCATCGCCTGCCAGGTCGGCCATGCTGCCATTGGCATTGACGATGGTGGCCAGGCCGTAGTTCATGCAGTCCAGCACCGTACCGGACGTCTCGCCACGCGAAAGCGTGCGCAGCTGCACGCCGACGTCGGCCGCTGCCAGGTATTGGCGGAACGTCGCGGTATCGGCCCATCCGGTAATACGGATGCGCTCGCCTACATCGGCGCGCCGGATCGTCTCGAGCAGCGTTGCACCATAGTCGCCTTGCTGGTTCTCGCCCACGAATACCAGCACGCAGCGTTTGTCGCCGGCCAGGCTCGACGCCATCCAGGCGTCGAGCAAGCGTTGATTCAGCTTGGTCGGGCCAAGCAGACCGAAACTGCATACAACGAAACTGTCTTCGGCCAACCCCAGGGCAGCGCGCGCCTGCGCACGTGACATACCCACTTCAGGCACGCGCAGATGAGGAATGTTGGCCCACTCTTGCGCCTCGCTCCCACCGTACCATTCCTGCGCCAGGCGCCGCGAGTTCTCGGAATGGACGATCATGCCCAGGGCGCTGCGCAATACACCCAGATTGGCCGGATAACGCCAGATGACTTCGGCCGGATCGTGCGCGTGGAAGCGCTCGCGCACTGCCGGGTAGCCATGGCTTTCATACAGGCTGCGGGTCCAGTAACCAGGCTCGTATTCGCTCAGTTCCATATAGGACGCGATGCCCGACAAAAAGAAATCATGCAGGACGACGATGCCCGGCACTTCTTCCAGCAGATCGAACATATGCTGGTGAAAATGCGAATTCCCAAAATGGTAAACCACGCGCGCATAGCGCTGCGCATGCTCGCGCAGCCACTCGGGATTGCGGACAGTGCAATTGGCCATGATCCAGGGATCGGAGACTTTGTCTTGCGCTACGATGACATCGATATCGTAATGGCGTGCCAGCTCGGGCAGCAATTCGGCGCTGTAGTCGGCGATGCCGCTGCGCTCCGGCGGCAGCGGCGCCACATAGGCCAGCTTCGGCCGCGCGCGCGGCGCTGCCACGGCGACTCGCTGCGCGTCAGACGCCGTCACGTACGCGGTGATAGCCTCGAGCGTACGCAGCGCACTGGCGTTCCATGAGAATTTTTTTGCCTGCTCACGACCGTAGCGTTCCAGTTCGGCGCGGAAAGCGTCATCACTTAACACCTGTTCCAGTTTCGCTGCAATGGCAGAATCACTGTGCGGATCGAACAGGGCATCGGCGCGGCCGATGACTTCAGGCAGGCTGGACGTGTTGGCGCCGACCACCGCGCGGCCGCAGGCCATGGCTTCCAGCGCCGGCAGGCCGAATCCTTCGTGCCAGGACGGGAACACGAACATGCGGCACAGGTTATACAGCGCGAGCAAATCTTCTTCCGGTACAAAGCCGGTCAGGACGAGTTCATCCTTGGCCAGATTGTGGGCCAATGCCAGCGTTTCCAGCTCATGCCGGCTTTGCGGCTGGATCGAACACACGATGGCCAGCTGGTGTTGCTGGCGCAGCGCCGCCGGCAGGGTTGCATAAGCGCGGATCAAGCCCTCGATATTCTTGCGGTGATCGATGCCGCCGGTATACATGACGAATGGCCGATGCAAGCCATAACGCGCGCGCACGGCCTGCTCCTGCTCCAGGCTGATTGTCAGCGGGGCGAAATGGGCATCGGCGGCAGTGGAAATGGTGACGCATTCCTGTTCCGAAAAACCGAGGTAACGAATTCCCTCCTGGCGCGACGATTCCGAGATGGCCAGTAACAGATCGGCGCGGCGCAGATGATCGAGCTTGTTTTCGTACCAGCGCTCCACCACCGGATTTTGCAGATAATGGTGGCGCTGGATCAGCGGGATCAGATCGTAAAGGACAACCGCTGTCGGAATGGTCGACGCGAGTGCGCCGATGCTGGTGACGGCATCGTCGGTGAAACCTTCGAACAGGCTGGTGACCAGCACGAAATCCGGTTTGAGCGAGGCAAGAAACGCTTCGCGCACCAGCTCCGCGGTTTTACGACGCCAGGCATTGGCATCGTTCACGCTGGCCGTGCCTGGCGGCGCTTGCCATACCCGAATGTTTTCTGGCGGAAGAATCGCCTCGAACGCTGCGCGAATTGGCGCAATCGATTCCGGAAACACACTATTCAGGACGATGATGATCTCGTTTGCGCCGCGATTATTGACGATCGCCTGCACCAGCGATTGGGTATAACGGCCAATACCACGGTTGCGTGAACCAGTGGATTGCGCGCCTTGCATGTCGATTACGATACGCATCAGTTATTCTTGGTTGGACTGCTTGGTTGAGTACTTGGAACCTATCGCGGCAGGTTCTTAGTCGGACTGTTTTCTGAGCTGCGCGTAAATGCGCGCCGCACGTCCTGTGACGCCTGCCGGACTTGGCGCGCGCCCTCTGGTCGCGCCCGGAGCGGCGCCAGAGGATGAACCTGGCAACAAGCCGGCTCCGCCAATAAACTGTTGCAGGCGCAGCTCGAGAGCCGGATGCCGACGCAGTAGCCGCGCAACCGGGGTGCGCAGGACAGGACGCGCGAGCACACTGATGATCGTCCGGCGCGCAATGGGGCCAAGCACGGCACGCACACGCCTGCCAATCGCGCGCCCCACCCTGCAGGCCAGAGTGCGCACGCGCTGTAAGCGCAGCTTGAAACTGCGTAACGGCGCCGTGATACGCCACGATGTGCTGGCATATATCGCCTGCCGCTCCTTGACGAGGCGGTCGGCCTCGCTCCACCACTCATGTGTCTGCGCCCGCGCTGCGACAAGCGCCCGCTCGGCATTGTCCTTGTCGCGCGCCAGGCCGGCAACCTGGGTCGACATCTGCTCGAGCTGTTTATGCAAGGCATGGCTTTCAGCGCGCAGGGGGGCCTCGAGATGGCGATACAATCCCCAGCTGGATTGTCCGCTCAGTTGCACGTCGTCGAATACATTTGGCGGCGCTTCGAACGCCGCCGCCAGATCGGCATGTTCATCGGCGACGTAGAAGCGGTTCAAGCCATCGAAGTACACGAAACGATAACCGGCCGCCAGCACGCGGGGTTCCCAGCCGTGGTAATCGGTTTCGGTCGAACCCGGAATAGTCGCTTCGATGACCATGATCCAGGGCCGCAGTACGCTACTATCCCAACCCTTGAGCACCTGCTCTTCGAATCCTTCGACATCGATCTTGAGCCAGTGGACGTCGCGCCCGGCAAGTGTCGCCAGCGCGGTTTTCAGCGTCAGTTGGGGCACCAGGGTCTGCTGCGCCTGCATGCCCACGTCCTGGTGACGCTGTGCGTGGACATCGACGGCCGTACTCAAGCCCGTGTTCGGAATGATGTTCAGTGCCAGCGTGCCTTCGGTTTCGCCGAGCGCCGCCTGCAGGACGATTTCATCCGGCCTGTTTTGCCGCAGCAGTCCGGCATAGAAAGGGACCGGCTCGATGTGGACGCCGCGCCAGCCATGCTCGTAAAACGCGCGGCTGACCGAATCGACCACCGGATCCTGGGCACCGACATCGACATAGGTGCCATTTTTTACGTGCCGCAGTGCGCGCCACAGCATCACATCTTCGAAATTCTGTGAGTAAGAAATGAAACTCATTGCGCGACTTCCCCGTTCTGGCGTGAGATGGCAAATTTGGCATCCAGCCAGGTGTTTCCAATAAAGGTGTCGAGATCGATATTGACGACATCGAATACCAGCAAATTATCGGCCCACTCGAAATTGTCGACCAGGTGCGTATCGGTGCTGACCAGCGCCGGCGATACCGAATACGATCCCGGACCCAGCGTGCAGGTAAATGGCAGCCGGAACGTCACCGTATCTCCCTGCTGCAAGTCATTCTGGATCTGGCGTGTGTGCCAGGTATTGGTCCCCCACACGACGTGTCCTTGTTTGTCGCGCACCATGTAGCCCAATACCAGATTGGGTACATGCGCATGAATGGTCGCCGTCAATCTGAGCTCGACCCGTTGGCCAACCTGGGCCACGGCCAGCGGCTTGCCGGTGTCGTCCAGCAGTTCGAGCGAAGCCACCCGCGCTTCGCCAGTGCCGCTGCGGGTCAAGAGCCAGCCATTTTCTTCGCGTCGCTGTTCGATGCTCATCTTCGCGTTTTCTTTTTCCGCGATCATGGCATTATAGAAATCGACGATCTCGTCCGGCGCACCATCCTTGAGCACGCGCCCCTTGTCGAGCAGAATGACGCGGTCGCACAGGGTCCGCACATCGCTCATGCTGTGAGTTACGAACATGATCGAGACGCCATCGGCCTTGAACTGACGAATGCGGTCAAAGCTCTTGTGCTGGAAGTAGCTGTCGCCCACCGACAAGGCTTCGTCGACGATCAAGAGGTCGGGCCGGAACGCGGTCGCAACACTGAATGCGACGCGCATCTGCATGCCGCTCGAATAGGTACGCATCGGCTGTTCGAAATATGCGCCGATTTCGGCGAACGATTCGATCTCGGGCATTGCGCGATCGATCTCCTCCTTGCTGTAGCCCATCAGGCCAGCCGAGTGCATGGCGTTCTGGCGACCGGTCAGGTCAGGATTGAAGCCCATGCCGAGTTCAAGAATCGCCGCGACACGGCCGTGCATCCGTACATTGCCGCACGTAGGCTTCGTGGTGCCGGTAATGAGCTTGAGCAAGGTGCTTTTGCCAGCACCGTTCTGACCAATAATGCCAATTGCTTCGCCAGGCGCTATGAAAAAATTCACATCCTTTAGCACCCAGTGTTCGCTTACCGGCTTAATTGAAGGACGGAACCACGAGGCAACGCGGCGCAGTTCACCGCCCCACTTGCGATAGGCCTTGCCCAGGTTCTGAATATGCAGTTCGCCGCTCATAGCTGATCGACCATTTCTGGACTAGCCTTACGAAAAAGAATCAACGAGAAACCCAGCAATACGATGGCCAGGCAGGCCGTGACAGCAAGACCGCGCCAGTCCGGCATGCGGCTATACAGCAAGACGTCCTGGTAGCTGGTCACCAGCGGAATCAAAGGATTCAGGATCAACCATCCTCGATATTGTTCCGGAATGATGTTGACCATATAGACAATCGGCGTAAACCAGTAGATGAACTGCAGCAGCACTGGCACGACCTGACCGATATCGCGTATGAAGACATTCAAGACGCCCAAAATCAAGCCCAATCCCAGTCCCAGCGCCACAGTAATGCCCATCAGGATAGGCAAAAGCAGCAGTGCCGTGTCGGGGAAGTGGCCAAGCACGCCGAAGATCAGCAACACCGCAGAAAACAGCAGCAGGTTGCTCACCAGCGCACTTCCAGCGACGATCAACGGCAGTGCAATCTTGGGGAAGGCCAGCTTCTTGAGGATGTTGCCATTGTCGATGAACATCGTCAGGCAGCGCGTGACGATTTCTGCAAACATGGACCAGCAAAGCGTGCCGGACATCAGATAGATCGCGTAGGCGTAACGATTGTCAATACCGGGCAGTTTCGCGGACAATACGGCCGACAGGACGAACGCGAAGATGAGGACCTGAGCGAGGGGGTTCAGTATCATCCAGAGGCCACCCAAACGGCTTCGGACAAACTTGATTCGCAGTTCCGTTTTGATCGATGAGGCGATGAAAAACCGGAAGCGCCAGGCGCTTTCAACGATACCAAGCATTTTGTTTCCTTTTTTGCAATACATCAGCGGGCCGGGCATGGCTCGCCGACACGATGGCTGCACCGTCGATGACAACGATATAGCTGAGCCGAGACGGCCGAGCATTGTACATGAAGGCCACGGCAGGAGTTGTTGAACGGAAGCTGATGCACGCAGCCGTGAGCTGGGTGTCGTGCGAATACGTGAGCGCCAGATACTGATGAGGTACAATGGATCTTTGATCAAATATAAGAAGCCATTTCATCCCCGTAAGCAATCATTCATTGGCAAACAACCCTGCCGGCCAATGATGAAACAATATAATGCGGTAGTACGATATCGAGGGAATTTAATATTTCGTCGACCACTGCAGTGAAACGATCAAACAGGATCGAGATAATAACCAAAGAAAGTCAAAAAACTCGACGACCATGTCCTACTCAATCGAAAACACCGCAGAAGACGAGAATGATAACCCTGCTTCTCCATCAGCCAACCCTGTCGCCGCACCACGCCTCTCGATGCAGCTGATAGCAAACCGGCATCGCACAACGATTCATTATTTTTTGGTCGCCCTGCTTCTGGCAAATGCCGGCTGTCTTGCATATTACCTTTTCTTTGGCTATCAATTCAGGTTCCACTCCGACTCGGCCGTCGCCAATCTATTGGCTCAGGAAATTCATACAACTGGACAGTATTTTCCTAAAGAATGGAACTATGTCTATGGAGACTTATGGGTCTTGTGTATGCAGACATGGACCAGTACCCTATATCCACTGATACCGAATGGTTTCTTTCTGCACGGCGCCGGTGGCTTGATTGGGTGCATCCTCACGGGAGCGGCGACTTGGGGAATTTGCGGCGTTATGGGAATGACGCGCTCGACCCGCCTGTTTGTTCTCGCTCTGCTCAGCGCAGGTTTCACACCGAGTCTGAATGAGCACATGTATGGGCAGCAGGCATACGGAACCATTTATTATCTTGCCTGCATGGTCTTGTTTTTTGGCTGGAAAACGATGCAAGCGCATGGCGCAGCGGCATGGCGGTGGGGTGCCGCAAGCCTGCTCATTACCATGCTGGTTACATGGGCAAATCCGCAACGTGCGTTGATTTATCATATCCTGCCGCTGTTCTCGGGCATGGGCGCTCTTGTATTCACAGCATCTGCCGGCGATACATCAAAATCACCTTCCCGATCGAGTTGCATGCGTCTGTTCGCGATCACCGTGGCCGGATTTGCTATCGGTATGCTGATGTATCGATTCACGCTTGCAACCAACTCAAGCTTGAGTTCGCCAATTTCCATGAATTGGGTCGATGCTCCCACTATGGCAGCGAATGCAGGACTGGCACTGAACGGGCTGGTCGGATTATTGGGTGGTTTCCCCAGTCCTGGTAAACCTCTGGCAACATCGGCTGGCGCAATCGACGCACTGCGCATGCTGTCCGGAATCGTTATTCTGATGGTGATTCCCTGCGCACTTCTCAAAAGCCTGCCCTCGAGATACAAAGGCCAATCCTTCGTGGCTGCGGCGGCATTGGCCAGCATTGGTGCGAGCCTGTTTATCTGTCTTACCAGCACGTTGATAGTCGATGCGCCAGCCGAGGACGGTGTGCGCTATGTCGTCCCAGGCCTTATGTTGTCGCTCCTCGTGGTGATTGCCTTTCTGGCGCATCATCAGGGAACAGACCAGATAAAGCGGATGGCGGCCATTCCTGCACTTGGGATTCTTGTATTATCGGCGCCCATTGCATCCGGCCTGATCGATCTGCCACGCCACCTGGCAGCTGGCGGCCTGGCGCAAGCCAACCCCAAGACCCGATTGGCGCACTTTTTACAGGCGCAAGGACTTCAGTATGGGTATTCGACCTTCTGGCATGCGGGACAGACTACCGTACTGAGCAATGATACCGTCAAAGTCCGGCAGATCCAGATCGTGAAAGGGCTGCCGATACCGATGCGCCATCTGTCATCGAATCGCTGGTATGAACCGAGCGCGTGGCAAGGCCCTTCATTCCTGTTACTGACAGAAGAAGAACTGAGTATAGTCAATCTTCCCGAGATAGAAAAATTTACTGGAAAGCCGGTTCGCCGCTTGGTGTTCGAAGGTTATCAAATCATTGTATTCGGCCATAACATAGCCGAGAATTTGCCTAAGTGGCAGTTGAAGATCACAAAACCAGTGCAATACCCTGCCACCGCAAGCAGCTCCCATGCAGTCGGCAGTTATAACCCGGACAGTCAGGCAATCACCGCGGACAAGGGCGTATCCGGCGCGCTGCGTTTCGGCCCGTATATCACTCTCGTTGGCGGACATTACCAGGCCACGTTCGATATCCAGGTCGATGCAAGTGTGCCTGATAATTTTGGCTATGTTGATATCGTTGCCAAGGCAGGCGAGAAAAAACTGGCAACGCACATTATCGATCGAGTCGGTAGACAAAAAATTACCTTGCCTTTTTCTTTCGATGGAATGCTGGAACAAATTGAACTCAGGGTGTACACCTCGGGTGTCGGAAAATTTACTTCTTACAATATAGAACTAGCGAATGACAAGCGTAATTGAAGGTCAATCCCTCGCCTTGCCGACAGTGCCATCGCGGCCGCTGATCTCAGTGGTCATCCCGGTGTATAAGGCTGAAAAGATTCTGGACGAACTGTATCGGCGCCTGAAGTTGGCACTGGAAACCGTAACCCCTATGTTCGAAATCGTTCTGGTTGAAGACTGTGGCGGGGACCGGTCATGGGAAGTGATCGAACGTCTGGCCGCTACCGATGCGCGCGTCCATGGACTGCAATTCAGCCGTAATTTTGGCCAGCATTACGGCATCACGGCCGGACTGGATCATTGCAGCGGTGACTGGGTGGTCGTCATGGACTGCGACTTGCAGGATCGTCCTGAAGAAATTCCACGCCTGTACGCAAAGGCCCAGGAAGGCTATGACGTCGTATTGGCGCTGCGTGGAGCGCGCCAAGATCCTCTGCGCAAACGCGCGACATCCTGGCTGTTCTACCGCCTGTTCAGCTATCTGGCCGATATCGACATCGACGGTGACAGCGGTAATTTTCGCATCATGTCGCGCCAGGTGGTGGAGAACTTCGGCCGTATGCGCGAACAGTTGCGCTTTTTCGGCGGCCATGTTCAATGGATGGGTTTTCTAACCACCGGCATTCAGGTACAGCACGCCGAACGCGAAGAAGGTAACTCGACCTATACGTTTGCCAAACTGCGCAAGCTTGCCGCCGATACCATTCTTGCCTATTCAGACAAGCCGCTGCGCATGGCGGTCAGTCTCGGTCTGACGATCGCCGCCATTTCGTTTCTGTTCGGTGGCTGGATCCTGGGTCGAGCATTGATTTATGGCACTCAGATCCCCGGCTGGGCCAGTGTGATTGTCTCGCTCTATTTTTTGGGTGGCCTGATTATCGGCATTCTCGGCATCCTGGGAGTCTACCTCGGAAAAACTTTCGATGAGGTCAAGAAGCGCCCTTTGTACATCGTGCGCAAAGCCACGCCATCCGCGCGAGGCGTCTCCCGAGCGCAGAATGAATCCACACCCGTCGTACGGAGTTTTCCATGAATATAAATTTGTCCGAAATCGACCATCAGCGCTTTGGCATCGTCACCGCAAAAGCTTCTCTGGAAGGAAGCGAAAAAGTTGCGGAGTTGACGCAATGGTGCACCGATCGTGCGGTGCAGATGCTGATCGCGCGCTGCCCAACCGACGAACTGGCACTGGTCCAGCAGCTAGAACAGGATGGCTGCTTTTTGACTGACACGCTGGTCTACTTCAGCAAACGCCACATCGCCGCCGATGAAGTCACTTTGCCGGAGGGTTATACCAGCAGGCTGGCAGGCGCGGACGATGCAACGGCTGTTGGAACGCTTGCCGGCCTGACGTTTGCTGGCTATTTTGGGCATTACCATGTCGACCCGAATCTCGACCCGCGTAAAGCCGATGAAGTCTATCTGGAGTGGGCAGCGAAATCCTGCTCCAGTGCCGCCGTCGCCGACGCGGTCATTCTGATCGAACACGGCGAACAGATCGCCGCCTTTGCCACGTTGAAGGTGCATGGATCGCACGAGTTCGAGGGCGTGTTATTCGGCGTTCACCCCGCGCACCAAGGCAAGCGCCTGTACCACGCACTGATGCAACTGTCGCAAAACTGGGCTTGTGAACGCGGCATCGCGCATATGATCGTCTCGACCCAGATTACGAACCTGTCAGTACAAAAAGTCTGGTGCCGCCAGGGTTTCGAACCTTCGAAAAGCTTTTACACGTTCCATAAATGGTTCGCGACTGCATAATGATCAATTATGTCTATATCGCGTTGACCATCGCGCTCACCGTATACGGTCAAATTGTTCTTAAGATGCAGGTATCGCGTGCTGGCCCCCTACCCGAAGCCAGCATGGACAAGCTATTGTTCGTGCTTCATCTGCTGCTCAATCCTTGGGTCATCAGTGCATTCGCCGCAGCCTTCCTGGCCTCGGTCGCATGGATGGGCGCGATGAGCAAGTTCCAACTGAGCCACGCCTACCCATTCATGAGCCTGAACTTTGTCATCGTGCTTTTGTTGGGCGCATGGCTGTTTAACGAACCGCTTTCCATGACCCGCATCATTGGCGTCGCCCTGATCTGTCTTGGCACTATCGTTGCCGCACAAGGATAACCGCATGAATCCGATTCCATTCAACAAACCGTTCATGACCGGCCGTGAACTCTGGTACATCGCCCAGGCCCACACCAACGGCCACCTCTCAGGCGACGGCGTTTTTACCAAGAAATGCCACGCCTGGATCGAGACCCATATGGATTGCCGGCGCGCCCTGCTGACCCATTCGTGCACGGCTGCGCTCGAAATGAGCGCACTGCTGGCCGGCATCAAAGAAGGCGACGAGGTAATCATGCCCTCGTATACCTTCGTCTCGACCGCCAATGCCTTCGTCATGCGCGGCGCGGTGCCGGTATTTGTTGATATTCGCCCCGACACCCTCAACATCGATGAAACCCGGATCGAGGCGGCAATTACACCTCGCACGCGCGCCATCGTACCGGTGCATTATGCGGGCGTAGCATGCGAGATGGACACCATCATGGACATCGCTCGCCGGCACAATCTGATCGTCATCGAAGATGCAGCCCAAGGCATCATGTCGACCTACAAGGGTCGTGCACTGGGCACGATCGGGCATCTGGGCGCCTATTCATTCCACGAAACCAAGAACATCATTTCCGGCGAAGGTGGTGCGCTGCTGGTCAACACACCGGAATTCGTCGAACGGGCCGAAATCATCCGCGAAAAAGGCACCAACCGTTCGCAATTCTTCCGTGGCCAGGTCGACAAGTACACTTGGGTCGATGTCGGCTCGTCCTACCTGCCGGGCGAGGTCATCGCCGCCTTCCTGTGGGCGCAAATGCAGGATGCGCAAGAAATCACGGCGCGCCGCCTGGCGCTGTGGGACCGTTATCACGCGGCCATGGCGCCATTCGAAGCAGCCGGCAAATTGCGCCGGCCATCGGTCCCGACACATTGCCAGCACAATGCGCACATGTACTACATCGTGCTCGACTCGCTCGAGCATCGGACCCATGTAATGGCCAGTATGAAAGAGCGCGGCGTCAACACCGTGTTCCATTACGTGCCGCTGCATAGCGCTCCTGCCGGGCTCGCCCTGAGCCGCAGTCATGGCAGCATGGACTACACCGACGATCTTTCCGAACGCTTGTTACGCTTGCCATTCTGGCTCGGCCTTGAGAGTGAATTCGATCGCGTGATCGACGCCTTGGCTGCATCACTTTAAGGCCGGTTCCTGGCAGACCCACGGCGGCGCGATCCGCCCGTGGTGGATGCTGGGCAGCCTGGCGCAACCTACAACGTCGGGGCTGGAACGAGATAGTGGCTACGGCAAATATCTACTGAACTGATCAAGTTGATTTGACTTGGCCGGTCGCTCACGGTTCTGTGAGCAATGCTTAAGGTCGCGCTTGTGTACGATGGCGGCCAGATCAACCAAGTCCCCAATCAACCTCGACATCGAAGTAACCGTCTTCTCCCGGTCAGAAACCTGCCCAAGGCGTACAAGACGATACCTTTGTTGTCTCGACTATTTCGGCGCTGTCCATGTCGTGCATGGCTTGACGTGCGCCAACGCCGCATGCACGCTTGACTATTTCCTGAGTGGCCATAGGCCAGAGGTATAACTGTGTGCGCTCACGAACGGAGCCAGCTGCGCTCAATGGCTAGAGTGTAAAGGACAACATCGCGTCGGCTTGTCTAGCAATCCGGTCATTCAATTTCTCAGGAAAAGCCATGGTACTCGGACCCAACAAGGGTGATTCGCTCAAAAAAGACCTCGACATCCAGGGCAATGGCCAGAGCATCGGCGTGCCGGCCGACGCCGAGGTCGAAGGCAATGCCGTCAACCCGATGGGCGACCCTGAGCACAATCCCGGCGTCAACCACTGGCAGGCCAGCTATGTCGAACACGATGGCCTCGACAAGCGCGACAACATTTTCTTTGCCGCCGTCGCAATGACGCGCATGCCGATGCTGATCACCGATCCGCGCCAGCACGACAACCCGATCGTGTTCGTCAACGGCGCGTTTCTCGACCTGA